>Ga0272441_10015334_pt1 | contig 10732 bp, 7 predicted proteins | sample SSMProp6N_FD_193582 | JGI IMG/M metagenome (GOLD analysis project Ga0272441, IMG submission 193582) | Marine sediment archaeal communities from Little Sippewissett salt marsh, Falmouth, MA, United States - SSM-Prop-6N | ecosystem: Environmental > Aquatic > Marine > Wetlands > Sediment ...
GCCGTCGGGCAGCGAAACGACGAACTCGTGAATGTTCGCCGCGCGGGCCGCCGCCTCGATTTCCGTCCTGTCGGCGTCGCGTTTGCCGTAGCGGATATTGTCGGCAATCGTCCGGTTGAACAGAAATGTCTGCTGCGACACGATGGCAATGCGGCCCAGAAGGCTTTCGCGCTTGATCTGGCGGACGTCTAGGTCGTCAATCTCCACCACGCCGGAGGTCACGTCGTAAAAGCGGCACAACAGGGCGACGAAGGTGGATTTTCCCGCGCCGCTGCGGCCGATGAGCGCCACGGTCTCGCCCTTGCGTATCTCGACCGAAATATCGTGCAGGACGGTTTCCTCGTCGTAAGCAAAAAAGACGTTCCGGAACGCGATCCCCCGGCGAATCTCGCGAAGGTCCGCGGCGTCGGGCGCGTCCTGAAGCGAAGGGACATACTCGACGAGTTCGAAGATGCGGTCGGCCGCGGGAATGCATTCCTGAAGATTGTTGAAGGCCTTCACCATGCGCCGCAAGGCATGAAACGAGAAATAAACGCCCCCGAAAAAAACGCACAGTTCGCCGACATTCACGGATGGAAACCGATTTCGAGAAATCAGAAAGGCCATGACGAGTATGGCCGCGCCTATGATAACGCGCGCGATCGCCTGAATCGTCCCGGCGCTCAAGGCCCGCGCGGCGGTCAGCTTGACCATCCGGTTTCGTACCTTGCGATTGACGTGCGAGAACTCCTCCTTCTCGGCGTCTTCCATCCGGAACGCCTTGATGACGCGGATGCCGCTGAACATCTGCGACATAACGTCGGTCATGTCGGAGAGCTTCTCGAGGCCCTGACGGCCGTAGCGGCGGATCCGCTTGGCGATCCAGCCGATGGGCAAAACAATCAATGGCGCGGCCAAGGAGCCCACAAGCAGAAGTTTCCAGTACATCAACCCGGCGATGACCAGGCCGAGAATGAAATGCAGCCCATGTTCCACCAACCGGCCGAACATCTCCTGGAAGACGGTTCGCGTTCCGTTCACGTCGTTCGTGATGCGACTCATCAGGTCGCCGCTGCGCCGGTTCTCGAAGAAGCTCAGCGATTGCGGCAACAGGGCGCCGGCAATCTTGTCCCGCAGTTCCGTGAGCAATGTCCACACGACCCGCCCGCGAAGATAATCCTGAAGGAAAGCCATGACGGCCACCAACGGCCCCAACAACAACGCATACCGGCCGACCTCGAAAAGCCTTTCCACCGGAAGACCTTGCAGGGGACCTGCGGGCGCTCCCTCCTTCATCCGCTCGACGTACTCGATAAATACGTTGAGAAGGGGTTTCATGAGGAGGAGGAAGGCCCCTTCGCCGGCAGCGTACCCCGCCATGCAGCCGATCGCCAGCGCGATCACGAACCAGTGCGGCTTCGCGAAACACAGGACCTTGCCGATGCCCTGCCACATGCCGGGTTTACTCACGACCGTGCGACTCCTTCAAAAGGCTCCATACCTGCCCGTGCTCTCCAACGCTTCCTTACTTCGAGTCATTCTGATCCCTTCGCATACGCTCAGGACAGGCTCCGCGAAGTATGTTTCGCAGGGGCAAGCCTTTGCGCAAGGAAAGATCCTTCGCTACGCTCAGGGCTTGCCCTGAGCTTGTCGAAGGGATGACCGTCCGGTACGCAAAGAAACTTCCCGAATGCTGCACTAGCGCGACAAGCATTTGCGCGGATGGTATGCCATCGCGGCATATTAAGTCAACATAGAGGCGTGGGCGCTGTTCGCCTGTCTTGCGTCGGGGGAAATCTGGTAGAGTATTCGGCGAGACAAGACAACAGGATCGATACCGCGGAGGATCTTGTGAAGAAACGACACGCCCGTGACGCCGCGCCACTTTTCCTGAAGCGCCGCGACCGCGCGGCGGTCCTGGTCATCCTACTGGCGGCGTTCTGCCTGCGCCTTTGGGGACTGGGCGCGAAGTCGCTCTGGCTTGACGAAATCATGACCGTGGAGAATGCCTCGCGCCCTTTCGTGGAAATGATCGGGCATCTCAGACAATTCGACGCGCATCCGCCGCTCTATCAGGCGATCGTGTGGCTGTGGCTCCGAATCGGCCGCGGGGACGGATTCGCGCGATTCCCTTCCGTCGTCGCGGGATGCGCGTCCGTGTTCCTGGTCTATCTCATCGGCCGCCGGCTCATGGGACGCCGCGCCGCATTGGCCGCGGCCGCGCTCACGGCGCTCTCGTCGTTCCAGATATACTACAGCCAGGAGGCGCGGCTTTTCTCGGCTCTCTGCGCCCTGTTTCTCGCCCAGTTCTACGTCTTCCTGCGCATCCTCCACCAGCGAGGCCGCGCGCGATGGGGGTGGTGGGCGGCCTACGGCGCACTCGTCGCGGCGACCTTGTTTACCTACGCGCTCAGCATCCTCACGATCGGCGCTTTCGCGGCGCTCTACCTGTGGTTCGGCCGGCGACGCCGTCGAATCCAATGGCCGCAACTGATCCTTGTCCATCTGGTTGTCGCCCTACTCTTCTACGCAACGTGGTATCCCCACCTCGCGCGCCGGTCCGAAACCCTGAAGCGGAACATTGCGCAACGGCACGACGCGGCGGGCCGGCCGGGCGCCGGCGCGCTCCTGAACGGCGCCGCGGTGTGGGGATTCGGCCCGCAACGGTCGGCGACGGGGCTCCTGATTCCAATTCTCGGCGCGGGGATACTGGCGTCGGCCGTCTTCGCCGCCGCGACGCGCAGAGCGAAACGGCCCGCCATTATGCTCGGCGCACTCTTCGCGCTGCCCCTGGCCGGGTACATGATCCTGCCCATGCCGCGCGTACAGGCCTATGACCCGAAACATCTCATCTTCCTGCAACCCTTGCTCTTCCTCGCGCTCGCGGGCTCCCGCCGGGCGCCGGGCGTGCTGTCCGCTCGCAGGCGGCTGGGACCTCTCGCCTACGCGCTCCTGGCCGTGATCGCCCTCAACCTCTTCTCGCTCGGCGGCTATTACCATCCCGAACGGGAGAAGGAAAACTGGCGGGATCTCTTCGCGTACGTCGAGGAACGCGTAACGGCGGACGACGCCTTCATCTTCGAGCCGGAGTACACCGGATTCGCGTTCTCCTATTATGCCGGAACGCCTGAAGCCAGAGAGGGTGTCCGCTTTCTGACGGAACGCGGGATGAGGATCGGGCCGGACGTGCGTCGGATATGGCTGATGGAATGCCGCAGCCCGGTGGCGCGGCCGCATCCGGAAAGGCGCGAGCGGATCGAGGCGTCGGGATGGGCGATGCGCGAAACCAGAGCCTACGAGGGAACAGTCGGCCACGTGGAGGCGACGCTCTTCGATCGCAACGGGGAGGGATCGGACCCGTGAACGTCGAACCGGCTTCGGAGCCGCGAGCGCTGCTCGCGCGCGTTACCGAGTTTCTCGACCACCTCGTCGCCGAGTGCGGCCTAGCCGCGAATACGATCGCCGCCTACCGAAGCGACTTGACCGCCTTCGTACTTTATCTCTACGAGCGACGCGAAGCGACGGTCCGCGCCGTCACGGTCGAGACGGTCGTGGACCACATGGGCAGCCTGCGCGCGCGCGGCCTCGGCGCGAACTCGATTGCGCGGGCCCTCGCCGCGATCAAGATGTTCCTCCGCTTCCTCTGGGCCGAAGGACATATCCCGCGCGACGTCGCCGCTCGCCTGGAAGCCCCCAGGCTGGTCAAGAAACTGCCCGAAGTGCTGACCGAGGGAGAAGTCGCGCGGCTGCTCGACTCGCCCGACCCGACGACGCCGACGGGACTGCGCGACCGCGCGCTCCTGGAAATCCTCTACGCCACGGGCGCGCGCGCCAGCGAGGTCGTCGGCCTCAGCATGGACGGTCTGCTCATGGACCTCGGCTATCTGCGCTGCGTCGGGAAAGGGTCCAAGGAACGGATCGTGCCGATGGGCCTCAGCGCCATCGCCGCGCTGCGGGAATACCTGGAGAAAAGCCGTCCGTTAATCCTGAAAGGCGCGACGTCGCCGTACGTCTTTCCGGGAAGAAGCGAAAAGGGAACCCTCTCGCGCAAGGCACTGTGGGCCGTCGTGAAGAAACACGCCCTGGCGGCCGGCATCTCGCGGAGACTGTCGCCCCACACGCTGCGCCATTCGTTCGCCACGCATCTGCTCGCCCACGGCGCGGACCTGCGGGCCATCCAGGAGATGCTTGGGCACGCCGACATCGCGACGACGCAAGTCTACACGCACGTAGACCGCAAGAGATTAAAGAGCGTTCTCAAGCGCTTCCACCCACGGGGATAATCAGCGCGTCTCGGGCACGTGCGGTCTGATCAGCGTCGGGCTCCAGCGAACGTCAATCGTACCCATCCGGCCCAGGTTCTCGCCTTCCTTCCGCACAACGGTGCGCAGCGCTTCGGCTTTCTGTTCGGTGGAGACTTCAGCCGGAGAAGCGAGTCCGAGGGGCACACGCCCCCACCGTACGCGGGACCCGGCTTGCAGGACCAACTCCGCCACGGCATGTCGCGCGCCCGCGCCCACCCCGTCCGTCGCGATCTCGATCCGCTCGACGCCGACGGTCTCGTCGAACTGCTCGCGGCAAAGCCGCAGCATCTCCAATCCGCCCGCCACGGCGGCGTCATCCCACACGTATCCCGCGATCGGCGCGGACACGTCGCCGGGAAGGGAGATCTCCGGACCCAGGGCGGCAAGAATGTCGGGCGTCAGCTGGTAAACGGTCGGACTGAGAACCACGCCGTCGCGGTCCAAGCAGCAGCGCCGATTTCCGGACGAAACGACGGCGAACGGCTCGCGCAAGTCGAGCCGGACGTCGAGCCGGTTCGGGAAGACCTTGCGCACCCCCGGCGCGCCGCGTACCCAGGGGCTGGCCGCGTACGCCGAAGCCACCCGGCCCGCCAGGCCGGACTCGAAAATGCCGTGACGCTCCGACAGGATGCCGGTGGGATCGGTCCGCAGAAAATCCTTGCGCATCTTCTCCGGTCGGACCCATGGTTGCGTCAGCGACGCCTCGCTCGGGTTCACGCAAAACTCGGGCATGGCCGCGATGCCGCGCCACATTCTGACGACGCCGCCAACGGCGACCGCCGCCGCCAGCCCGACCGTCACGACGACGATGCCGAGCCAGGTCGCCATCCGGCGCGCCTTGTCCGCCGATTTTTTTCTCCTCGCCATGGTTCTTGCCTCGAACAAGTCCGTTTGGGGCAAATCTCGCGCTTCTCCTTCGTGCCACGGCTGCCTTGGCAGCCGTGCGGCACGATTCCCGACGCTCACGGCTGGACAAGCCAGCCGCAGCACACTCGGATTCGACAACCATGTTTCCGGGCGGCTCGAATCGGTCGCGGCCGGCCCGGACGAACGACTCTTCTCAGCCGCTCGCGACCTTGACCGGCGCCGCGTCCCTCGGCGCGAGAGCCGCCCGCAGGATGCGGTCGCACAGGTCCGGGAACGACACTCCCGCGGTGCGCGCGGCCAACGGAAACAAGCTGCGCTCGGTCAATCCGGGGATGGTGTTCACCTCCAGAACGTAGATCGAGCCGTCGTTTTCCATCATCATGTCCACGCGGCTGAAATGGCGACAGTCAATCGCATCGTGCGCCGCCAGCGCAATCGCTTGAATCTTCTCGCAAATCGCGGGAGCCAGGTCGGGCGTCGTGATGAACTCGGTACCGTTATCGCGGTACTTGGCGTGGTAGTTGAAGAACGGCTGCTTCGTGCGAAGTTCAATGACGGGCAGCGAATGGCCGTCGAGAATTCCGACGGCGAATTCCCGGCCCGCGATGTGCCTTTCAAGCATAGCCTGGTGGCCGTAACGGAACGCCTTGGCGAGCGCGATCGCCGCATCCTCCTTCGTCCTGGCGATGGAAACGCCGATGCTCGATCCCTGCCGAAGCGGCTTGACGACCAGCGGGAGGCCGACTTCGTTGACGGCCTCCTCGATCTGGCTCCAGCGTTGCATCGCGGTGGTCAGGCGGAACGGCGGGGTCGGCACGTCGTGCGTGATGAAGAAACACTTGGACGCCATCTTGTCCATGCCGGCCCGGCTCGCGCGGGAGTTCGACCCCGTGTAGGGAATGCCCGCGTTCTCCAGCAATCCCTGCACCCCGCCGTCCTCGCCAAAACGGCCGTGGAGCGCGATGAACACCGCCTCCACGCCGGCTTCGACGACCGGCGCGATGTCTTCCGCCGTGATGTCGATCGGCACGACACGATGGCCTTTCTCCTCCAAGGCGGCGACGACGGCCTTTCCGGTCTTCAGGGAAACCTCGCGTTCCTGCGAAACGCCTCCCATCAGCACTCCAATGCGGCGTTGCATGACACTCTCTCCTTTGTTAGGCCGTCGCATACGGCCAGCAACAGACTTCCTTTTCCAGGGACACGTCGAAATTACGGCGCACGCGCCTGCACACGATCTCGCATAAGGCGAGCACGTCCGCGGCTGTGGCATTCCCTCTATTAATGATAAAGTTGGCGTGGCGCCTCGAGACGCAGGCGCCTCCCACGCTCCGCCCTTTCAGTCCCGAAGCGTCAATGAGACGTCCGGCCGAATCGCCCGGCGGATTCTTGAAAAAACACCCCGCGCTCGGCTCGGTCACCGGCTGGGCCGCGCGCCGCTCCGCCACCGCCGTGAGGAGTCGCGCTTCGGTCCGAGCCGGCTCTTCCCGGTCAAGACGAAACTCGACGGCCAGGATCGGCTCGTCAATGTCCGCGGCTCGGTAGCGCCAGCCGATTTCATGCGCCTCGCGAACGCAAACACAGCCGTCCGCCGCCGCGACCCAGACCCGGCTGACGCACTCGCCGATGGAGCCCTCGCGGACGCCCGCGTTCATCTTGACAGCTCCGCCGACGGAACCCGGAATGCCCACGAGGCCCTCCAGCCCGACCAGCCCGCGACGCGCGGTCCACCACACTACCTCGCTCAGTCCCGACCCGGCGCCCACCCGCAGGCGCGTTCCGCCTTCGCCGACGCGCCGATCGCGCAACCGGCAGGTCGTCAGAACGATGCCCGAGACGCCCGCGTCGTCAATGAGCAGATTGCTCCCCGCACCCAGAATATAGACCGGCTTCCCCGTGCGCACGGCCACGGCATAGAGTTCCGCGAAACGCCGCTCGTCCGGCGGCTCGATCAGCCACGCCGCCGGGCCGCCGATCCGGAACGTCGTCTGGCCGGCCAGGGCCGCGTTCGTCCGGCACATAATTTCAGGAATGCTTCCCAGATCCATTCTTTCGCTCTCTCTTGCGAAGCTCCGTCAAAAGCGACCGGGCCACGGCATTCACGGGCCCGGCGCCCATGGTCATCACTAGATCGCCCCTGGACACAACGCTCAGCAGCCGGTCAACGACCTGAGGAAACTCCGAGCGGTACTCCGCCTCGACGCCGTTGCCGCGGATTTCGCGCACAAGGTCCCGCGCGTGCACGCTCCGCCGGTCCAGGGCCGTGTCGCGCACGGCATAGATGTCGGGCACGATCACGCGGTCGGCCGCCCTGAAGGCGCGTCCGAATTCGTCGAGAAGCATGCGCGTGCGACTGTACTGGTGCGGCTGAAAGACGCACCACAGCCGACGCCGGGGAAATTCCTGGCGCGCCGCGTCCAGCGTCACGCGCACTTCGGTCGGATGGTGGCCGTAGTCGTCGAGCACAAGGACGCCGTCGGCCTCGCCGAGGCGGTCGAAACGCCTTCGCGCCCCGGCGAATGACGCGAGCGCCGCGCGAATGTCATGCGCCGGCACGTCGAAGAACCGGCACATGGCCAGGCACGCCAGTGCGTTGCGGATGTTGTACAGCCCGGGAACGAGCAGTTCGAAGCGGCCGAACTTGCGCCGGTTGTACTGCACGTCGAAGACCGTGCGCCCCTCCCCGCGATGCCAGTGCGTCACGCGCCAGTGACAGGACGCGCCCTCGCCAAAAGTCTCCACCCGCGCGCGGCCGCGTCGCGCGGCGGCAAGCGCCTTCGGATCGTCTCCGTTCGCGGCCACGACGCCGTCCGGCGCCACGTTCGCCGCGAACCCGCCGAAGGCCTCGACGAGTTCGTCAATCCCCGAGTAATAGTCGAGGTGGTCGCGGTCTATATTGGTAATGACCGCCGCTTTCGGCGTCAGGCGCAGGAAGGACCGGTCGTACTCGCACGCCTCCACGACGAACGGCCCCGTCCCGCCGTTGCGGGCGCTCCCGCCCAGTTGCGGGACCAGCCCGCCGATCAGCATCGAAGGATTTCGGCCGGCGTAATTCAGCGTATAGGCGATCATGGAGGACGTCGTCGTCTTTCCGTGGGATCCGGAGACCGCGACGCCGCGGCGCCCGTTCATCAGCCAGCCGAGAGATTGGGCGTATTTCACCACCTCGATGTTCCGCTCGCGCGCGGCGCGCAACTCGGGATTCGTATCGCGGACGGCCGCCGACAGGACCACCAGGTCCACGCCCTCGCCGACGTGATCGGGGCTGTGCCCGATGGCCACGGGGATGCCCTCCATCCGCAACGCTTCCGTGATCTCGCTCGGACTCGCGTCGCACCCGGTCACCACGCACCCTTCGTGGAGCAGAAGGCGCGCGATGCCGCTCATGCCGATACCGCCGATGCCCATGAAGTGCACGCGCCGTCCGCGCAGCGACCGGACCTTGCGGACAACGGGTTCGCGATCACCCGAAGGAAGCGCATCGCTCCACAGGCGCAATTGATGGGCGTTGTTCTTGACGCGTCGCGCCGACAAGCCTGTATACCTTTCCTTTAATCCGCATTTCCCGCCGGCAAACCCGGCGAGAAATACGGGTTAGTGCGCCGCCAACGACTCGTATTCCCGAGGCAGCGCGTGACCTTCCACGACGTGACAGATGCGCTTGAGAACGGTTGTGGTCGCGACCGGACAACCCAGTCTTCGGCTGGCTTTTCTCATACGGCCGAGCAACGACTCGTTGCCGAGCAGGTTCGTCACCACCTTGACAAAGCGGTGAGGCGTCAGGTCCTTCTGGTCCAGAATGATCGCCGCGCCGCCGGCCGCCAGCCGCGCGGCATTCCGCCGTTGATGGTCGTTGGCGGCGAACGGAAGCGGAACCAGGATCGCGGGCAGTCCCCGCGCCGTCAGTTCCGCGGTCGTGGTTCCGCCCGCGCGACAGACCGCCAGGCTCGCGGCCCCGTACGCAGCCGCCATGTCCTCGATGAACGGGAACACCGCCGCGCGAATCGGCGAACGCCTATAGGCCGCGGTCGTGCGTTCGTAGCCCGTTGCGCCGGCGCTATGCAGAATCTGCAGCCACGACGCTTCGCCGGCGAGCAACGGCAGCGCGTCGGCGACGCACCGGTTGAGGGCCTCGGCGCCCTGGCTGCCGCCCATGACCAACAACGTCTTCCTGCGCGGGTCGAGCCCGAATGCCGACGCGCGGCGAGAATCGCATTCCCCCCGAAACTCCGCGCGAACGGGATTGCCCGTCACGTAAACGCGGTCGGGATAGGCGAAGAAGGAATCGGTCCCGGACCACGGGGCATACACCTCCTCGGCCCACCACGACAGCAGGCGATTCGCCTTTCCGGGATAAGCGTTCTGCTCCATGATCACCAGGGGCGCGCCGGCCAGCCGCGCGGCCAGACTGGGCGCCAGCGCCGCGTGCCCGCCGAGACTGACGACGACGTCCGGCCGGAGACGGCCCATGAGTTTTCGCGCGCCGAGCAATCCCCCGACGGACCGCATCGCCCAGTTCGGGGCGCCCAGCGCCGACTTCGGCAGGCGCGTGCTGGGGAGAGCGTAGTACTCGAAACCGGAGCGCTCCACGATCTCGCGTTCCAGAGGCCGGCTCGTTCCGACGAAGGCAACGGCGCATCGGGGAGACCGCGCCCGCAGGGCGCGGGCAACGCTCAGCCCGGGCATCAGGTGCCCGCCCGTGCCGCCTCCCGCGAACACGATTTTCATGGCATTCACCGCGGTATCGCTTACCATAGCCCTTCTCCCTCTTAATTAATCGGCCGCGCCAATCGCCGGTCTTCCGACTCCCGCGTCCGCTTGGGGAACCGTCCCCGGCGCCTGGGCGCGCGCCGCAATGCTGAGAAGCACGCCGACCGCCGTCATGCTGACGACCATCGAACTGCCGCCCGACGAAACGAACGGCAATGCAATTCCCTTGGTCGGCATGGACGCCGTTACGACGGCGATGTGTATCAGGGCTTGCAGGCCGATCATCATCGTGATGCCGAACGCCAGAAACGCGCCGAACGGGTCGGACGCACGCTCGGAAATCGCCATGCCCTGCCTCACAATCAGCAGAAAGACGACAATGACCGCCAGCGTTCCGATCAAGCCGAGCTCCTCGCCGATGACGGCGAGGATGAAATCGCTGTCCGATTCGGGAAGATAGAACAGCTTCTGCCTGCTCGCGCCAAGGCCGCGGCCCGCGAGTCCGCCGCTGCCCAGCGAGATCAGCGAATGAACGACCTGGTAGCCGGCGCGGTCCTGGTGCTTCCACGGATCGAGAAAGGCGAAAACGCGGGCCAATCGCGTGGGCGAGCGCCAGATCAGGAAACCCAGTCCGCCCGCGCCGGCAGCGCTTGCCGCCGCGAGAGGCCACACCGGTGCGCCCGAGGCCAGAACCATCAACGTGCCGACGCCGGCGACCAGGGCGGCCGTGCCGAAATCCGGCTCCACCACGATGAGCGCCATCGCGCCCGCGACGACGGCCATCGGCGCCAGGACGTCGCGCTTGAGCGTCATGAGCTCGGTCTTGCGCCGCGTCAGGAGAACGGCGACCGTCACGATAACGGCCATCTTGG
>Ga0272441_10015335_pt1 | contig 10731 bp, 15 predicted proteins | sample SSMProp6N_FD_193582 | JGI IMG/M metagenome (GOLD analysis project Ga0272441, IMG submission 193582) | Marine sediment archaeal communities from Little Sippewissett salt marsh, Falmouth, MA, United States - SSM-Prop-6N | ecosystem: Environmental > Aquatic > Marine > Wetlands > Sediment ...
CTGCTTCTGAACCAAGATGTCCAATAATATCTTGATACAATAACCCAGTATTTAAAGAATAAAGAAGTAAACAGATACGTTCTAAATCTTCATTTTCTAGGTTTTGTAAGTTACCTATTTGTATGGAAATGTCGTTTTCGTCAAGAACAAAGCAAATAGCAAATTTTACTGTAGGCTCTTCAGACATAGATTACACGTATTCTCCCAGCTGAATTTCTTAGCGGTTTCAACACCCGCCACATTAGCAGGTCTATTTTTATAGCAGTCTCTCATATATTCAATACACTGACCAATCTCCTTATTTCCAATCTTTGCCCAGGTTCCCAATCCATGGAACCAAACTCCATCAATAGCGGGCTCAAATTCCGTGATATTGACTAGCTTTGCGTTTTCAGTCGTACAAAATTCCATCTGGGCTGAGTAGTCAGTTGTAATCACGGGTTTGCCACACGCCATGCTTTGTAAAATGGGAAGCCCAAATCCTTCTGCGCGTGTTAGAAAAACCCCACAGTCCATCTGCTGAATAAACGCGACAAGGTCTTGGTCATAGGGAACATTATTATGTAGAAAAATCTTATCACCCAACTTGGAGTTTCTAAACTTCTCTTTAATAGCGGGCATTTGTTGTTTGATTTGTGGAAGTGGAGAGTCACAAATAATGTGAAACTCAACCTCGTCCGTTGAGTCAAATGCGGCGGCAAAAATGTCTGACAAAATATCCGTACACTTTCGTTGTTCAATCTTACCAATAGTGAAGAACTTGTATGGACCGTCTTTAACTGATTGTCGTGGTTTAAACACTTCTGTGTCTACTCCTAGTGGGACTACGCTAACTGGAGCACCCACTCCATTTGATTCTACAACTTCTTTTGCCCAATTGGACGCAACTAATATTTCATCACAATAATTCATATTTTGTTGTCGCAATGGGTCAAGTTGATTAACTTCAAAAAAGGGATAGGCTACATATTTTCCCTTACAGGTAAATTGAGAAAATAAAGCAAACTCATGCCAGATTAATAGGCATGGATTTTGATGGTCTAAATAGTTAATAGAACCGGTATGAATTGCCTCCAGCAATGGTAATTCTTCTGGACTTAGATGGTAACTACTTCCTAGTGGAAAAAGACATACTCCATGTCGAAGATTATATAGAGTCTTAACAATATTCCATCCAGCATGACCGTAGCCAAGCTGGGTATTCAGTGGAGCTCGTATAGTTAAATTCAAAGCATATACTCCATTGCTCGTGTGTAAACATTAATGGTGGGCTTGGCTAGTATTGCTCCACAGAGAAATCCTAGAAGAAAGCAAATAATGTAGCCAACATACTGTAGATTAAGCAAGTTCTTCAGAAAATTCACAAACATAGTCATAATAAACCCCTTATGTTAAAGCGTCGTTTGGATTCGAACCAAAATCTACGGAGCCAAATGCTAAGCCCATGAATTTTCCGTAGACGCCCATGCCGACGCAGTCGTCTTACACCCTTGTGAGTCGACGACGAAGAGCCTTTCGAGCAAGTGTACGAGCGTTATCTACTCCACGCTCTTCCACCAGTCGACGAGCTTCCGGATGAACAGTACGGAATTCGTGGCGGGTCACATAACCATCCACAAAGTCCTGAAGGTAGTCAACATCTACCTCATCCAGAATAGCATTCCAATCACAAGTCTTCATAGCAATAGTCCTCCAAAAAAAAGTTAACGCGGAAAGTCTTTCAAATAGGCACGCATAGTACTATAAGAATGAAACCCTATTAATCTAGATTTCTTCTTTTTAGACCATATTTCAATCGTGGGTACCTTTGTCACTCTTTCTCTTTTCATGATATCACGACATTCGTCAATGTCAACCTTTATAAGAATCAAATCCACGTTTTTTGCCAATTTTTCTAAGTGAGGTTGCATTCTAATGCACGGTCCACACCATTCTGCGTAAAAATCTGTAATGGTAAGGTCGCTGCTTTCTCTCGCAGACTTTAATACCAAATCATAATTTTTGGAAGTAGCACGAACTATTTTGGGTTCTTTTTCCTTAGCTGAATACAATCTTGAAAAAATTAAGGCACAAATAACTGTTCCGACTGACGCAATGACCAAAAAGGTAATCGCGTTATTGGTCGTCGATTTGATAGTGGACATAATTTTCTGTTTTTTACCTCCGGGTCGTCTAAGATATGATTGTGTGTGACGATAAATACTTTAGAGCAAACGGGAATCCGTCTATTAGATAAAATATGATACTGACCATTAGAGAATTTTGGATAGTCAAGAGTATGACGTACCATGCGGAATTCTCTTACGTAATAATCAAAGTCAAAATCCCATAAGATGAGTTGTTTGTATGATGGCTTTTCATTATCGCCGTAGACGTAATTTATCTCAATGCGAGCAACTTCTACACTATCTTGTGGACCAGACGCGCCTACCAGAATTAGTAGCATTAATTTGACGCTTGATAACATTGGGATAATCCTTTAATGAGTCAGCCTTTGCCTTTTTAAAACTATTATATCCTAACAAGAGAAAAAAGAATGCTAGTAAACCTACAGCTCCCCACATCACATATTTTCTAAAGCTGCCAAAAATATTAAGCCCACCACCTTCCAGCGCAGATACACGACCTTGTAGGTTTTTGATTGCGTCTTGAGCTGATTTTATACTTTCCTGAAGAATTTGTAGTACGCTCTTATCCACATCATCATCCTTAGGTGGTCCGTCTAAAATAGGTGGCTGAGTAAGGTCTGGGTACTCAGGAGATGGTTGTTGTGGGCTAGGGCTTTGACCACCACCACCAATTATTGGACAGTTACCACCGGGACAAGGACCAGCATATGTTTCTGTGTGTACCAGTCCACAATAAGGACATACCATAGCAAAATCAAAACCAGGAAGTGGGTCCAGTTTTACTTGTTGGACTGGTTCCCAGTGGTCTGGAATTTCTTCTAATTGAGTCGTTCTTGTTTCAATTTCTTTCCAACTCTCTGGGATTGGTTCAAAATGTGCAACACGTCCAGCAATAGCGTCTAATACAACCTGATGTCTTTGTGCCGCTCCTAAATTTCCAGTAGACCATGTTAACACACCTACAATTTTGGTGTCATACTCCTTAGTTTCTTTATTCCACACGTTGGCTAAAATTGATGAACCGCTTTGTCCACCAATAGAAACTGGTTTGAATGTAAAGGTGGCATTATTTACTTCGTATACTCGTCCATTCCAAGCAAGTGAATAATACGCACGAGGACTACCTATTGAAAAAATATAAGAGTTTTGTTGTAACTGTAAGTCATAATCTGCTATTTTCAAAGGTACCGGTTTCCAGCCTTCAAACTGAGACTTAGGAACTTCCAGAATTGCAAGGTCAACGGACATTCCTCCTTCATACTTTTTCCATGTCCATGTTCCTTGCATAGTTTTTAAATTGCCAGCTGGCCACATTTCTACTACACCAGTACTAGAATTACCGCGAACGTGTGCATTACTTAGGAAGACATAATTATCACCTTTTTCACCTATACATGTACCACTACCTGCTGCTCCACTTACTCTAACCCGACAACAAGAATAGTATAAATCTAATATTTTTGTGGGTTTTGCGTTTACTATAGGAGTTAATAAACCAACTAAAAGAAGTGGTAATAAAATTCTCTTGTTAAACATTTTTAACCTCACTAAAAAGCGTAGCATACACAGTAATATACACCGTTAGGTCGTAGTCAGTTCAGAATTTTCCTGAATGTCATTCTGTCGAGATAATACCAAGTCGCCCTCTCTCATCATATATGATAGCAGATTTTCAAGGGGTTGACCAAAAAATTTAGCAGAATATTCATCACATTCGTGGATTATATTTTTTGAGGTTTTTACACATACCTGCCGTTTACAGTTGCTAATCTGCCAGTGGTCCAAGCCAGTTCCCCTTATTGTCTAAGTAGAGTGATGAAATATTATAGTTATGCCCATACCCAAGATTAACATATTTTACATTTTTTCCAATTTTATTTTTTAAATAATACCATAAAGATTCGTATAAATTACAATATCTTTCATAAGTGTACCATTTTGGAATTCTTTTTGGTTTGTCAAATGCATGAGATGTTAGTATAGCATTATTTGCGTTTTTTATTTTCTTTGGGTATCCATCTATTCCAATAATATGTATTTCTTGAGCTCTCCATAATGTACATAGTACAATTAATCGGGCGCATATACCAAGACGAGAATTATATCGACAGTACGCTAACATAGATCGTTCAAAAAATTGTTCGTAAAATTTAGGAGTATTTTTAGCAGGTCGTTCGAAACATACCACGCAAGAAAGTTCTTCAAAAGGCTCTAGTGGTTGGTCTCTTCTATTTAGAGTACAAAAATCCACAAGAGGTTTAATTTTTTTATTTAAATAATAATCATTTGATGAACAAACGATATCATATTCTGATGCGCTCCAATTATTATCTAAAGTACTGGGTCCACCACCAATAATAAGAACTTTAGCTTGTCTAAATCGTTTAACAAATTTATAGTCTTCATAGATTATTTCTGGTGTTATTATTAGAGGTCTCTTAAAAAAATTTGCTCTTTTGTAAAAGTATTTCCATCCCCATAATTGAACAAATTTTTCGCGTGTAGCCCAGAAAGATACATCGTGTGGTTTTGTATTTTGATAGGTTAATTCTTCTACGATAACCAATTTCCTTTATTGTCTAAATAAAGAGATGAAATATTATAGGGATGTCCATACCCCAAATTAACATACTTAACTTTTGTACCTATTTTATATAGTAAATATTGCCATAAATCTAAATAAATTGTTTGCCATCTTTGATAAGAATGATTATTGGCTGTGGTAGCACCACCTAAGAATGCATGTTTTGTGCGTTGTAAAGGTTTAAATTCCTTGGGATATCCATCAGCTCCAACTACATGAACTTCTTTAGCTCCCCACAAAGTAGCTAGAACAATAAGTCTTGGAGCTACACCAGCCTTAGACCAGTAGCGAGTTTGAAATAATACACTTTGATTATGACATCGAGTATAAAACCCATTAACAAATGACTTTCCTCTATCAAATGCTACCATTATATTATTTTTTTTACAACAGTCTTCGAAACCTCCTCTCATTGGTACAACTAAATTAACATGGTTACGAATTTTAGCATTTAAATAGAATTGAGTACAGGAAAATACTAGGTCATAATCTTCCCAATTCCAATTGTAACGAAGGGTAGAAGGTCCTCCTCCTATTACTAGGACTTTACTATCTTTAACCTGTTCTACGAACGGGTGTTCTTCGTGAATTATTTCCGTACCGGTCACAAGAGGTCTACGACAGTAAGGAAAGCTTTGTTTGAAAAATTTTAGCCCTCTTGGATGATTCAAAAACTTTTCTGACGTGGTAAAAAAGGAGGCAATTTTGAGAATATGCTCCTCGCGGGTTTTTTCTTTATATGTCACTGTCGAACCTCTATTATTTGAGCTTCACCAACATGATGGTCTGACTGTTCCAAATATTCTTTATAATCTACTGGTTCACTCATATTCCTTGGAAATTTTCCTACTGGTAGTTTTAAAATTAGCGTTGTATTAACCTCTTCTTCCATGTCTGGTTCTATTTCATAACAGATTTCATCAGCTAATTTTAATAGACGTTCTGCTTCGCTATGTTCACTGATATATAACAATCTACGAGCAGCTGTTAATAGCGAATCAATAGCGTCTGTAGTTTCGTCTTTATCACAATAGAAAACTCTTTGTTCTAATTCCTCAATTTGTTTTCTTATATTTCTCATAGTGAGTGCACTATTCCTTTTATTTCACTTTCTTCCAATCCTGATAAAGAAACTCCCACCTGTTCACACACCCATTCGACTACCATGTCTATATCAGGTCCCATACCAACCTCTGGATTACACTTTAAATAATCCATTCTTAACTTTACCGCTAAAGCAAATAGTTCTATTTCAGTATCATTCATGATAACCAATTTCCTTTGTCGTCCAAATACCGTGAAGAAATATTAAATTTATGCCCATAACCCAAATTCACAAACTTTGTATTTAAACCAATACGCCGTAAGTAATCCCATAATTCTCCATACTGACGTTTGTAGATTTCTAAATTGTAGAACCCAGTGATGGGTTTCGTAGGTTCAAAAATGTGAGTATCTGGAGCTCTTTCACCATCTATACCTATTATATGAACTTCGCTAGCTCCCCACAACGTAGCCATACATATTAGTCTAGCCGCTGACCCTATCTTAGACAAATAACGTGTGTGAGCAAGCATCGTACGTTCAAAGTGCTTATTGTAGAACCAGCTTACATCCCTATTTGCGTTTTCGAAACAATACACAGTTTTGAGTTCCACAAGATTCTTATCTAGTAGAAAAACCTCATCATTTAGAACTGCAAAATCAACTAGTGGACGAACACGGTCATATAAATAAAAATGGTTACAAGAGCAAATTAGGTCATAGCCTTCAGGACTCCACTCATTATCTCTGACTGATGGTCCTGCCCCAATAACTAACACCTTAGCCTTGCGAAAGCGTTCTACAAATGAATGTTTTTCATATATAATGTCGGGTATTGAGACTAAGTCTCTTCTGTGAAACTTGAACCATCCATTTTCAAAGTAAGGTAGTCCCCGGACGGACTGAAGAAAATTCTCTGGACTACTTACAAAAGACGACTCATAGTCTGGATATTCTTCCCAGGTTCTTTCTTTCACGGTATTACCAGTGTAGTAGGAGTTAGAGATTTAAATTCCACGTTATACTCTTCATGGAACCTTGCCATTAACCTAGAACACTTTTCTGCTTTCTTTTCAAGATTACCAGCAGGTCGTGTAGTAGGTCCATTATAATTCCCAGTGCCTTTTAAGTCAAACCCACAGAGTTGAATTCGTTTGGCTCCCAATAATACGAATGTTTTAAGACAGGCTCCTAACACTGTTGCTTTTTCACAGTCTTCGTCTGGTAGAAATGTATAGTCAGTGTAGTTTCCCAAACCCTGATGGAATATTCTCACTAGTTCTTTTCGTAAACAGTTCTGTCTAAACCATGGAGCAGACGCTAACGAACAGTCAGAAATGAACCAATAGTGACATTCAGACGGTAATTCTACTGCTTGATTAACTCCACAGATAATTCCGTTTAAATTACTTATAGCAGTTAACCCCTGAGGTCCAGAGCCAACGATAGTGATACTATCAGAAAGAAGCCTATGTTTTTTTAACAACTGACTGAAAAACACACCAATTCTCCAAAATATTTTTACAAACTTTCTTGAAAAAGTTTAAAACGTCTACATATATCAGTTTTCATTTTCTGAACTTCTTTGTTGTATTCATGACGTATTTCATACCAACGTTGTAAATATTTAGAATCATTTTTTATTCTATCTATTTTATCATCTAGTCACTAATTTTCCCTCTAATAATACAGTATCCAGGAAGCATTGCGTCCCACTTTGTAATAGGAATTTTCCCAATTTGTTTTTTTAAATTTTCGTCAACTGACTTAGGAATTCCCAGTCGAACATTATGCCATTCAATCCATATCTTATTAATATATTTTATAGACCCATTTTTAATCATATGAGGTAGTACTGTATACTCACCACCCTCTATATCCAGTTTAAGTATTATATGGTCATCAGGAGAAAAATTTTCCTTAATCCATTTATCAATATCTATACAAGGAACTGAAATTATTTGACGTGTCCCTGTGTATATTGGAACCGTTCTCTCTAATTGGTCCGCCTTGCGTACCTCTACAGTTGAACCACCGGAAATTCCAAACTTATGATAATCAATCGTTCCGTCTTTTATCCAAACCGCCTTGTTAATTAAATTTGTACAGTATTGATTAAAACTTTCGTCTGGTTCAAAAGAGTATATTTCAAACTCTTTCTTTTTATCGTACTTATTTCTGAACAATCTACGGGTACATCCACAGTGAGCACCGGCGTCAATTAGAATCTTGCGAGCCATTTATAATTTTTTTCAAGTTTTCTTTTGATAGAAAGGGTGTTGAACGTTCATATGCATCATTTGGCGACACATAAGGAAAGTGTTCAGCTAATACGGTGTGTTCACGAGTCCCCATAGAGTATAAATTACGTCCCATTTCTTTCGCCCACTTTTTCCATAGAGGGGCAGTAAAATTATAGGAACGAACTAGAGGATTATCATTTTGTCGTTTCTTTTTTAATACCTTACCGCCATCTAAAAACCTTCCCTTGCGACCATCAAAACCAATCATATAGATATCTTTATGTTTCAAATAAAAACAAAGGGGTAAAACAGCGACGTGTAATTTATCATATATTTTTAAACCACTAACATGCATCAATCCAACTCTTGATTTGTCTTGTAATAACTGCTGGCATTTTTTGCTGTAATCATCAATATTCGAACCATATTTCTCTACATAAGAAGTTGTTGGTATGTTTTGAATGGTAATATATTTTGACGCTTGTTCTAATAGTTTTAGATACTTCTTATAGCCATCTTTTGTAAAGTCCCACCCAGCGCTCTTTTGTGGTTTACCAAATCCGTGCTTACGAAATAATTTGAGGGACTTGTGTGTTACATCGCCTAATAACAATAGCTTTGTTCGGACCTTTATCTTTTTATTTACCAAATATTGTAATGAGTGAAGAGTGGAATGAGCGTCTACGAATGTCCAATATGTTGGGTACCATTTCATGTGGTCTATGAAAAACCGAAAGGCATGACCAAACGCGAGCGTCTCTCTATTTTCAAACTTTATCAAATCATCTTTATTAGCTAATGTAGACGCACCAGTCGCGAATGTAAAAATACTGGACATTAAAGTATGTTTTTGGATTTTAAGTATTTCGATAAATAAGATAGTTCTGGCGGTGTCGCTAAATATATATCCATTCCATGATACTTTTTCCATTCTAACCAACGAGGCAGATATCTATCATAACTCTTCTTATGAATATCTTTGAGCGGAACGTTCTTTTTATGAAATCGTCCACCTCGTCCATCAAATCCTAACAAGTAAATAGTCTTATATCCTAAATGATACACCAACGGAAGAATTGCCATTGTAAGGCGATTTTCTTCCAGGTCCATAAAGCGTTGCTTGAAAGCCACGCCTAATGGATTGGGATTGCTACCAATTATTACTCTATCACGGAACCGTCGACCAGCTTGAGCTCCATCTAATTCTTTTGCAAGAGCATCTTCTTCCTTGTTTAGCTTTTGTACCGTGGTAGTTGGAAAGAAATTTGGATTACAAGTGGGTAATGTTTCAATATATTGACGAAATCTAACCGTGTTAACATTGTAAATATCCGGCGTTCCAATATACTCAAGCATCGTTGAATAATCGGATGAATGCATTGGATGAAAAACACAGATTTGTGTAGCTTTTGAGTCCGCCATTCGTAGGTAGTTAGTGGCGCAAAACGGGTCTAGAAATCCATAGTATTCTGGTAATATACAATTATTGTGTAAGAGATAAGATGAGTCGCCCCATGCTAGAATGGGCATACCGACATCATGTAGTTGGTCTTGATATTGTAAGACTGATTTTCCTGTGCCAATTACTAGAAGTTCACTCAAGCTATTACTCCTCGTTCAAATCGAAAACCTTCTGCATATTTTTCTCCTACAATAGACCCATTCATTTGAGCCCTATATATTAGATTAGCATAGCTACGAGAATGTGGAGAATCTCTCATTTCGCTATTATACAATGAAGCAGCGTCCATCTTAGCTTGTAGGTCTTCTTCATCTAATGGTACAAAAAAATTAGGATGAGTAATAGTTGTAGAATAATCACTAGAGGAGGGAACGTAATAAGAAAGAATGGTGGTCTTTTTGAATGGGCGAAAAACGGTGAGAGCAGCTTGGTGTAAAATCTTGTGGTCTATATTCAGACACTCTGCGTGATGCGTAAAAACCACCGTAAAGCCTACTTCGAAAAACTGAAGATTGTCTTCAATAGCACAACATATCTCCAACAAAGGAACGGAGTCCATTGCGTTATCATCAAAATTTAATGAAACATATTTTGCAATTCCTAAAACATCAACAACATCAGATAATTTAGCTCGTCTATTAATCCTTTTTTCTCGTCTAGCGCTTTCTCCATCAGTGAAGGTTAATAGATGGACGTTGACTCCTTTTCTGGCTAACTTATGAATTGTGCCGCCCATTCCCAAGGTCTCGTCATCTGGATGAGCAGCTAATACTAGTACATCACTGGTAGTTTCTATTAAATCAATCACGGGAAATCCTTATTTTTGCATCACAAAGTAATGAGCCATCTTCTAATAATTTAGCTCGACTAAGTTCAATCTCTAAATTGTTAGAGTTAATATATGCGGAAGGATAGCCTTCCATGTCTACCATACGAATCTGGTCATACAAATAGTCAATATCATCAGTTTCTTTATCAATCTCGTTGGACGTTACTCTACTATACGCATCCATTAGAGAAGTCTGTGGATTAGGTTTTGGATTATCACATAATAGTTTAATTATAAGCTCTGCGGTCGTCTGTGCAATAGTAGACCATATATCCGTTAGGTTACCCTGTAATGTAATTGGAGCCTGTAAATATACTCCACCGCTGTCTACTGGGTCAGATGTCTCAATTAGATTAACTTTAGTCCTTAATACTCCTTCTAAGATTTGATTTTGAAGAGGGGTTCCACCCCGACCCGCTGGAAGGTTATAGGTATGAACA
>Ga0272441_10015337_pt1 | contig 10729 bp, 7 predicted proteins | sample SSMProp6N_FD_193582 | JGI IMG/M metagenome (GOLD analysis project Ga0272441, IMG submission 193582) | Marine sediment archaeal communities from Little Sippewissett salt marsh, Falmouth, MA, United States - SSM-Prop-6N | ecosystem: Environmental > Aquatic > Marine > Wetlands > Sediment ...
GAAATGTAACTCCATGCACACATAATGAAATTGTTACAATCCCTATTACTAAAGGGGAGCATTACTGTTGGAAATTCTATGGTATTGATAAGTTTAGCAATGTTAATGTTTCAGATACTTGGTGTTTTGTTGCAGGTAATAGTTTACCGACAGTAGAATTATATTCTCCAGGAGATGGAGCAGCAATAACAGATAGAACACCAACATTTATGTGGAATGGAACAGATGTTGACGGAGATACTTTAGAATATCAAATACAGATTAATCTAACTAATAATAGTGATTGTTCAGAAGCTAATAGAAGTGTTGGAGGAATTTCAGATGAGAACAGAACTGCAGATCCGTTCTTAAAGTGTTTATATGATAATCTTGATTATTATGATTGGGCAGTAAGAGCTAGTGATGATCTTGGATTAACTTATGGAGCTTGGACTTCAACAAGAGAATTAAGAATTAATTCATTAATAGATATTAGCTTGCCAACTGATACTGTTGAATTTGGTTCAGTAAATAGAACCTATGAATATAATACTTCAGATGGTAGTCCAAATCCATTCTTATTGCAGAATGATGGTAATTGTATTGTTAATATTAGTACAAATGCAACATCACCATTTAATGTTGTTACAGAATCAAGTAATTACTATAGATATAAGGTAGATAATAATTCAGGAGAAGAAGGAAGTTTTGATTGGGCATTGAGTATAACAGACTGGACACAGATGCCAGTATCAACTGCTAAGGCATTAACAATTGCCTTATTTAATTGGTTAGATGTAACAGATACTGCAGAGGTTGATCTCTCTATTACTATTCCAAATAATGAGACAGCAGGAGACAAAGAAACTACTGTTTACTTTGAGTCAGAATTAAGTGATGGTTACTAAAATAAATAAACTGATAGCGTTGGCATTTATACTAGTTATTACTCTACAAACAGTATTTGCCTTTGGAATAACTCCTGGAAGAACCACTATAACTTATGACCATTTAGACAGGCAGTTCTTTTTTACAGTTATAAATTCAGAATCAGAAGATATTAATTTAGAATTTTCAGTTACAGGAGAATTAGCAGATTATATTGTATTAGATGAAACAAAATCAAGTATGAATGCAGATGAAAAATATAAATTATTTAGATTTACTTTAGATGTTGATGATGAATTTGCAAGTCCAGGATTATATAAAGGAAAGATTAATGTAAAAAGACTTTCAGAAAAAGAACAAGGCTTTGGTGTTGGTTTGTCTGTCAATAGTCAAGTAGTGTTAAAGGTAACCGAGACATCAATTCCCTTAAGAGAAGATGTATTTTCAAAAGAGGAAGAAGCAACTTTAGAAAATTTAAAAATCTTTAATGCATTGGTACTGATTGCTTTGCTTCTTGTACTAATATTAATAGTATTAAATAAATTTATCAGGAGAAAATAGTAAAAATATCGAGGTAAAAATTATATTTTACAACGACAAAAACTTTATAAAGAAGTTTATGTTTACCTTAATAACTTAGTTATTAAGTTTATAATTAAATAAAAGGAGGTTGATAAGACCAAAATGGATAATGAAAAAGTTATTGTAACATTGTTACTAATAGCAATTTTATTGTCAGTTGTTACGTTAGCTATTACTCTAAGTGTAGACGTGCCTACAGGTGTTGACTTAAGTTCAGCAGATTTTGTAGACGCAGGTTCTGCTAATGTTCAGCTAGAGATCTTACCAACATCAGCAAATTCAGGAGCTTCTTAAGATGAAAGGCTCTAAACTTTTGATGGTGTTAGCAGTTCTAGCTGTTGTTGTTACTTTAGTAACATTAGTTGTAACAGTTAACAAGTTTGGAATTACTGGAAAAGCTACAGACACTGGTACAGCAAATCTAACAATAGATGCTGCAGCAAGTATTAGTTTTACAGATGATGCTTGCGACTTTGGAAGTGGTGCTGTTAATGAAGACCCAACTTTTGCTGTTGTTTATACAGGTAATACAAGTACAGATAATGGTACTTGGACTGCTTGTGATGGATTAACTATGAAGAATGATGGTAATGTTAATTTAACAGTTACTGTTGGTTCAGATGTTAGTGCAGCTACATTTATCGGTGGTACTGGATCAAGTTTCCAATGGATTGCTGCAGATGGTGGTGATTGTGTTGGAACTGCTGGATTGACTACTTTGACTGAAATTTCAGGAACACCAAATGTGTGTAACAACTTGACTCAAGCAGGTACAATTGACTTGGACTTCGCTCTGGTTATCCCAGAAGATGCTCCACCAGGCTCAACAGGAGCGGTAATTACTGCTACTGGAACAGCTGTTTCATAAAATTAGTTTTTTATTTTTATTTCTTTTTTATTTCATTTTTTTAAGGCTTAGTGAAAACTATGCAAAAGTTATAAAAAGCAATTTTACATTTAATAAAAATGAAAAAGGTGATAATATTTTCATTGCTGTGCATATTTATTATAAGTAATATTTCTGCAATAACAATAAGCCCTGCTATAATAGAAGGAAATTTTGAACCAGGATTAGAAACTGTATTAGACTTTCATGTTGATAGTAATTTAGATAGAAATCTAGAGATATATGTTGATGGTGATTTAACAGAGTATGTGGAATTAAGTAAAAGTACTATATATAAGTCAGGAGATTTTAAGGCATATATAAAACTTCCAGATAAAATTGATATCCCTGGGAAAAAAAGAATATATATAGGAGCAAGAGAAGTTATTGATGATGAAGTAAGGGGAGCAATTGCAGTTGTTGCTGCTGTGCAAGCAGTTGTTGTTATTCATGTTCCTTATCCTGGAAAGTATATTGAAACAAGAGTATTTTCTAATTCTGCTAATGTTGGAGAACCTATAGAATTTGGATTAGATATAACAAGTAGGGGAGATGAACAAGTTAGTGTTCAACCAAGAATTGAAATTTATTCTGAATCAGGAGCGTTATTAGATACATTAGAGTTTCAAGAAAGAGAAATGGATAAAGGAGATCAATTAAAATTAGAAAAAATATGGAGTACAGAAGGACAAAATGCTGGAAATTATAAGGCAAAGAGTATTGTTGATTATGATGGGGGAAGGCAATCAACAAGTGAAATAGATTTTAGATTAGGAGAATTAACAATTGATATTATAAACTATACAAAAGATGTGGAAATAGATGGCATGAAGCCATTTGTAATTGAAGTTGAAAGTGGATGGAATAATGAAATAGATGGGGCATATGCTGAAGTAAAAATAAAAAATAGAACATCTACAATAGGAGATTTTACAACAACACCAACCTCTCTTACTCCATGGCAAAAAAAAGAAATTGTTGGGTATTTTAATTCAAGTAAGGCGCAAAAAGGAGAATATACAGTGAATATAAACGTATATTATTTTGGTGGAGGAGAAGAAAAAACAGCAAGTGTATCAGGAAAAGTAGACTTTGATTATCCTAAAGAAGAAGAGATTGTTAATTATTATTTTATAACATCTATATTATTAGGCACAATTCTTTTTATACTAATATTTTTTTGGATATTTACTAAAATAGTTAAGGTTAAAAGTGGAAAAAAGAAAAAATAATCTCATATTGATTGTTGCACTAGCACTTCTTATGATAAGTGTTGTATTTGTAATTGTAGCATTGAACATTGATTCTCTTATTTCATTAAATAAAATGGTAATTCCTGCAAAAGTTACTATAGGGGATCATAGTGGAATAGATGCAAATACTGATGTATTAAGCTTTGGAAATATAACCTATGATAGTTTTGGTCATAGAAATATATCTATAGGTAATAATTATGATTTTCCTGTTGTTTTTGAATTTGATGTAAAAGGTAATATAAGTGAAGTCTTAATATATTATAAGAGTGTTTATCTTAATGTTGGAGAGGAAAAAAACATAACTTTTTCTACAATTGTTGCTCCTGAATCAATGAAGGGAGATTATTCTGGGACTGTTATAGTAAAAGTAAAAAAAGCCTCTTAATTAAAGCAGTTTTTCGAATATAAAAAGGTATTTAAATGATTTTTCACACTTATTTATGATGGAGAAAAAAAGAGGAATAAGAGCTTTTTTATATACTATTTTAATCTTACTTATAGTAGCATTATTTGGGGTTAATTTTGGACCTCTTACTGGTTTAGTTACTGATTTAGGGAATGTTCTTTTACAAATACAAGTTGATTTAAGAGCTCCTGAAAATCTTACAATTATTGTTTCTGATCAATCAACAGGAGATGCTACTTTAAATTGGACATATTCAAATGCTCATGGTTATTATATATGGTACTCAGATAATGTTACAGAAATACTTCAATTAAATTATTCAGATGCTAATCTTTCTGCTTTAAGCAATGTATCTAGTCCAAATGTAACTTTAGTTGGAAAATATAATACAACATGGAATGATACAAGCGCAGGAACAGTTCAAAAGAGATTTTATGCTGTTGCAGCATATATGAATGACGGAGAACTCTTTACAACATCTGATATTAAGGTTGGTAAGTGGAATTGGTCTATAGAAGGAGAAGATGGTTCAATAGGACATTCTTATTTAAGCACGCCTTTAGTTCAAAATGTATCTATTAATGATGTTGACTTTCCAAATGATTTTTGTGCTGTTTATAGTATAGTTGATGATAATCTTTATGCTTTCTCTTTCCTTGGTGGTTGGGTAGGAGATTTAAGTGAATTAGAGTTTGGAAGCTCATATTATTTTGATTTGTTTAATACAAAGTCTAATCTAACTACTTATGGTGAAATACCTACTGGAAATGTTACAAAATATATAGCATCTGGAAATAATTATACTAGTTTGGGATGGGAATCAGTTTCTACTAATGGGAGTTTATCTGGATTAATACAACCTTCAGCAGATTTTGCATCTGTATATGGTATTGATTATACTAAATCAAATGAATGGACTTCTAGTTTCTACTTTATGGGAAGTTGGATAGGAGATATAAGTCAAATGGAGGCAGGAAAAGGATACTTGTTTGGAACATTCACAAACCCAGAGAATTTCACTTATGAAAGAAACCCTTATTAAAATGAAGAACAATATTAAAATAAAAATGGTGAAGAATTTATTAGTTGTAGCTGTATTGATATTAAGCATATCAACAATATCTGCTTATTGCATTTCTAATGGATATATAACAGATGCTGATGGAGAACTTATTAATGCAACAAAAATAAATGTCATATGTAAAAGAACTTCAGGAAATCTTTTATCTCAAATTACAGACATAGCTGGTTATTTCTTTCCTTTTGGAGATTGGTATGATGATTGTACTTATTGTGATGAAGGAATTTTATTAGAAGTGTTTAATGATGATTCAAATCTTTATGGAGAGACATTTAATGAAACATGTAAAGGAGAAATAAATATATGCAGAACAAATGTTACATTATATAAGATTTCAGAACCTGTTTCAAGTAAAGGTTCTTATGGAGATACTCCTGATTTTGGACCGGCAGCTCCAATAAAAAAACAAATGCCTAAAAGTAATGAAAGTCCTGAAACAAAAGCTCCAGGAATAAAACCAGAAGAGCCAGGAAATTATACTCGAATATATCTAAGTATTATTATTGGAGTATTAATCATTTTCACAATTATTTTAATAAGAAAATATGGAAAGTAAAAGAATATTATTGATAGGAGTATTATTGTTTTTTATAGTTGTAACTCTAACAAGTATATCTGCTTTTTGTGCTATAAATGGTTATGTTCTTAATTCTACAGGATCTTTAACTGATGCAGATGATGTTAATATAACTTGTTTGAAAGCTGGAAGCAATGAAACAAAAACTCCTGCAGGACTGCCTCTTAGTGGATTTTTTCAGTTTTTTGGGGGGCCAGGGGATGATTGTAGTTATTGTCCTAATGGGGCATATGTAAATGCTTCTAATTCAACTTATGGATTATGGGGGGAAAATTCTACTTCTAGTTGTGGAGCAGGAACATCATGCCAACTTAATGTGACAATGTTTGGTGCTGCAGGACCAACTATTAGTATTGTGACTCCAACTGCAGATTATACTTATACAACTGGAACAACAAATTATGATGCAACATGTACTGTTGGAGGGGGAAGTGTTTCAGAGGTTATTTTTACATCAAATCATACAGGAAGTAATACTAATTATACATATAACGGAGCTCAAGTAAGCAATCCTTCTGGAAATACATATAGATTTACAATGCCAAGTCTTACAGCTGGAACTTATTTATCATATGAATGGTTTTGTAATCAAACTTCAGACGGTCAATCTGATACAGATGGACCTCAAGGAATAACAATAAATCAGGCTACAGGAGTTGCATATGCTAGATTAAATGGTACTCGAGCTAATATATCAACTGGAGTTGGAACATATGTGAATTTAAGTGCTGAACTTAATACAGGAACAGGAAATATCTTATTATATAATAATGATACATTAATTAATTCCGGAACAGGCACAATCTATAATTATACTTTATTTAGTACTGCTGGAATCTATAATATAAGTGCTATATATGCAGGAAATTCTAATTATTCTTCAGATATAGAAACATGGTATGTTAATGTTACTGCAGATAGTACAATACCTTATTTTACAACTATCCCTGCAAATGCATCTGTAAACTATGGTGATACATGGGATGTTGATTTTGATGCTACAGATGATGGAGGAAACTTTGATAGTTTTTCAGTTAATGATTCAAGATTTACTATTGGAGCAACAAATGGAACATTAACTAATACAACATTTTTATCAGCAGGAGTATATGTTATGAATGTGTCAATAAATGATACACAAGGAAATACTAATTATACAATATATAAGGTTACAGTAAATCAATTAACTCCTTCATTAAATTATTATTTAAATAGTGTTACTAATAATGCAAGTGTTCAATATCCTCTTGCAATAAATGCTTCAGCCTCTACAAATGCAGGAAGTTTAGCAATATATAGAAATGCTTCAGATGTTACATCTGAAAATGGAATTAATGTTTCTTTAGCTGCTGGATATTATAGATATGATTTTAATGTTACTGGAAATGAAAACTATTCTAGTACTTCAGCAACATTATATGCAACAGTGAGTAAAGAAGATGGATTAGTTTATACTTATTTAAATAATTCAAGAGCTAATCTTTCTATTGATGTTGGGACTTCTATATGGTTAAATGGTACTTTAGAAGTTGGAAAACCAGCATCTACAATATATCTATATAATAATGATACATTGATTAATTTTGGGGCAACTCCTTTAGCTAATTATACACTATTTAGCACAGCTGGAGAATATAATGTAAGCACTATTTATCCAGGAAATGAAAATTATACTTCTGCAATTGAAACTTTTTATGTGAATGTATCTGTTAATCAACCTCCTCAATTTACAACTATTCCTGCAAATGCATCTGTAAACTATGGAGATACTTGGGATGTTGATTTTGATGCAACAGATGACAGAGGGAACTTTGATAGCTTTGGGGTTAATGATTCAAGATTTACAATTGGAGCAACAAATGGAACATTGACTAATGCTACTTTCTTAAGCGGAGGAATTTATATCTTAAATATTACAGCAAATGATACACAAGGAAATACTAATTATACAATATACAAAGTTACTGTAAATGCTATAAGTCCTTCATTATCAATAAATATTCTTCCAAGTGATTCAGTTGAATATCCTTCTCAAACAAATGTTTCTGGAAATGGATGCCCATCTCAAATAACATGTAATCTATATAGAGATAATTCTCCTGTTACAAATCCAGATGTTCAAACTCTTTCAATAGGGACTTATAGTTATGTGTATAATACAACAGGAAATGAAAATTATACTTCAGCTAGTACAAGTGATACATTAAATGTTACACAAAAAACAAGTGCTTGTGATGTTTTATTTAATACAAGTTCTCCTGTAACTTATCCTAATACATTTACAGTATGGACTAATTGTGATTCTTCATTTACATTATATAGAAATGGTACAGTAATTTCTAATAATACAGAACAAGTTTTAGGTGCTGGTGTTTATAATTTCACTGTTATAAGAGATGATACTGTAAATTATTCTAATGTTTATGATGAAGAAAATTTTGTTGTAAGCCAAGCAAGTCCAAGTTTAGTTTATTATTTGAATAGTGTTACAAGTGATGCAAATGTTAATTATCCTAATACAATAAATGCTTCAGCTTCTACAAATGCAGGAAGTTTAGCAATATATAGAAATTCAACAGATGTAACAGCACAAAATAATTTAGATGTGACATTGGCAGTTGGATATTATAGATATGATTTTAATGTTACTGGAAATGAAAATTATAGTGATACTTCAAGTACATTATATGCTACTGTAAATCAAGCTACATCAGAAGTTGCTGCTTATATTAATAATACTAGAAGTAATTTTACTATTGAACTTGGAGATGCTGTTGACTTAAATGCAACAATAATCACTCCTAGTACTGGAAATATAGTATTGTTTTTTAATAATAGTGTTATGCATCAAGGAGCAAATACAATATCTAATATAACGCAAATAAATTCATATGGAACATATAATCTGACTGCATTCTACGACGGAAATGTTAATTATACAGGAGATTATGAAACATGGTATGTGATTGTAAATGATACAACTGCTCCAACATTTACAAGTATCTCAAATATGAGTGTATATGATAATGAATCTGTTTATCAAGATATAGATGCCACAGATCCAAGCGGAATAAATTGTTTTGATGTTAATGATACAGACTTTACAATTGATTGTTCAGGTGTATTGCAAAATGCTACAAGCCTTTCATTAGGAATGCATTGGCTAAATATAACAGTGAATGATAATCTTGGAAATGAAAATTATTCTATTATATATGTGAATGTGAGTGAATATCCAGATAATGTGGCTCCATACTTCACATCAATCCCTGCAAATGCCACTTTAACTTATGGACAATCACTAAATGTTGATTTTGATGCAGTTGATGATGCAGGAAACTTTGAAGGATATTATGTAAATGATACTAGATTTTCAATAAACTTGAGTGGAGGATTAGTAAATACTAGTTCTTTGGGAGTAGGAATATATCTATTAAATGTTTCAATTAACGACACTTCTGGGAATATGAATTATACTATGTACCAAGTAACTGTTAATCAAGCAAGTGTTTCATTAGATATTACTATAACTCCTTCAAACTCTGTAACATATCCAACTCAAACTAGTGCAGATGCTAGTGGATGTCCTGGAGCAATATCTTGTAACTTTTATAGAAATGATACTGGAAGTATTGCAGACCCTGATACAGTAACTCTGGGAGTTGGAGTATATAATTATACATATAATACTTCTGGAAATGCAAATTATAGTGCAGATAGTTATAGTGAATTATTAACAGTGTCTCAAAATAATTCAGATTGTGGTGTTTATTTTAGTGTTAGTTCACCAGTAACTTATCCTGCAACATTTAATGTATATACTAATTGTACTAGTGGATATTTAATCTATAGAAATGGGAGTTCTATTGCTAATGGTTCACTTCAAAGTTTAGCTGCAGGAACTTATAATTTCACAGTTATAAGAAATGATCAAAATAATTATTCTAATGTATATTATGAACAGAATTTTGTTGTTAGTAAGGCGACAAGTGAGATTGCTGCAAGATTAAATGGTTCTAGAGCTAATATATCTACTGAGAATGGGACATATATTAATTTAAGTGCTCAATTAATTACAGGAAGTGGAAGTATAAAATTATACAAAGAAGGAACATTAATTAATCAAGGAAGTGGATTGATATATAATAATACATTATTTGATAGTATTAATGTGTTTAATATTAGTGCTGTTTATGACGGAAATGAAAACTATACAAGTGATATTGAAACATGGTATGTGAATTCTACCCAACCTTCTGATACTACTCTTCCAAATATTAGTTTTGTTGCTGTAACAACTGCAGCTGGAAATTATGTTCAAGATTATATTGAAGCAAATGTAACTTCTTCAGATGATACTGGAATTTCTTTAGTTGAAATTAATTTATATAATACTAGTTTAGTGTCAAGTCAATCAAATCCATCTGAGAATTATTCTTATAACTTTACTTCTTTAAGTGATGGAACATATTATTTGAATGCAACTGCAAATGATACTAGCAATAATCAGAATTCAACAGAAACAAGAACAATTGTATTAGATAATACTGGACCTAGTTTTACTAATTTGGCAAATCAACTTGTATATGATAATGCATCATTAAGTTATGATATTAATGCAAGTGATGCAGGTGTTGGGGTTGAGTGTTTTAGTGTAAATGATACAAACTTTAGTATAACCTGTGCAGGGGTATTAACAAATGCTACTAGTTTAACAGTAGGAGACTTTTATGTGCTTAATATAACTGTAAATGATACACTTGGAAATATTAATTATGGAACAATTACTATTAATGCAACAGTTCTTTTATGTGGAAATGGAATAATAGATGCAGGAGAACAATGTGATGGAAGTAATATAACAGCTACATGTATCTCTTTAGGATATAAATCAGGATCATTAAGTTGTACAGCCTCATGTACCTATAATACAGGTGGATGTAGTTCAGGAGGAGGCGGAGGCGGCGGAGGAACTACTCCTGATGAAGTAGAAGAAGTAGATCCATTTGATGTATCTCCAGATAATTTAATACTTGATTTAAATCAAGGAGAAAGCACTACAGAAATAATAACC
>Ga0272441_10015338_pt1 | contig 10728 bp, 13 predicted proteins | sample SSMProp6N_FD_193582 | JGI IMG/M metagenome (GOLD analysis project Ga0272441, IMG submission 193582) | Marine sediment archaeal communities from Little Sippewissett salt marsh, Falmouth, MA, United States - SSM-Prop-6N | ecosystem: Environmental > Aquatic > Marine > Wetlands > Sediment ...
TAATATCAGGGTTTTCTTTATCAGAAATATCGAATATTTTTATTATTGTTGATGAAACGCCCCACCAATAGTAACTAGGTTCATAATCAATAATTTCAATAGAAATATTTTTCTCATCCTCTTTAACAGGCGATTTGTAATCATATGGATATCGATGCGAATTACCAAAAACAATGAGAGTATTGTCATTTATAAATATATTACTTAGATAAACATCATCCTCAATATAAATTTTCGATAAAACAGCAGCATCCTCAGCAGGATAAGCCCTTAAAATAAATATTGTTTGATTAGCTATAACATAAAGATACGTTCCATCTGTTTTTACAATATCAGGTTCATCAACTCCTTCAACCTGAATATTTGTCTCAGAATAGTCAACCGAACCTTCACCTCCAGCATTACCACTAATAGAAGTATCCCCTGATTTACTAGATTCAGGTGCTAAAAATGATCTTGGCTGAGAAGAATCATCAAGACTCCATCCATATAAATTATTGCCTCCAAAATTGGTCTTTAAAAAATCCTGCAGTTCTTCATATGATGAAAACGTTTTTACATCATATGAATATGGATTACTTTCAATTGCTGATAAGAAAAATACACTAACTAAAATTGTACATACTAATAAAACAAATACCAATGATCCTTTTTTCTTAACTGTTTTTTCTTTCATGATTATCACCATATTTTTTAGGTTAATAACTATTTGGTTATCTCATATTTATATAAGGTAGTAAAACGTTCGGAATATTCCGAATAAAAACCTCCTGATTATAAGCAAGAGCTTACAAAAATCATAGTAGAGTTAAATGCCAAAAGTAATGTTAGATAAAAATGCTTTCAAAGCTCTTGCTTCAGATACTAGACTTAATATCCTTAGAACACTTGATGGTAAAAAAATGGGGTTAAATGATATAAGCAATACTTCAAATCTAAACAAAGCAACCCTTCATGAACATTTAACAAAACTACATGAAGCAGGCTTGGTAAAAAGAAAAGAAAGAAAAGGATATAAATGGGTATATTACAAACTCTCGTGGAAAGGAGAAAATCTACTACATCCAGATAACAATAGAATAGTTGTTATGTTTAGTGTTACATTAATAACGTTATTTTTTGGGATTATTGGTTTATTTAATTTTTTTATGGCTAAACTTGAAAAATCGTATGGTTCTGATATGATATTTAAAACTATATCAGAAACAGAAGATACAATTAATCAAGTAGGAGGAGAAATATTAGGTATTAGTCAAAACCAAATATTTCTGTATTTTTCAATAGTGTGTTTTATACTTTTTTCAATTTTTTTTGTAATATCAATTTCGAAATATAAGAAAAATATTACCCAAAAATTATAAAAAATAAAATTAAAACCATTGATTTTCGAAATAAGTTAAATCTAATCGAGTCCAATCGTTAAAATCATTTTTACCACGGGATCCATCCGAATAGTCTAGTATAAGATACATGTATCCATAGTTCATAACACTTTTATAAGGTCGCCATTTCCACCAATTTATTTTAAATGGATTTTTTCCTTCTTGATCATCACAACCAGGAGTATTTCCATGATATATACCTAATGTATGACCACATTCATGCATATATGCAGATGCATAGGCAATATCTCTATGTTTTTGGGTAATTACTACTTTTTCTTCAATTCCCTTCGTAGATAATTGATAAGCATTAGCATTAAATACAAAACCATGCCATCTTTCTGCGTTATAAATCACAATTCCATAATGAAAAACACCACGACGCCAATTATTATCATCATTATGTAAGAAATAATCAATAAAGAACGCCCTAATTTCCTCATTACTGCTGTTTTCATCAAAAGGAATCATATCGCTGCCACCCATAAATCCGTCATCTAGATGATACACGATGTTTCGACGATTATATACTGTCTGAAGTAACTCTTTTGATTCTTCTGGAAAAATACTTGCAGGCTCGCCATTAGGTCCTGCCTCCATTTGATCTAATTCAACAAATAAATCCTTACGAAAAGGGTCAGAACCCCACTGAGAAGTCATATATTCTTCAACATTATTCAACCCATCTTCATCTGGATCTAATTTATCATGATCATCCTTAGTAAAAGGATCATAAATCCAGTAATGTTGAATTTCTTCATTATGCCAATCCTCCCAAACAAAGTGACCATATTTATACTCCCATTCAAATGGTATGCCATCACTATCATCATCTCTCCCACGATCATCAACTGTAGGATCGGTTTCAAATATATTTACTTCAGACCAATATGGAATTCTATCTCCATCAGGATCGGTTTGATAAATATCAAACCAAAGCTCACAATCCCTATCATGCTGATAAATACTGCCATCATCACAACCATTTAATCGTCCATAACCACTAAGATCAGAGCCAATCGGATCACCGTTATTTTCCTTATGATCATCACCCCACCATAAACCATACTTTATACTATAAACCAGCTCTACATCATAACTATCCGTAAAAAATGACGGGTCACTACTTATATCACAAATCTGGTTAAATCCCAGATTCCAATCCCATAATTGAATGGTAATATTTACCAATTCAACATCATCAGGAACATCAACAGTCACGGACCAATCAGGATCATAAACATATCTAGTATTACGCCAGACATCACTTTGAAATTCTTCCTCATTGATAAATACTTTTACAAAAAAATCAGGTTGTGAATATTTATCTATATATTCTTTAAAGTTAAGATGGTTATCATTTTTTTCAAGTGATCTTATTTTTAAAAGTTGAAATGTTAGTTTAATATCTACTAAAGGATCGAAATCAGTAATAATTGTATCATTTTCTGCTATAGTAATTTTAGTTGATGGTATTATTATTGTTATTATTAACACTAGTGTAATTAAATATTGATATAATTTCATCATATGAATGCCCCTATTTTTTATTTTATTCGTGCTTATATTTAACTATTAACATATAAAATTTTCGTTAATACTTATTATTAAAAATACAATAGTAATTATATTTATTAACAAAAATCTATTTATTATAAATATTTGAAAAAAGTAAGTTTATCTAAAATAATAATCATAGTAATTTTTAGCTAAAAAATGAAATTTAATATAATGAGTTATCAGTAGAACACAAGCAAAAAGTGACAGTATATAATCTTAGTAAATATATTTTATATTATTATTTTTTAATTAAGTCCTTGTATGTACTTAAGAATTTGACTTGATTGCATATATATCGATGTAAGTTCGATAGCGTTTTTTTATCGATTCCTTGTTTTATTAATTATTTTCTAAAGACTTTTCCTGCTTTATTTGCTTTACTTTTGAATTGAAGAAAAGTTCTACTGAGTCTAAACAATAAAGAGGGCATTGAGGAAAGCATTATTCCAAATAATTTTATAGGATTGATTTTCATTTCATCTTTTATATTTTCATTCATTTTTGGTACCAGTATTGTTTAGATTGTTTAGTCGTGCTCATGATGTTTTCCGAATTTTCCCATCATATTTCCTAGATTCAGAGTCGATAAATATTGGCTTGTTAGTTTATAGGCTTGATCATCTGTCATCCCTGCTTTTTTTAGTTCCTTATAAAATGTTGCAGCTGCTTCTGCATATTGTTTTGCGCTCTCTGGGCTGTACAATAGGCTACTTAGTTCCTTCAAGAGCCCTGGTATCTTTTCAGATACTACATCCAATATTTCTTTTATTTTATCTGGGTCTGGCATTCCTTCATGATGTTTGTTCATATTTTTTCATTCCTCCAATATTTTAATTCAAAACTATGTTAATCTGGTCATTTTATATATTGAAACCGAGCATTTTTGACCATTTTTTGATCACCTTATCGGTTAGAGTGTAAACATAAATTTTTCCTTTCATCTGTTTTTTCACAATATTTTTTTCTTCCAGCTGCTTTAAGCGTTCTCTTATTATTCTTCTTGAAGCGGTACCTCTTTTAATTCTTACCAAATCTGTTATCTCTGAGATGTTTTGATTTTGTCTTTCAAGTAGAACTCTTACAATTTCTCTGCTTATCTGATCTTTTAAATCTGGTAATATCATATCTGGTGTTAGACCACCGTGTTCAAGAATTAAGCTAGTTATTTTCAAATAGTTTCTAGTAGATCTGCTCACTTCTCTTAAAGGATTTATCATCTCATATAGCATTTTTTTTAAGGTCACTGATTCTTTTGTTTAATTCTTTAACTTCTTTTTCTAAATCTTTGGTCACAAAAACCCTAATAATGTATTTAATAAAAAACTTGTTAATTTATAATAAATGTTACTGAGGATGATTTAAATAATGTATCTAGTGAGAATGAATATTATAAAATAGGCTGATTTACTATAAAAGATGGAGTGAAAGTAATCATTTTTTCAATATTTCTGAAAATATTATGAAGAAGTAGGTTTATTCTTTCAAATATACTTTTTATCTGATCTATAAGAAACGTTCTGGTGTCAATATCTTTAGTTTTTCCCTTGAATATAACAAACGATCCGTCTATCTTTCCACTGGAGAAAGAATATGAAAGAATCTTTGGTGTTTGTTTTAAGATTTCATCATCTTTTGAAATAGTGATCTGACAATTATGCATACCATAATATTGATTTTTTGGAAAAGAATCCTCACTAGGATTGGGATCGACATAGTAACTGAACATGCCATTGCTATCGGTTACTATAGATTGTCCTCTACAAGTAACCGTTAAATCTGCCCAAGGTATACCTAATAATGAAGTAACAGAACCACTTATAAGTATTTGATCTTCCCAGTGTTTTTCATCAAGCCATCCAATAAATAATTGGAGTTCTGTAAAATATGTTTCAATGTCAGGATTTTCAATAAAATCAATTATTACATCAATTAAATTGACAATATCTCCAGCAAATTGATCAATAAAATCTGTTGATGTTTTTGTAAAATTATCAAATTCTAGTTGGAATAACTCTTTAATTGCATCAGTAAAAACCTTAGGGGCAGAAAGGATTTTATTAACAATAGCTACAAATAGAATTGCAATTGCTAAACTTGTAGGTTTAATAATATCAACAAAAAGCGTTATCCCACCATAAAATAGTGAAATACCTTTATCAAATAAATCATAAAACCAACCCAACCTATCTTTAATAATTTCGATTATCTTAATTAATAGCGTTCCAAAAAGATTTTCAATAAAACCCTCTTCAGTAACACCCCAATAACTATTAAGTAAATTATTTAATTCATTCTCACTAGATACATTATTTAAATCATCCTCGGGAATTGGAATATAAATGTACAACGTTAATTTATTTGAAAGATTAACAAGATCAACTTCTAACTCAGTATTAATAACATTATTTAGAATATCATGGGCTTGAACCTTCTCTTCCTCTTCAAAATTCCCTTCAATAAAATTAACTAATTGAATCATTTGTTCTTCAGTTACGAAAATTCTCGGTATCTCTTCATCCAATTGAGAAACATTTCTTATTTTAGGAATATCAGCTTTTTGAGTAATAGCTGTAACAGGTACCAGTAGCATTATTATTACAAAAAAACATGCTATAAGAACTTTTTTCATTATTTTTAACCCCTTTAATAGCACCTCTTCATATATTTATATGTTATGGAATCAATTACTATATAATATTACCGAATTAAACATCGACATTTATCGATATTTTTATCAATTTCCTTCAAATTCCAAAACTCTTTATAATCAAATCTTGATTTTTTTTATATTAAAAATGTTTTTTCAATTTTCTAATGAATTTTTTAATTGTCATTCCACCCTTTAAAAAATTCGACTTTTAATATAAAATATTCACATTAATTTTATTTTCTTGTTTTTTCAGTATAGATTCAATGTTACACTAGTTATATTATTTATCCCATTGTTTTTAAGAAGATTTATATTACAACCTAGATTTAGTACATTTTTTCAAAGATATATTATTAAATAAAATACTTCATTTTACTATCGGTGATGCACTTTCATCAAAAGGATTCGTTCTCATAGCAAGAGAAAAGAGAAACGGATAGTTATTTTTCAAATATTCCATATAATCTAACCATTCATTAACAAGCGAGACATATACTCTTTCTATATCTCCAGCAAGATGCATATAGTCTTTATCGGGCAATCTTCTAATCTTTCTCCTATTTTCTAATTCTTCGGTAAGATGGAAAACCGCCCGAAGAAGTTCTGTAAAGGTTTCATGTTCCAGCAAGTTTGGATTTTCTAATAGTCGCAATAAAAAATCTCTTTTTTCCTTGAGGAAGCCTTTTAAATGAACTAAATCTACTTGTTTAATTTCAACTTTATATTCGTAATTTTTTAGGATTTTGTCAATTCTAGTAAAGTCATGATCAGACCATTCGTTAGACACGATAAGATTATCTCTGATTTTATCCAATTGAGGATCTGAGTCGGATAAATACATTAAAAGTTTAGTTCCAACTTCACTAAAAAATGTTCCTATTAGCATATTTAGCTTTTCTAGTCTTTTCCTTTTCTCTTTCACGTTAAGCAAATTATGTATGACTAAAGTGACTAATAGGACTTCAATAAAGACAAAGGCAATATCACCAATAAGATAAATAAAGATATGATGTGAATCCCTAAATATCATATAATGAATAAGGTAAACAATAATCGATAAGATTACTAAGATTAAACCTAAACCGATTTGCCAATTAAAACGCTTCATTTATTTCAAATTCTCTGCATGAAGCTCAAGATGATCGGTTTCAATTTTAACTAATTCACCGAAAAACTCTTTCAGTCTTGGCTCTGATGCATCTTTTCTAAATTTTGAATATGCTTTTATTGCCCGTTCCTCTCGCTCAAAACCTTCCTTAGTATTTGCCTTTGCATTAGTATTACAAACTTGTTTCTCTAATTCAGGTCTACTTATTTTCAAGAATTTTGAGATAGCAGAAGCATGTTCACGTTCAACTTTCATCAATACCTTGAATTTAGCTATACTATATTCATCACCTGTTTTTTGCGCAGCATTTTTTGCGCAATCATAAAAAGCAGCGTTATCCAACTCAAGTTGCAACGCAGCTTCCAAGTTCTTACTCGAAATTTCACTTAGTATTACGTTAAATTCATCTGGATTCCAATCCGCTGCTTCAACGAAATACTGCTGTTGTGCCCCACAAAACGGACATTGTGTTGGTGCTCCAGTTCCAATATACGGATCGCCACATATTCTACATCTAAATAACTTTATTTTCGACATATTTTATCATCTCCATTTTATAACTTTTTATAACAGAACCACCAACCATAACAGTCACCGTCTTTAATTCTTTTCCTTATTGTTTTTATATCTGATGCTGGTGGAATGATAACCCTATCTTTAATTAATTTATTATACGGACAATTTGCTAGCATTGCAACTTTCTAATTATCAGAAATCCGGAAAAATCGTATCATTCTAACAAACTTAACCTTATCTCATCCAAGTTCCTGAGGATATATCAAATGAAAATGCTAATTAACATCATAATCAGTAAGTAACCAAATCATATTCAATTTTTTTTACTTTTCATCATCCTCAAACATAAATAGTTCATCAATCGTAGTCTGTAAAGCTTTAGCAATATCATGTGCAAGTTTGAGCGAAGGATTGTATTTTCCTTTTTCAATAAATAAAATAGTTTCCCTTCTCACTCCAATCTTTTTCGCAAGGTCTTCTTGTGTTAAGTCATATCGTGCTCTTAGCTCCTTCATTCTTGTTTTCATGCTTATTTCCCTTTCCAGTACATGTATAGATAAGATGCGGCAAATACGAAACCTGAAACGAGTACCACAACTGCTGTAACTAGGTGTCCTGGTAGTTCTATATCAAATAAGATATCAATAGCGAGAGGGGCGAAAACTGCACTCCATATTGCAGCGATAAATCCATAGTATCCTGCCTTGTAACTTGTTAGTTTCAATCTTTCGTCTTGTACAGGAAGTCCCTTTCGAACATTTTTTATTCTATCCCATACTATATACATTGCAAAAGCTACTAATATTAAGACTATCCCTATTAGCATTATCTCATCTAAATCAATTTTTCCTGCATTTAGTACATAAAAGGATAGTGTCACTAGTACCGCAGCTGCTATTCCAATGCATATTAAAATTCCTATTTTATCTTTCATTTTTTTACCTCCTTTTCCATATTAGTTAGTGATAACTTTTTATTAGTTTTTTCTAATACAATATTTGTTTTTACAAACTTTTTATTTACATTTTCTAACAATAAGTTATTTTTATATAACATCCAGTATTTATAGTTTTCTGCTATTCAAGTGTTTAAGGAGAAAAATTAAGCCTTACTCAGAGATATGATATGTTTTCTAATATAAATTTAATAAGAGGCAAAATTATAGATTTATTAGACATATGGATTATATAATTTAATTAGTAACAAATTAAGAGAATTTAGAAATTCTTTTACCATAACTTAATACCTTATCATCTGTGAAACCAAGTTTTTTATAGAATTGAATCACAGATCTATTTGATTCTCTAACTTGAATATTTATTTTTTGACAACCCATATTTGATAAGATTTTTGTTGCATAATCCATTAATTGCCTTCCAAATCCTTTTCGTTGATAATTCGGATGTACAACTAAATAATTTATCCAACCTCTATGTCCTTCATATCCAACCATAATAGTTGAAATAAGTTTTTTCTGTAATAATCCAATAAAAAATAAATCAGGTTGAAAATTTACTTTTGAATTGATTTCTAAATTTGGATCATTTTTTGGAACAATTAGATTACATATTTTCCATAATTCAATAACTTCATTTTCATCTTTTTTTTCATATATTCTAATAAATAATTTTTCCATAACGAAAATATGATATACATATCATATAAATAAATTTTATATATCAATATTATTGGTATTTTTTTCATCTTTCATACCTTATAATCAACCAGCAAACTAGATGAGAGGCCATTAATTATATAAGTTAAACTAAAATCAATAATTTATTGGAGGTAAAAGAGAAATATGTCAAATGTAAAAAAATGGAAAGAAACAGATCATTGGGTTGAAATTGATTTAGATCTTTGTAATGGTAAAGGTGAATGCGTTAATATTTGCCCTATGAGTGTTTATGAAATTATTAATGGAAAGGTCGAAGCAAATAATATAAGCGAATGTATTGAATGTGGTGCATGTCAAGATGTATGCCCAAGTAAAGCAATTTTACGTCATTGGGCATGGAAATAAATAAAACTAGCCGATTATTCTAGTTCAACACCATTGATTTCATTAAGATCATCGAGATTGTTCATTTTTATCATTTTTTCTGAGATTGTATAGAGGACATCATCAATATACAAAGATCGATAAATATAAGAAGATGAAGACCACCACCAGTACCAATCCTCTTGCTTCATATCATTATCATCCATGTGTGTTATTCGTCCCTTGAATTCGAAACCATCAAGATTTAGCCGATAAACATATGCACCTTGATATGTGAACTCTCCATATTGGCTACCTTCGTTTTCATCATATATTTCCTTGATTTCATTGCTGATTTCATAAAGACTTACAGGGATAACTAGTAATTCTTTCTCCAAATCAAATAAGAATGCTTTATGATCATATAAGGCAGGACTGTCTGTACCGCGGTCACCAATAATAACTTTATCAAGTTCTTTAGGATTTTCAAAATCACTTACATCGAACAAAGCGATCTTGAGACCTTGATACCATGCAAAATTTGGGCTATCAGACTCAACAGTATCTTTACCGATACCAATTATATGGTTTTCATCAAAAGGATGTAAATAATTAGAGTATCCCGGAATCTTAAGAGAACCAAGAATCTCTGGATTATATGGGTCAGAAAGATCAAGTGTAAAAAAAGGGTCAATTTTCCTAAATGTAACAAGATAGGCTTTTTCACCTATAAATCGTGCAGAGTATATTTGTTCACCAGGAGCAATATCTTCTAATTCAGAAACACGTTTAAGATTTTCATTAAGGATATAGACATTATTACTTGATGGTTCATTTTGACCCCATGAAAATCCAATTGTAGTAGCTATTCTAAAGAAACCATCATATTCATCCATTGAAAACTGGTTTAAAATCCGACCAGGTACTTCTCCTTGTCCTTCGTAAAAGATATCGCCATCGTTTATCGAAATCTTATAAACAATCGTTGATTGCTCATTATCATCAGATGGTAGCTCCAACAACAGCCTTGGTTGAATAAAATAGTTATATTTTGTATATGCAAGATATATGTTTTTTTGAGATACATATATGTTATGAGAACTGCTAAGAAGAAAACTATCTTGTTTAACCTCATTGTCATCTAGATTAATTGCAATAACATGAGTCATCGTATCCATTCTCTGAGGAATATCAACATAATAGATTTGATCATAGGGTATCTTTTTCGTATCATTGTTAATTGTTACCTCTGGTATGTTAAGTGTAACATTACCCTCATCAATTTCCTGATATATCTCATAAGAATACTCTGTTGCGATAACATAAATGTAATTATCGATCATCCTTGAATCAAAATATGATCCATCTATCTCTATATCTTTTATAATATCAGGGTTTTCTTTATCAGAAATATCGAATATTTTTATTATTGTTGATGAAACGCCCCACCAATAGTAACTAGGTTCATAATCAATAATTTCAATAGAAATATTTTTCTCATCCTCTTTAAAAGGCGATTTGTAATCATATG
>Ga0272441_10015339_pt1 | contig 10728 bp, 8 predicted proteins | sample SSMProp6N_FD_193582 | JGI IMG/M metagenome (GOLD analysis project Ga0272441, IMG submission 193582) | Marine sediment archaeal communities from Little Sippewissett salt marsh, Falmouth, MA, United States - SSM-Prop-6N | ecosystem: Environmental > Aquatic > Marine > Wetlands > Sediment ...
GAAAACTTGCTGGAACAAAGACTGTTGCAATATTGGGAGTTAATGCTAAGTATACAAAGGAGAGCATTAGAAAATTAGAACCAGATATAACATTAAATTCAATAGGTGAACTATTGCCAATATTCTCAGGCCCTCCAGAATTTGCTAAAACAAATTAATATCTCTATTTCTTAGATATTTTAGATCAGCTTCTAATTTCTCTCTTGGGAATCTTATTTTACCAGCTTCATAAAGCTCATCTAGATTCTTGTCCTTGTCTATAATTTCCCTAACGAGGTTATAGTCTGTTTTAATGTGTTTGAAATCTCTCCAACCAATCATCTCTTTGAAAATAGGCTTGTTCCAAGTATGGAACGCAATTATGTATACAAGATACATTAGAACTATACCCATGTTAAACTCAATTAACGTATTAATTGCCATTAGTTGAAAACTCCAAGTTTCTTGTTCAAGTCTGATTCCAGAAACTGTTAATGTAAATTCTAGACAAAACTCTACTAGAATTCCAACAATGAAAAAGTACAAAATATCTTGAAGACGTATTTTCTTGAAAGCATAGAGTATGAATGCAATAATTACATTGCCTAGTGTCATAAGTCCAAACGTCAGTCTTTGTCTTGCTTCATTCATGTTTCGTGCAACTTCAATAACCCTATCATCCCACGGAATTAATTGAGATCCTACACTTACAAAAGTCCATCCAGCATAGAACATAAGAGTCCATAGCCATATGTCACGCCACTTTCTTTTTTCTAACATTAAGGCAACATAGGAGAATTGAGCAAAACCTGGAGAAAAACAGAACCATAGAAAGAATAATGTTGAATCAATGGGACCATCATAGGTTCTACTACCCATAACAATATACCAGATATAGAAATCAGTAAGTAGATAAACTAACCATCCTAGTATCCCCCAAATTATTGGCTTCCAATATCGTTTGTAAACTAAGAAGCCTATCCAAAGAGTTAGAAACATTAGATCAAAGTAAATAAAGTCCATTCCAAATGTTCTTGTTACAATTGAATCAAGCAAGAAATTTGCCATGCAAAGGAAGGAAAAAAAGCGATTTAAAATTCTATTGTGTAGAGTAATTCTTAAGATTTGTAATTAAGGAGGAATTTGGTAATAATAACATATATTCATTTTTATTGGTAAAAATAAAAGGGAGAAGTGAAGGTTATATTCTTGGAGGACCTCGCTTAACAAGTTCCATCATTGCATCAACTGAAGGTTGCATTAATGTATTCACATGTTCAAGCCACCAAGTAATCCCCAGATCTGCGTAGGCACGGATAATATTCTTATGTTGATCAGGAGTGAAGAAACCAGTTCCTGAGTGGAATATCTCAAATCTATCGTCTGTACTTCGTTCATTCTTTATCAGCTGAATTATCTCTCTCAGCTCTTCTGGTGTTAAATCTTGAGGAAAGTTTCTATGAATCGGCATTGCACCATCGAATTTAGCAGCCCTAATAAAGGGTTTTTTAGTAGGCCAAGAACACCCTAAGATAATAGGTATCCTTGGAGTTTGAACGGGTTTTGGAAGAAAACACACATTATTAATATCATAATACTTACCTGAGAATGAAAAAGGCTCACCAGTCCATAATCCTTGAATTATTTCTAATTCTTCTTCCAATTTTTCTGCTAATATTTTAACATCATATTGCTCCCCAAAAGCCTCAAAATCAACGGCTGGACCACCAATTCCTAGACCTAGGATTAATCGTCCATTGGACAAAACATCCAAAGTAGCAGCCATCTTCGCAAACTGCCATGGAGGATAACGGGTTATGGGAGTAACATAAGTTCCAATTTTTATCTTAGATGTCTTTGCTGCAATTGCACTTAATATAACCCATAAATCACCTATAGGGTTCTTATCTTCTCTGTTAAAGTGAAGATGATCGCATAGGAAAATACCATCCCAGCCAGCAGTTTCAGCTTCTATTGCAAATTCAACAACTAAATTAGGATCAGCAAATTCTCTGAATTGTATCAGAGATAAGCCATATTGTATTTCTGTCGTCATTATTATCATCTAAGTAGAAGATCAGACATTCATATACTATTTTTACACCATGAATAAGAATACTAAAACTATGGATTTCCAAAGTTAAGCTGGGATTTTTAGCAGTTTAACTATAAAGTGAAAGGTTAAACCATTAATCATACCACAAATAAAATTAAACATGATACACCATACATCACCATTTACAGCTGACACAGATGGGAACGGCTTTAATGATAATGTATAAATTAAAAAAGGAACAGATCCCTTAGATTCTAAAGACTATCCAGGAAGATGGACGTTTTTAGCAGTAGTGCTTGGGACAATTTTTAGTTTAGGACTAATCGCAGCATCTCTATATGTTCTTGATCGTAGAGGAATAATCAACCTTCCTTTCTTAAAGAAGAATTAATATCTTCTTCTCTCATTTTATTGTTTATTTTTGTAATAAAAGATGATTTATTTACTAGTTTTTTTGCAGAAATTTGGAGATAAAACAATGTTAGATAAAAGAACATTAGGAAAAACAGACATCAAAGTTTCACCTATTGGTATTGGTGTTATGATGTGGATGCACGGCAAGGGGATAATGGGAGCTATGGCACCTGAAATACCAGAAAAAGTAAGAAATGACATAATCAGAGAATCATTCTCTGGTGGCATCAATTTCTTTGATACTGCTGAATTATATGGTTTCGGCAGATCTGAGACTAATCTAGCTAAAGCTCTGAAAGCAAATAGTATCAAGGATGAAGAGGTAATTATTGAAACTAAATGGAGTCCTATGCTTAGAAGAGCTAGAAATATGCGAAGAACAATTAACAAACGTATTGATTACCTTGATGGTTATACTATTGATCTTTACATGGTTCATCAACCTATAAGTTTCTCATCTATTAAATCTGAAATGAAAGAACTTGCACGATTAGTAGAACAAGAAAAAATCAAATCTGTAGGTATAAGTAACTATAACGCTCAAAAAATGCGTAAGGCTCATGAAGAACTTGAAAAACTAGGCCTCCATTTGGCTGCCAATCAAGTAAATTATAGTCTGGTTAGAAGAGAGATAGAATCTAATGGCATTCTAGACACAGCTAAAGAGCTGGGCGTAACAGTTACAGCTTATACACCTCTTGCAGGAGGTTTGTTAACTGGAAAACTTCATGAAAATCCAGAAGCAATGAATAGCAAAAGTGCAATGTATAAGATGATTGCTAAAAGGAATTTAGAAGAGAGTATTCCTCTTATTAAAACATTAACAGAAATTGGTAAAGCACATGAAGTTCTTCCAGGTCAAGTTGCTTTAAACTGGTTAGTTACTTATCATGGAAACACAGTAATTACAATACCTGGGGCAACAAAAGCTTACCAAGCTAAGGAAAGCGCAGGAGCATTGTCCTTTAAACTAACCAAAGCAGAACTAGAGGAGATTGCTGAAGCATCAGAAAACTTCTTGTAACTCTCTTTTCTTTTTTATCCATATAAATATCAAATAAACCAAATGTGGATAAAATGGCTCCAAAAACAGATTTTGTTCCAATAATACTTTTCATATTTCTATTAATCTTAATTTTAGCCTCCATTTGGTCAATTAAAAGTGCTGCTCCTTGGCTGCCAACCCCCATGGAAATAGTTCATAAAATGCTCAAGATCGCTGATGTAGGTCCAAATGATGTTGTATATGATTTGGGTTGTGGTGATGGTCGTGTTGTTGTTACTGCTGCAAGGAAATATGGTGCTAGAGCTGTTGGGATAGAAAATAATCCACTACGATATCTTTGGTGTCAAATTTTAGTCACTATTCTCGGATTACGAAAACGGGCAAAAATTCAGTTCGGTGATTTCTTTATCAAAGATCTGAGTGAAGCTACGGTTGTTATCTGTTATCTACTTCAGGAAACTAATGATAGACTTGGTGAGAAATTTCTAAAAGAACTCCGTCCTGACACCAAAGTGGTTTCGTATGTTTTTACCTTCTTTATTCTCCCCGAGGTTAGAAACGATGGGGAAGTTTCACTCTACAGGATTCCAACTGATTAGGGACAGCTCTAGTTATTCATGTCGTTTTCAACATTTAAGACAAATAATATATATTGCAATTCTTTTGCTTTCATTGTAAACTCCCAAATTAGGTGATTATGAAGATGAATCAAGAATTTGATTTTGGTGATGACACTGAAGATATTATTGGTCGTGGTACATGGATTGACAAAATTGCTCTTAGTGTAATAGAGAGAAAAGACAATCTTGAAGGAGACTATCCAGATCTAATTAGGACAGAGAGTGGCTTAGGAGCATCTGGATTTCCACATATTGGTTCATTTGCTGATGGATCTAGGGCATATGCTTTCAAACTAGCCATTGAAGATTTAGGGAGAAAAGCCGAATATGTCGCATTTGCTGATGACATGGATGGTTTAAGAAAGGTTCCAGCTGGTTTACCTCCAGAATTAGACGAATACTTGGGAAAACCAGTAAGTATGATACCCGATCCATTTGGATGTCATGAGAGTTATGGAGAACATATGTCCTCTTTATTAATTGAATCATTAGAATCAGCTGGAATTGAGCTGAATCCCCAATCTGCTTACGAACTCTATACATCCGGAAAGATGGCTCCACAAGTTAGAAAGGTTTTAACTCAAGCAAAACTTGCAGGTGAGATAATAAAAGAAACCACAGACCAAGAAAAGTACCTAGAGGTTTTACCATATAATACCATATGTGAAAACTGTGGAAAGATTTACACCACTCATGCTCTAAGCTTTGATGAAGAGAAAGGATTGGTCGAATATGTTTGTGCAGGAGATGAAGTTCGAGGAAAGAAACGTGAGGGTTGTGGTCATAAAGGCTGGTCTGACATATCGAAGGGTGAAGGAAAACTAACTTGGAAAGTTGAATTTGCAGCTAGATGGGATCTACTTAATATTGATTTTGAGGCTTTTGGAAAAGATATCTTTGAATCAGTTATTTGCAATGACAAAGTATGTAAGGAGATATTTGGTTATGAGCCCCCAATTCATGCTCGCTATGAGATGTTCAATGATAAAGGTGGTTCAAAAATTTCCAAATCTAAGGGCAATGTCTTTACTCCTCAAACTTGGTTCAAATATGGTTCTACTCAGTCTTTAGCCTTACTTACCTACAAAAGAATGACTGGGAGTAGAACTTTAGCAATAGATGACATTCCAGTTTATATGAAAGAGTTGGATTATCTAGAAGATGTTTACTTCGACCGAGTAAAAGAATCTAATCCTGCTCGAAAAAGGAAATTAACAGGTTTGTATGAATACTGTTGGCATCTTACAGTTCCAGAAAAGCGTTCAATACAAGTTCCTTATACTCTATTAGTGAATCTTGTATCTGTAGCTCCAGATAAATCTCGAGAAGAATTTCTAGAGACTCGTTTGATAGAATATGGCTATCTCAGAGATGGTGCTAAACTCAGTGACATAAAGGATAGAGTTGAATATGCAACAAATTGGGTGAAAGACTTCAAAAGCGTAGAGGACATTAAAATTAAACTTACCGAAGAACAAAAAGTAGCCATTAAAGCTTTAGTAGATGTTCTTAAAGGATTAGAAGAAGCTGATGCTATCCAAACTGCAATCTTTGAGACAGCAAAAAACAATAATATTAAGCCAAGAAATTTCTTTAAGTTACTGTATCAAATTTTACTTAATTCTGATAGAGGACCTAAACTAGGACCATACATTCACACAATAGGAGTAAATCACACAATCAAAACCTTATCCAAGAACATAGAATAGAAAAAGTTCTTTTCATCCTTTCCTTTTATTTGTTAGCTGGAAGGTTAAACAAATAAATATATATGCCGGTTGTAAAAAGCAATCAAATCAAAGAGCATTTTGTCTGGGCTGGTAGTATTATGATATCGGAAGAAACCATATCTCAAGAAGATAAACCATCTATTCGTCAGGTACTTACCAATACCACCTTTATGGTTCTTTTCGCAGCTCAGTTTATAGAAAACATTGGCAGATCAATCTCTGGCTTAGCGATTGAATTATTGGTCTTTGATCTCACAGCTAGTCCTCTATTAATGGGTGTTCTATCAATAATTTGGTTGTTACCCTTTATAATAATAGCACCACTAGCGGGAGCACTAGCAGATCGCTTTGACCAACGAAAGCTTATGCTATATTCAAATATTGCAAGCGCTCTTGCTTCAGTTGGGTTTGTAATTATTTATCTTTTTAAAGATCCATTAATAAAACATTTCTTAACTCTAGGTCATCCTAGCGTCGACTATTTCCTATATACTCAGCCATCAACTGCTAATTTTCTACACGTTCTCTGGCCTCTGTTTGTTTTATGTTTCATAAATTCAGCATCAGCAGCGTTCTTCTTTCCATCAAGAAACGCTTATACTAGACTAATCGTTAGGAAAAAGAATCTACTTATTGCCAATTCAGTTGGTGCTTCTGTATTTCAAGTCGCAACAATAGTTGGTTTTGTCTTAGCAGCTGTATTAGCCTATAAAAATTACTTGCTTAGTTTCATCTTTGATGCAACAACTTTTGCAGTATCTGGAATATTGATAGGAGTAATTTTCATTATTGGAAGAAAACCACCTGAAGTTATTCGGGAAAAGAGCCAATCATTGAAGCAAGAAATGAACAAGTTCAAGGAAGATATTTCTACAGGATTTCGCACAATTAGAGGATATCCTAAGATTTCTTACATGCTCATAATTTTCTCCTTACTCACTTTCTCGTTTGGAGCTATTAATGTACTCTTTATCGTTATACTTCGTGGAGAGATGGGGTTAAGTCAGTTATGGTATGGGATTCTACAAGCTTTAATGGGAACATCAGGAATTATTACGGCAATAATCCTTATGAAAATTGGAAAGATAAAACGAAAAATACTCGTGTTAAATATCACGTTTATTTCTGTTACCGTATCTATGTATGTCTTTGCTATAGTACGAAACATCTATGTTATAGCAATAGTTTTGTTCAGTTATGGAGTCATGTCTGTTTGTATTAATGTACCTTCTTCAACATTAATCCAAGAATCAGTTTCCTATGAATTGCAGGGTAGAGTATTTGGAACATTACAACTTTTACAAAATCTAGCACAACTGATAGGTATGGGGATAGTCTCACTTATTGCAGAATACGTTCTCCCAATGTGGGTATTACTAGGGAGTGCAATTATTCTTACTATTGCAATATCAATAAGTATCCAGTATTCAAGAAGAAAAGGTTTGATGGGATCAGATTATCCAGAGCCTATGTTTGATAAAGTTGAGGAGACATTAGCAGCTGGAACTCCAAGTTTATCAATTGAAGATTAACGGAAATATTCTTCAGTTTTCTGCCTAGATTCCATTCTTACTTCTTCTGGTATCTCTTTAAATTTAAAATCAAAAATGCTAACATCCTTTGTATCAAGTTCAATAATTTGATCTTTCTCCTCTTCTCGCATTATTTGAAGATTAGATGAATTGTGCAATAAGATATAACTAAGATCATGAACGAATTGACCCATAGAATCCATTTCAGATTTCATCGCTCTGGTAAAAGGTACCAATGAGAAACCCAAAACTGATGAGTTTAATATTGAAGAATCAATTTCATCAAAAGCATGAATGGGAAGATTATTAATTACGCCCCCATCTACCATGAACTCAGCAAGATGGATATCTTCTGTAACGGAGCCAATTCCTTTACCGGTTCTTTTGAGCAGTACGGGTTTAAACAGGAAAGGTATAGAAATTGACATCCTAACAGCATCTGCTACACACAAATCTCCCCACCTATCATCATTTCTAAAGTAGAAAATTTCTTTTGAATTCGCACTCACACTTGTAATAACTAAATCGATATCGAACTCCTCTGCAAATTGCTTAAAAGTACAGTTTTTAAAGCCAGATTTTTCTTCTATCCAAGAATCAAATAAATCCCTAGCTGCTTTTCCTAAGAATAAACCATATTCATACTTTAAGCTGTTAAAAGAATGGACAGGTTTATCTAAAATCTTCTTTAAAGAAGGATTAAGAATCTCTGATTGTGCTAGTTCTCTGATCGCTAAACGTGCCTCTTTATCTTTTGGAATTTTTTCCAGAGATCTTCTTGACTCGTAACTGAGGAAACCTTTCAACATTAATGAAAGAAATTGTATTCCTGCTCTTTGGAATTGGTTAGCAGGTATATCCAACAAATCACTTAGCTTCTTATCATCTGATTTCAAGAAATTATTCCAGGAAGCTTTCATGAATTTTTCAGGATCTTCAAATCGAGAATCTTGAACAACTGTATCAGGATAATCTTCAGAGAAGATAGTTGGCACTTTACCAAATTCCACAGTGTCAAGAATGCTTACACCAATATTTGTCATCAACATATTTTGCATTTCTTTAGGAGTATAACCACATGCTAAGAGAAGAGATACAATTGAACCTACTGAAGTACCAGCTATACCTTTAATCTTCTCTGGATTAAGTCTGGAAACTGTTTTTTCCCCAAGTTGTTTTTCGACATAAGATATAATTCCTAGTTCTTCCATAACTTCTAAAGCTCCCAAATAGGCAACTCCCTTTCCTCCTCCTCCTTCAAAACAAAGATATCTTAAATTTTCTTTTGAAACCTTAACCATTTGGACACCAAACCGGTATATTATTGCGTTGAAATACGTTCTGTATTCTATAAACTGAAATATAAAGGACACTATTCCAAAGCGATTGAACTTCTAAAAGTAGGAAGGGGGACCAGAAGTATAGAAATAGAACAGAATCTATAATAACTGTTTAAGATTAATAATACACATGGGGAATCTAGAGAAACTTACTGAACACACCTCAATTGATACATTGACTCAAATGTCCACTAGAAGTTGTGTTGTTGGAGCAATTTCTCTTGGAAAATATTCTGTTGCAATTGACAGTGGAAATCCTTTAGATGTTGGCTTAAAATTAAGAAATAACTTAGAGGAGCATTTTAAATTGCCAGTGGGTTATCTTTTCCTAACTCATGCTCATAGTGATCATAGAGGGGGAATGAATGCTTTCAAAGACACCAAATTACTTCTTAGTAGAAAGTGCAAAGATAATTTACCTAAAAACACTAGATTAATCGGTTGGAACGTGGAGACTTTTGATGAGAGATTTGTACTCCAAGAAGGAGATATTTCAGTGGAATTTTACCATGTGGGTGGACACAGTCTAGGTTCTAGTGTTGCGTATGTCCCTAAGGAGAAAGTTCTATTTACTGGAGATTTATTCTTTGAAGAAACCATTAATCTTGGTCTCCCATTTCTAGGGTTCTATCAAAGTAGCCCAAGAAAAACAGGAAATCCTGAGGAATGTTTAGCAGCATTTAGGAACTTTCAATTAATGAAACTTGAGTATATAGTACCTGGTCATGGTGAAATAATCAGGAAACCCCAAGAATATCTAGTTGAACAGATAGATTTCTTCACTTCACTTAAATCTTTCATAAAAGAGGAGATAAAAGAAAAGAAAACACTTGAAGAAATAGAATTACCGAGGATAGGACCAATTGAGAGAGCTTATGAGTTGATTGAAACTAAATCGCAGAAATACAAATCTTTGAGATTCATGGATACGATGTTAGATTGGTTAAAGAAAGCTTTCTACAATCATTATAAAGACAACTAGTAATCAGAAATTTACGTTCATTCAAAAATTTGTGCATGTTTTTCCTGTAAATATGAAGTTAATTCATCCACTCCTTCTACGATTAATTGAGATGTTGAATCTGTAAAGAATTTCTTCCAGTTTTCTGCAGATTTTTTGATATCGTGTAATTTTCTTTCTGGTTCTAAATTGTGAACTAAATTAGTATCCAACTGATCAATTCCCCAACAGACATTAAAAACTGGTATAGCATAGATGTAGAAAAAACCTATTCGTTCGAAGTCTAAATCTGAAGCAGGAGTGAAGTGAGTTTTGTATTCTTCGAAGAAAATTTTCCTCATATCTGCTCTAATTTCACTATAGAGAATGAACGTACTCACCTCCTCAACAAGATCGCCATATTCAGAATTTTCCCAATCTACTAACCAAATCTTGCCGTTAGGATCAGTAATGAAATGACCGCCCAAATCGCCATGCATAATTCCAGAGATTCCAAATGGGAAGAGATTTTTATTAATCTCTATCAGATTTGAATATTCATCAAGTGCAAAAGAAAACGCTTTAGAAATTTTGTTGTTCATCAAGTGTGGATAATCAGATATGATGTGGTTCACTGTCTTCTTCAAAGACTTGTAATTCTTCTTTATTTGTTCCAAACCATCAGAAATTATCTCGTATTCCACATTATGTATATCGGCTAGATTTTTTGCCATTCTTTTGATTGTTTCTTCATCTTGGTAATTGGAGTGGATTCCTTCTGCATAATCAAACACAACTGCACCATTTTGAAAAAATTCTCTGTCGATAAATCTAGGAGCAGGAACGCATTGTACCCCTTTATCAATAAAATTTTGTCTGATTGTAGCTTCATTGATTATTTTGGGGGTTCTTTCTGGATAAAGAGCTGTTTTCAGAGCATATATAGTATTATTTGTTGTAATTTTGAAAACTGCAGAAGCTTCTTCTCTTCCTAAGAATGATATGTTTTTTATTGTTTCATTCTCTTTATTGAATAGTTTAGATGCTGGTTCTTGAATCGTTTTGGGATCTATATGAGCAAATCTCTTCAAATTATCACAAAGGATATACT
>Ga0272441_10015341_pt1 | contig 10727 bp, 7 predicted proteins | sample SSMProp6N_FD_193582 | JGI IMG/M metagenome (GOLD analysis project Ga0272441, IMG submission 193582) | Marine sediment archaeal communities from Little Sippewissett salt marsh, Falmouth, MA, United States - SSM-Prop-6N | ecosystem: Environmental > Aquatic > Marine > Wetlands > Sediment ...
GTACGGATCGGCCTCGCGGTCGAAGAGCCAGGGGCCGGTGGTGTTGTCGTGCCAGCGGGCGTAGGTGTGGCGCGGGGTGCGGACCGCGCGCCAGAACCCGACCCACTCGCCGCGGTAGGGCCAGCCTTCGCCGAGGTTCTGGAGATAGACGGAGTCGGGCGGCGTGCCGTGGCCGCCGGTGAGGACGTGGGAGAGGTCGGCGCCTTCGACGGGGTCGGGTACGGGCAGCCCGCAGAGGCCGAGCAAGGTGGGCATCATGTCCACGCTGCTGCACATCGCGTCGCTGCGCCGGCCGGGCTGCACGCCGGGCCCGCGGACGATGAAGGGGATGTGGACGGCTTCGTCGTAGGGCGTGGCCTTGGAGGCGCGCTTGGCGGGATGGAGCCAGTTGTCATTGGGCTTGCCGTAGCCGTGGCTCCAGATGTGGTCGCCGTGGTCGGACGTGAAGCAGACGACCGTGTTTTCCGCGAGGCCGCGTTCTTCCAGCGCATCGAGCAGCCGGCCCATCTGCGCGTCGAGCCCGGTCACGTTTCCATAGTAGTCTGCCATCTCCTGGCGGGCGAACGGTGCCAGGGCCTCCGGCACGTTGGGCGGTAGGGTCATCTGGTCGGCGGCGTAGACCTTGAATGCCTCCGGATACTGGTCATACGGCCAGTGCGGCGGACCCCAGCCGAGCATCAGCAGGAAGGGAGCGCTGCCCTGATTCTTCAGCCATTCGATGGCCCGGTCGGTCACGCGCTCGGGCGCCCAGCCCTCCAGTGGGATGGGCCCTGTTTCGTTTTCGTGGATGTTCACTTTGTAGTAGCTGTGGTTGCAGTTGTGCGCGGCCATGCAGTCGAACCCGTGCCGCTTCTCTTCCGTGTACGGTCCGTAGCCCAGGTGCCACTTTCCGAAGAAGGCGGTGCGGTAGCCGGCGCCCTTGAGGACCTGGGGGAGGGTGGTCTGGTCGGGCCACAGCTCGTACTCGTTGTCGACCACGCCGTGCTGGTGCGGGTAACGGCCGGTGAGGACGTTGCCGCGGAACGGCGAGCAGATGGGGCAGTTGGAGAAAGCCTGGTCGAACACCACCCCTTGGCCGGCGAGCCGGTCGACGTTCGGCGTACGGATAATCGGATTGCCCTCGACGCCCAGGGCGCCGTAGCGAAGCTGGTCGCAGAACACGAACAGGATATTGGGCTTGTCGTCGGTATGCATTCGGCGGTCACCTGTCATTGGTCACTGACTTCGGTCATCTTCGCGGTTTTTCTGTCGAACTTGAGTGCCCAGACGCGCCGGGAGCGCGAGTCGTTGAGGAGGACGACCTTGTAGGTGGGGTCGTAGGCGATGGCGCAGGCCCAACTGAAGCCGACGCCCTTGGCCGGCTTTCCCTTGTCGACGAACGGGAGGTCGACCCAATAGTACTTGAGGGTGTTGGGGTCCCAGGCGATGTTCCTGGGCTTGCCGCCCGGTCCCTTAGCGACCCGCATGAGCAGCAGGAGATCGGCATCGGGCAGGTAGGCCTGTTCGCGCATCAGTGCGAAGGTGCGGAGCGGGTTTTTGAGGACCGCCGGCCGCTTGACGTCCAGCTTGACGACGGTTCCGGTTTTGAAGTCGTAGCGGAAGATGTGTGCGTGGGCCATCCAGAGGGAATCGCGTTTGGAGTCGTAGAGCAGGGCGTGTCCGTCGCACCAGGCGCGGCCGAAGCCGGGTCCCTTCCAGGGGAGTTTTTCCCATTTGGCGGCCTTGGCGTCGAACCGGAACAGCCCATGCTGCGACAGGCAGACCACGCCGTGCGGCGTGTGCTCGACCAGCGAGCGCATCAGGCCACCGTTCTTGAGGCCGGGGTACGGCTTCGGCTCCCATTCGCGGGCCCGCACGTCGTAGGCGCGGTTGAGGAGGAACATTCTTCCGCAGGGGTCGTACTCGTATCCTTTGTAGGCGTGTGCCCAGGGCATGGCGGGCCGGTCCTGGAACGTCACGCCGCTCCAACTCATGTACGAGCCGCGCTGGATGGGTGCGTCGGGCGGGTAGCTGATGGTCCAGATGCCGGCGCGGACGCTGAAGTGTGCGACCTCGTTGTCCATGCTGGAGGCGTGTCCGCCGCCCCAGAAGAGGAACTGGTGGCGGTCGGGGTCGTAGGCGGTGGTGCCCCAGCGGTTGCGTGCGCCGGGTGCGTACTTGGGGAAGTCGAACGTGGTCCACTGGTTGACGGGGAGGTCCTCGATGAACTTTACGCCCTTCGTCGGGTCAGGGTTCGCAACCTTTTCCCAGGCGGCAGGGTGCGAGCCACGGAACCAGAGGGTGCCTGGCTCGACGCCGTGCTTCGCCTGCAACGCGGGGTCGGTTTTGGACGGATCGACCTTGAGCGCCCAGAGGTTGGGATCGACGGGCGCGAAGGCGATAACGGTGTCGTCCGCCGCGGCCAGCCCGATCAGCGGATACCCTCCGCCGCAGAGGGCGCCGGGGGTGCCGGGCGAGGACTGGCGACCGTGTCTGCCCCGCCGCAGCGGGACGAGGGCGTGCAGCGTCCATTCGTTCTTCGCGGGGGCGTAGGTCCAGACATCCTGCGCCAGCCACCGGGAGCTGTAGCCGCCGACCAGGGCCATCGTTTTCGCGCCGGGCAGCCAGACCAGCACGTGCCCGCCGCGCGGCGGCGGCGCGACCTTCGGGAACCGCTGCTCCCAGGTCCGCGTCTTGCAGTCATAGACCCAGGTGTCCGAATAGGCGCGGTCGAGGCCGTCGCCGCCGAAGACTATGATCTTCTTCTGGATCGGATCATACGCCGCCTGCGAGTGAGCCCGGCCGGGCGGCTCGGGTGCGAGGGCGTTCATCGCGCGTTCGACCGTGACCTCGAGGGAACGCAACTCCGCCATCAATGCCGCATCGATCTTCCCGCCCAGCTTGGCGGTCAGGGTTGTGGCGGATGCTGAGGCGGCGTCGAGCAGCGCAGCGGCGTGGGCTGCGGCGGGCTTCTCGGCGTCGGCCAGGTTGGCTGTCTTTGCGTCGTTCGCGAGTTTCTTGAGCGCAGCGCCGAGGGTCCTGGCGCAGGCGCTGAGGTCGGCCTTCGCCTCCTCGTCGGTTTCGGCCACGCTGAACCGGTTTGCGGCGAGGCCGAGAAGGGTGACGGCGTCCCACTGGCGGGTCTTTGCGGCGGCGTGCAGCGTCTTGAGCGCGTGGGAACCGCAGGCGAGGCGACGCCATTCGTTCCTGGCGAGGTCGAAGGCCCAGGTGCCGACGTCCGAGCCGCCATGCCCACCGACCATCATCAGTTCGTTGTTGACCGGGTCGTAGACGAGCGAACCCCACCGGCCGGCGCCCTTGCGCGGCGCGGCCTTGACGTAGGCCCAGGTCCGCGTCGGCGGGTCGTACGTGACCATCGAATCTCCCAAGTATACGTACAGCTTCTTCTGCGGCGGGACCCAGGCGTACTGGAAGGCGGCGAAGGGTTCTCCGATTCTGAGGGCCTTGCCGTCGAGGCGGAGCAGCTTTCCTCGTACTTGCTTGAATGCGATCTTGACGGGCCCGGAGTCCGGCCGGCCTGCGGCGCGGCCGGGCGGATAGGCGTTGACCCACTTGCCGGCGGCGAGGTCGAGTTCCTCGACGTCGTAGCGTCGGTGTCGCCCGTAGTGGGAGGGGGAGCCTGCGAACAGGACGAGCCGGCCGATACCGGGTGCGTAGAAGAGGCCTGGTGCGCTTCGGCCACCGGTCTTCCGCTCGACCACCTTGGCCCACAGGTTCGGCTTCAAGTTCGCGGCTACGGCATCGGGCAACGTCGCCTCGCCGGCCGTGGTCTTCGCCGCAATGATGCAGCCCAACAGGGCCAACACAGTCCGGCTTTTCATAGTTGCTCTCCTTGTCGGCGTCATTTTCTTGTTTGCAGCCAGAGCCGCAGGGTGCTGTGGAACCGCTGGTCCGGGTCGGGTACGGCGTCCAGGTGTTCGAGCAGGCGCCGGCGCAGCCCGGCGCGCAGGTCGGCCAGCCCGGGGTCGTCGATCAGATTCTTCATCTCGTACGGATCGGCTTGGAGGTCGTAGAGCTCGTCGCCGTCGTGGGGGCACGTCACATACTTGTGCGGCCCTTGTACGATGATCCGCTGCGGCAGGCAGTCGCCGTGTCCGTGGTGTTCACAGATGATGTGGTCGGGCCAGTCTGCGCCGGGATCGCGGCAGAGCGGCAGCAGGCTTCGGCTGTGCAGGTCGTGCGGGACGGGCACGCCGGCCGCTTCGAGCATCGTGGCCGTCGCGTCCATGTTCGAGACCAAGCTCTGGACGACCTGTCCGCCGCCGAACCCGTTGGGCCAACGGACGGCCATCGGGACGCGGGCCACTTCTTCGGTGTAGGTAGAGGCCTTGTCCCACAGTCGGCCGTGGCTGGCGACGGCGTCGCCGTGGTCGGCCAGCCAGATAACCAGGGTGTTGTCGGCCTGGCCGGTGTCGTCGAGAGCGGCGAGGAATCGGCCGACGGCGTCGTCGAGCTGCCGGGCCTGCGCGTAACAGCGAGCGAGGATCTCCTGCCAGGTCCCCCACTCGGGCCAGCGGTCGGCGCTGCGGTGGTTGATCTCGCGGTGTGCCAGGTGGCGGAACGGCCGGCCTGCCAGGTCGTCGCGGAAGGTCGGGTATTCCGGGATGCTGGCGGGGTCGAACAGGGCGGCGTGGTCCTGGGTGGGAAAATAGGGTTGGTGAGGCCCCCAGTAGCTGACCACCAGGCTCCAGGGCTGCCGGGTGCGGGCCAGGTCCCGCAGTTTCTGGGTGGCGAGATGTGTGACGAAGAATTCTTCGTGCGCTTCGGCGGGGCCTTCCAGCACTCCGCACCCGTTCATGAAGTGCCAGGGCGATTGGTGGTGGAGGGTGACGGTCCGGCCTTCCATTTCGGGGTGGTTGAGGTTGTGCTCGATGCGGGCGCGGGCGTCGCCGAAGCCGTGCTCAGCGGCGTAGGCCTTGTAGGCGTCGGACATGTAGACTTTGCCGTAGTCGGGCAGGGACCATCCTTCGAGTCCGTAGTCGGCCGCGACACGCTGATGACCGCAGTGCCATTTTCCCACGTAGGCGTTCCGGTAGCCCGCGTCGGCGAGGAGGTGGCTGTAGAGGCGCTGGCCCGGCCGGAAGTCGATCAAGTTCCCCCAGCGGCGCACTTCGGTGTTCCAGCGCAGGCCGTGTGCGCTGGGGTAGAGGCCGGTCATCATGCTGGCCCTGGCGGGCGAGCAGAGCGGGCAGACGGAATAGGCGCGGTCGAAGCGCGTTCCCTGGCCGCAAAAAGCGCCGAACGCGGGCCATCGGTATTCGAATTCCGGGGGCCGGTGGTGGTGGAAGAAGGCGTGATGGTCGCTGATGATAAAGACGATGTTCGGCTGGCCGTCGGACATGTGGGGCCGTTCTCCTGTCGCGGCCGACTCGGTGACGGGCGTCGGTAGATATCCTATGATGTCGCGACCGGTTGTCAAGCGGAGCGCTTGACTTCGGGGTGTGGGCGGGTAGGTTAGTGGGCTGGCCCGGCCAGAGGAAGGAGAACGCGCGGTGGCAAAGCGGAAAAGGAGGCTTCGGATCGCCTTGATCGGCTGCGGTGGGATCGCCGGCCGACACGCCCAGGCGCTGCTGTCGGACCGGCGCGTGGAGATCACGCACCTGGTCGATCCCTCGCCGAAGAAGATGCGAGCGTTCAAGGAGCGGTTCCCGGACCTGGCCGACGGTCCGGAGCACGACGATTACCGCGAGGTGCTGGACGCCGTGGACGGGGTGGTGATCATGTCGCCGCACACCCTTCACTACCCTCAGATTATGGACGCGCTCAAGGCGGGCCGGCACGTGCTGTGCGAGAAGCCGCTGGCCTGCACGGTGGCGCGCGCGAAGCGGATCGTGGAGGCGGTGCGTCGGTCCCGCCGCAAGCTGCAGATCGCCTACCAGCGGCGGACCTGGCCGGCGCTGCAGTACATCGCCGACCAGATGGCGTCGAAGGAGTTGGGCCGCCCGCAGTTCATCTCGGTTGTGCTGACGCAGGCGTGGCGCTCGCTGGTGAAAGGGACCTGGCGGATGCGGCCGGAGCTGTCCGGCGGCGGGGAGCTGAACGACTCGGGCAGCCACATCATGGACGCGCTGCTCTGGTTCGCGGGCGGGCTGCCGGAGGAGGTGTCGGCTTACGATCACAACCGCGGCATGCAGGTGGACATCGACACCGTGATCAACGCGCGCTGGAAGAACGGGATGCTGGCCTCGGTCGCCATCGTGGGCAGCGCCATGCCGTTCAGCGAGCGCTGGATCGTCTCGGGCAGCACAGGCACGCTGGTCTTCGAAGGCGGTAAGATCAAGCGGATCACGCAGCCGCACGGCGAGTGGAGCGACGTCGAGCTGCCGCCGAACAACGCGGACCTGATCACCCGCAACTGGGTGGACGCGGTGCTGGGCAAGGCGAAGCTGCTGTCGCCGGCGCGCAGCGCGATCGGCGTCACGCAGATCACCGAGGCGATCTGGAAGTCGGCGGCGAAGGGCGGCAAGCCGGTCAAGCCCTGAGGCCGCCGTCCGGACGGACGTGAGGCCCGCTCGGCACACAAAGAGGGCGGCGCTCTGCGCACTGCAGGAGCCGGTAAAAGTTGAAACCCCGCCCTGCCCCGCGTAACATGAGGGCCTGACGCAGACGTCGTTTCCATGTCATAGGAGGCCGAATGGCGAAGTCCAGGGCCCGCCCCCAGTCTCGTGCGAACGCCGCTCGCAAGGGCGTTGCGAAGAAGATTGTCGACTCGGCGAGCGATATTCGTGACGGGATTTTGAAGCGGAAGAAGCCGTCCATCCATATCCCGGTCCGGTCGCTGTCGAACGTCCGCTACACGCCGAAGAAGGGTTACTTCGAGCTGAAGGGCAACAAGAAGACGCGGACGCTGACGGTGAACACCGTGAAGAGCTTCGCTCAGACGCTTCGGATGGTCGAGTTCTCGAAGCAGCTGATCGACACGGCGGACATCGCGACGAAGCGGGAGGCGTATTACGTTTCGAAGAACTGGGACGTGGCGCGGTTCAAGGAGCAGCCCGAGTCCGACACGGTGATGGACGACGTGGAGGCGATGTACGAGGTGAACCGCGAGCAGTTGGGGTTCATTCCCGAGGAGCACGGCGGCTCGGTCGCCGGCAAGCTGGTGGTGATTGACCGCGAGCAGGGCTCGGGCCGGCCGCTGCGGATCGACTGTGCGCGCTTCGGCAGCGGCGCCTACACTGTTCCCAGCTCGGTCGAGGATTTGGGGTTTGAGACCCACGCCAAATTCATCCTGGCCATCGAGACGGCGGGCGCCTTCCAGCGGCTGGTGAAACAGGACTTCTGGCGCGCGACAAACTGCATCCTCATCGCGATGGGCGGGGTGCCCACCCGCGCCTGCCGGCGCTTCATCCGGCGGCTGTCCGATGCGTGCCGGCTCCCGGTCTATGTGTTCTGTGACTGCGATCCGTATGGTTTCTGCAACATCTACCGGACGCTCAAGGTGGGCAGCGGAAACGCGGGCCACATCAACAAGTATTTCTGCGTTCCCAAGGCCCGGTTCCTGGGGGTGACGATGGAGGACGTGGAGGAGTACGATCTGCCGACGCACCCCCTGCTGGACCGCGACAAGAAGCGGGCTCACGACGCTCTGAAGAACGATCCGTTCGTCAAGCACTACAAGGCGTGGCAGGCGGAGCTTCAGAAGATGATCAGGATGGGGGTGCGTGCGGAGCAGCAGGCGTTCGCCAAGTTCGGCCTGCCGTTCGTTACAGAGGAGTACCTGCCGAAGAAGCTGAGGCGGCCGGAGAAGTTCCTGCCGTAGCCGACGAGGATGGTACAGGCGGGCATGCAGGCGTACAAACCCGACTGCCGGGTGCGCCCGGCGGTCTTGTCCGGAAGCTCTTGTCCGTGAAGACCTGGCTGACCGCATACGTTTTGATCCCGCTTGCCGCCTATCTGCTCGGCTCGGTGCCGTTCGGGCTGATCCTGTGCAAGGTGGTCAAGGGGGTGGACATCCGGGAACACGGGAGCCGCAACATCGGCGCCACGAATGCCGGGCGGGTGTGCGGGTGGCCGTTCTTCGTCGTCACGTTCCTGCTGGACTTCGGCAAGGGCCTGGCAGTGGTTCTGGGCGGGATGCTGGTCGATCGCATCCCGAGCGGCGGCGGGTCCGGCCCCGGCGGGTTCGGTCCCGAGTTGCCGTATTCGTGGCTTCACGTGGCCTACGGCGTGTGTGCGATCCTCGGCCACACGTTCCCGTTGTACGTCCGGTTCAAGGGCGGCAAGGCGGTGGCGACCAGTTTCGGGGTGTTCGTGGCGCTGGCTCCGTGGTCGGCGCTGATCGCGCTGGGGGTGTGGTTGGTCGTGTTCCTCCCGCTCCACTACGTCTCGCTGGCCTCGATGACGGCGGCGGTTGCCGCGCCCATCGCCTTCTTCGCGACGCATCCGACGGACATCCGCGGTCGGCTGCCCGTTCTGTTGTTCACGATCGCGATCGCGGTACTGGTGATCGTCCGGCACCGGGCGAACATCGGGCGGCTGCTGGCGGGGAACGAGAACCGCATCACCTTCCGCCGGAAGAAAGAATCCTGACGTCGATTCGAGCAGGCGATTCCCTTTACATCTGCGCCCGGCTGCGTTACTCTGCGTCTGAAAGGAGGGGTCTGTGCGCGTTCTGCTGACCAACGACGACGGGATCTTTTCGCCCGGGATGGCGGCGCTGCGCCGGGCTGCCGCCGCGCTGGGCGAGGTGCACGTGGTGGCGCCCGCCGAGCAGCAGAGCGGGGCGTCCCATTCGCTCAACCTGTACCGGCCCGTCGAGGTGCGGGACGCATACCGGGACGGGGCGTTCGTCGGCCACATGGTGCGCGGCACGCCGGTGGATTGTGTGAAGGTGGCGATGGGCGTGCTGCTGGACGACCGGCCGGACGTGCTGATTTCGGGGATCAACGATAAGGCGAATTTCGGGATCAGCGTGTTGTACTCGGGGACGGTGGCGGCGGCGGTCGAGGGGGCTCTGATGGGGCTGCACGCCATCGCCATCTCGGCGGCGGAGAACGGTGAACCGGACCTTGATTACGCGGCCGAGCTGGCCGTCGACCTGGCGCGGGAGGCGACGTCGCACCCGCGTCCGGGGCCCGTGTTGCTGAACGTGAACGTGCCGGCGCTGCCCCGGCGCAAGATCAAAGGCGTGAAGTGGATTCGGCACAACGTGGCGCCTTACACCGAACGGTTCCGGCCGGTGCCCGGTGAGGACGACTGGCGCCGCTATCATATCTATGGTGTGACCGGTCCCCGGGAGCAGTCTCCCGGCGACGATGTGGCGGCGCTGCTCGACGGCTACGTGACCATCACCCCCCTGCGGGTGGACTTCACCGACTACGGCGAGCTGGCCGAGCGGAACGGCAACGCCGGCTGAGCCGACCCTGCCTCATCGAATCCGTCCATCCAGCACGAAGACCTGCCCGGTGACGTGTTGCATCCGAGCCAGCCCGGCGATGAACGCCGCCGCGTCCTCGGGGGCGGAGAGCGTGCCCATGGCATGGGCGGCGCGGGCCGCGTCCATGGCGCCAGGCGCGGCTCGGCCCATGTCCGTAGGCATGTAGCCGGGGGCCACGGCGTTGAGACGGACGCCGCGCGAGGCGAACTCGGCAGCGGCCGCGGCGGTGAATCCGCCCAGCGCGGCCTTGGCTGCGGAATAAGCCGGCGCGCCCGCACACCCCCACAGCCCGCAGATGGAGATGACATTGACGATCTGCCCGCCGGGCGGCATGGCGCGGGCGGCGCGGCGCGAGAGTGCAATGGGCGCCAGCAGGTCGGTTGCGACCACCGCATCCCAGTCGGACTCCGTCTGCCGGGCGAGCGGCGCGTCGACGGTGATGGCGGCGTTGTTGACCAGGCATCCGAGCGGGCCGCGTTGCATGGCGTCGTGGAGGAGCGCGGCTGGCCCGTCGGGGTCGCCGAGATCCGCGGTCAGCACCGCGGCGTCCGCTCCGAGCGCGCGGGCCTGGCGGGCGACGTCTTCCGCGGCGTCGACCGAGCGGAGGCAATGGATGCGGAGGTCCCAGCCGGTGCGGGCGAACTCCAGAGCGAGGGCCCGGCCCAACCCGCGCGACGAGCCGGTGACCAGCGCGACCGGTCGGCTCACGGCACGGCGCTCCGCGGCCTGAGCCCCAGGTCGGCGATCATTTGCAGGTCGTCGTCGGCCGAGCGTCCGGCGGTGGTCAGGTAGCTGCCGACCATGGTGCCGGAGGCGCCGGCGAGGAACATCCAGGACTGGAGGTCTCGGAGGGTGACCTCGCGGCCGCCGCAGACCTTGATTTCTTTTTCGGGGAGGAGGAAGCGATAGAGGGCGATGATGCGAAGCGCCTCGCGCGGCGGCAGTGTGGGTTGCCCGGCGAGCGGGGTCCCGGGAATGGGGTTGAGGAAGTTGATGGGGACGGCGTCGACTTGCAGTTCGCGGATCTGTAGTGCCAGGTCGACGCGGTCCTGCCAGGACTCGCCCATGCCGAAGATGCCGCCGCAGCAGACCTGGAGTCCGGCCTCCTTTGCGGCCTTGACCGTCTCCACCCGCTGTGCGTAGGCGTGCGTGGTGCAGATTTCGGGGTAGAACCGCTTGGAGGTTTCGAGGTTGTGGTTGACGCGCCGCACGCCGGCGCGGATCAGTTGGGCGGCGCTCTGCGGGGTGAGCCGGCCGATGGAGACGCAGGGGCTGAGGTGGGTCGTGCGTTGGACCTGGCGAGCGGCGTGGCACACCGCGGCAAAATCCTCGGCGTTCTCGCAGAGGC
>Ga0272441_10015342_pt1 | contig 10727 bp, 7 predicted proteins | sample SSMProp6N_FD_193582 | JGI IMG/M metagenome (GOLD analysis project Ga0272441, IMG submission 193582) | Marine sediment archaeal communities from Little Sippewissett salt marsh, Falmouth, MA, United States - SSM-Prop-6N | ecosystem: Environmental > Aquatic > Marine > Wetlands > Sediment ...
CAGCATGGTCGAGATGAGGGTGGAACAGGGCGGCTGCGCCGTCGCCCAGCTCGTGGATGGCATCCGCTACAAGCGCGAGCCGACCTCCGCGGAGATGGCCCTCAAGGTCGTCGATTACCTGAAGGATTTGGCCGGTCTGGACGTGGAGGATCGGCGTCGCCGGCAGACCGGCGCGTTTCGCCTGACGGGCCCGACCGGCGTCACGGAGATCGTGGCCACGACCGCCGGTTCCTCGGCCGGTCTGGTCCTGCGGCTGGAGTTTGACCGCGCCAAGCGCCTCGATCGGCCCTTTGACAGCCTGGGGCTTCTGCCGGCGCAACTGCAGAGCCTCGCCGCCCTCGCCGAGGTGCACGACCGGCATGGCATCGTGCTCGTGGCGGCGCCGCCCGGGCAGGGGCTGACCACCACCCTGTACAGCCTCCTGGCGCGGCATGATCCATACACGGCCAACATCAAGGCCCTTGAGCGGGAGGTGCAGCTCGAGATCGACGGTGTGGACCATGTCCAGTGGGACCCGACGAATCCCGATGTCGATTACGCGACCAATCTCCAGTCAATCCTCCGCCGCGACCCCGATGTGGTCATGGTTTCCTACATCAAGGACGCCGACACGGCCCGGGTCGTGGTCGATCCCGGAATGCAGGGGCCTCTGCTCTACGTTCCGCAGCGATGCGGCAGTATCGCCGAGCAGATCCGTGAATGGGTCAAGCAGGTCGGGGACATCAAGAAGGCGACCCGTGCCCTGCGCGCCGTCATCAACCAGCGGCTCCTGCGGACGCTGTGCCCGAACTGCCGCCAGGCGTATCAGCCGACCCCCGAGCAGCTCAAGAAGCTGAACCTGCCGGCGAGCAAGGTCTCCCAGCTCTTCCGCGCCGGCGGCCAGGTCCAGTTGAAGGGCAAAGTTGAGTCGTGCCCGATCTGCGGGGGCTCCGGCTACCTCGGCCAGACGGGCATCTTCGAGGTTCTCGCGGTCGATGAAGAGGCGCGGCGCCTGCTGAGCAAGGGTGATCTGAAAGCGGTCCTCGCCCACGCGCGCCGCAACAAGATGATCTACCTTCAGGAGGCCGCCCTCGCCAAGGTCGCCAGTGGCGAAACGACCATCGAAGAGGTTGTCCGCGTCACCGCCCCGGCCAAGTCCACCACCGCCACGTCACGTGTTCCGGCCGAGGGAGCGCCGACGGGTTAGTCCTCCGGTTCCTTTCCGCCCTCGCCCGTCTTCGCGGGCGATCCACCGCACGCATCGTTCGAGGCCAAAGCCCATGTTCATCGTCTGCAACATCGTCGTGATCGTACTGGCGGGTTTCATCGCGTACTGGTGGGCGAACCAGGGCCTGTTCAGCGCGCTCTTGCATCTGTTGTGCGTCGTCGTTGCCGGCGCGATCACCCTCGCGTTCTGGGAACCGCTCGTGGGTCTGGTGATGCGGGGCAGCTTCTTCGACGACTACGCCTGGGGAGTGGGCTTCATCATTCTCTTCGGCCTGTCGTTGTTCATCCTGCGCCTCGCCATGGACAAGATTGCGCCGGCCAACGTGGACATGCCGCACTGGGCCAACCTCACCTTCGGCGGCGCCGCCGGCGCCGCGGCAGGCGTGCTCACCATGGGCATGTTCATCATTGGTGTCGGCTTCATCCAGTCCAATAATTCGCTGCTGGGCTTCCGCGGCTGGGGACGCAGCGATCGAACCGCCCAGGTCACGGAGATCAACCGCCTCTGGGTGCCCTTCGATCAGTTGACCAGCGACTTCTACAGTTGGCTGAGCGTGACTTCCTTCAAGACCGGCCGACCGCTGCGCCACTACGCCCCGGAACTCCACAAGCAGGCGACGCTGGTGCGCGATTCCTACCGGGGGGGGCAGGGCAAGCTGTCGTTGCGGCCTGCGGAGGCGTCGATCAGAGACCTCTACGAGCTGCCCGACACCGCGGAGACGCTCTACTTCCTCGATGTCCACTTCGACAACGGGGCGCGTGATTACGGCGAGCAGTTGACCCTCTCGGCGGCCCAGATCCGCCTCATCGGTGAGGCGCGCGGCCGGACGAAGGCCCAGGTCATCTATCCGGTGGCCTGGAAGCGCGAGTCGAGGGTCTACCGCTTTGACAACGTCTCCCACTACCTCACCAGCCGGCCGGGTCAGGAATCCGTCGACATCGTTCTGGGTTTTCGCGCACCGCCGGGCTTCTCACCGCGGTTCCTCCAGATCCGGAATACACGGTACGACCTGAGGCCAATGGCCGCCAAGCCGGCGCCGGGGGTGTGGGCGACGTTGTTCGGGGGGGCCGGGGCCGCATCAGCCGGGCCGATTGTCGAAGGCCAACCCATCGACTCGGTGATTGCCATCAACAACGACATTCGACCGGTGAGCATCAGCGCGAACATGCTTCCGCCATCGATCAAGGAGGTGGACAAATTCCTGACCCGGGGTGAGGCGACGTTCCAGGGCGGAGCGCGCCCGTCGCGGGGGCTGCGCATCCAGGGCATCTTCGAGCCCCCGGGCACCCGGTGCGTGAAGCTCGATGTCAGCCGCGGCGGACCGGCCGACATCTTCCGGGTGATGGACCAGGTGGCCGCCAGCGCCACCCTGGCCCTCGTGGACAGCCGCGGCACCGAGTATTCCCCCATTGGCTACATCTACAGTAACCCCGACGGCACGACGATTCGGCTGGAGCCGACCCGGCGGCTGCGCAGCATCGACCAACTCCCCGTCCTGCCCACGAGCGGCGGCCAGCGGCTCGTGCTGATCTTCTATATCACCGAAGAGGTGACCATTACGGGCTTCCGCTTCGGGGATTTCAGCCTCGGCACCTGCAACCTGTACGTGCCGGTGGCCAACTGAGCCGCAGTCACCGCCCCCTGATTCTGCCTGAGCCGCAAGCCCCGGAGCCGACATTTCGGGGCTTTCTTTTGCGGCCGCTCATATCGTGTGCTGAACGGCGGCGGGCTCCGCTTCTTTCAGGAGGCGCTCGATATAGTGGATGTCGAAATCGCCTTCCGCGAACTGGCGATTGTCCATGAGCCGTCGGTGAAGGGGGATGGTCGTCCGGATCGGCTCGATGGTGAATTCATCCAGGGCAGCCCGCATCTTGCCGATCGCCTCTTGCCGGGTCGGGGCTTTGACGATGAGCTTGCCGATCATCGAATCGTACATCGAGGGGATGCGGTACCCGGCGCGGACGTGCGTGTCCAGGCGCACGCCGGGCCCGCCGGGCGGCAGGAAGCGCTCCACCAGGCCCGGCTGCGGCTGAAACCGGCGGTCCGGGTCCTCGGCGTTGATCCGGCATTCGATGGCGTGGCCGCTGAGCCTGATGTCCCGCTGCCGCCAGCGGAGCGGTTCGCCGGCGGCGATGCGGATCGTCTCCTGAACGATGTCCACGCCGGTGACCATCTCTGTCACCGGATGTTCCACCTGCACGCGGGTGTTGACCTCGAGCATGTAGAAGTTCTGCTGCCCGTCCATCATGAACTCGACGGTGGCGGCCCCGGTGTACCGGGCCCGGCGAATGAGTTCGGCGGCGGATCGCGCCACCGCATCGCGCTTCTTCGGATCCACGCCCGGGGCCGGTGATTCCTCGATGAGCTTCTGATGGCGTCGCTGGCTGGTGCAGTCGCGCTCGTAGAGGTGGATCGCATGACCGTGCTTGTCCCCGAGCACCTGGATTTCCACGTGCCGCGTGTCTTCGAGGAACTTCTCGAGGTAGAGCGAGCCGTTTCCGAAGGCGGCCTGCGCCTCCTGCCGGGCCGGGGCCAGGCCGCTGCGCAGGGCCTGTTCGTCGGCGGCGATGCGCATGCCCCGACCCCCCCCGCCGGCGGCGGCCTTGATGATCACCGGGTAGCCCACCCGCTCGGCGACCTCCAGGGCCTTCTCCTCGTCTTCGACGGCTCCGTCGCTGCCGGGCGAGATGGGCGTCTTGGCCGCCCTCGCCACGCTCCGGCAGGAGATCTTGTCTCCCAGCAGGGCCATCGCCTCCGGGCTGGGACCGATGAACTCGATGTGGCAGTCCCGGCAGACCTCCGCGAAATGCGCGTTCTCCGCCAGGAAGCCGTAGCCGGGATGGATCGCGTCAACGTTGGTGATCTCCGCCGCGGAGATGATCCGATCGATGCGCAGATAGGACTCGGCCGCGGGCCCGGGACCGATGCAGATGGTCTCGTCGGCCTGCTCGAGCCACGGGCCGTCCTTGTCGGCCTTCGAGTACACGCACACGGTCTCGATGCCCAGTTCGCGCGCCGCCCGCAGGATGCGGAGGGCGATCTCACCTCGATTGGCGATCAGGATGCGTGAAAACATGGGGCCGTCCTGAAATCCGAGGGAAGAAGCGACGAAACGGGAGTCCAACTCCGCTGCCGGCCGGTGCCGCGGCGCCGCTCCGGGGCGTCAGGTCGGGCGCACCAGGAACAGCGGCTGGCCGAATTCGACCGGCTCGCCGTTCTTGATGAGCACTTTCTCGATCACGCCGGAACACTCGGCCTTGATCTCGTTGAAGATCTTCATCGCCTCGATGATGCAGACCGGCGTGTCCGGGCCGACGGCTGAACCGGCCTGGACAAACGGCGAGGCGTCCGGGGTCGAGGCGGCATAGAAAGTCCCGACCATCGGGCTCTCGATCTTGACGATCCCATCGGCCTGGTCGGTCAGCGCCGCCGAAGGGGCCGGCGCCTCGGCCACCGCGGTGGCACTGCCCGAGGGGGCGACCGCGGCGGCCGGAGTTGCCTGGAGCGGCGATGGGCGACGAAGCGTCACCTGCTCCTCGCTGTCGCGCAGGTCCAGCTCCGTCAGTTCGTTGGAGACCATCAGGCGCACCAGCTCCTTGAGTTTGCGGATGTCGATCATGCGTGGTTCACCTTCATCGCAGCCCGGCGGGTTGCCTCCGACCGATGGGGACCTGCCGAACCGGGATTGGCCGTTGCCAAGCAGAGGGGGAAAGCAAGGGCCCGGCGGGCCAACACACCCGCGGGCGGTTGCGTGGGCAGCCGCGCCATCGGAGGCGGGTTCGCCGCCGCAGGCACCAGAGCGTCCCGTCCATGGGGCGGGAGTATACCGCTGTCCCGATCCTGGGGCCATCTGCTGCGAAAATGTTTGCTACTGCCCGGTTTCTGCCCAATTCTCCGCGCTGCTCAGAGAGACCGGTGGGCCGAGCAGTTCCTTCAGGATGAACAGATCGCGGAGCGTGGCGCGGCTGGTCAGGGCCGTCCTGAGCCGGAGGGCTCGCTCCGTGCCCTCGGCCTGGAGGGCATAGGCGTCCTTCTCTGCGGCCTTCGGTGGCGTGCGGGGGGCGGTCTTGGCCGTACTGTCGGCCACCTGGGTCCGCTGTCGTCTGGCCCGGTCGGCGGCCTGTTGCCGGCGCTCCTCTTCCTCCTCGCGGAACTCGCGGACCTTCAGCGCCTCCCGCTGCTGCTGCTGCTGTTGAAGGCGCTGTCGCCGCTCGGCTCTCTCGGCGGCGCGCACGGCCCGGGGATCGGCCGTGAGCGTTGGAATCACCTTCGTCCGCCCAGGCGGCTGGGTGGCGGGAAGCCGCACCGGGCTCGCCGGCGCGGCCGAGACCGGGCCCGCCTGAAGCTGACTCGCCGTCCCCCGGCTGGCCCGGCGCCGGCGGAGCTCTTCGAGCTGGGCCTTCCGCCGCGCGGCCAGATCCTCCAGGCGTGAGCCCGCTCGCTGAGCGGCCGTCGGCCGCGGCGCCGCCGATGGTGCTGCGGGCACCGGTGGCGCGGCCCGCCCGCCGGCCTGCTGCCGGTGCCGCTGCTCGGCCAACTCACGCATCCGCTGCTGCTGCTGCTCCTTGGCCGCCTTCTGGATCAGGCCGTAGACCACCTGCCAGACGACGATCAGGGTGACGATGAAAAACGTTATGTATTTGCCCATGGCAGTCACATTGTACCCGGATCGACGACCGAGCAGGTCCCGGCCAGCAGGACGCGCCCTCCGCTCGGCCGCTGAACCCACTCGAATCCGAGTCCGAACACATCCTCCAGGCGATCAGGCTCCATGACCTCGGCCACCGTTCCCGCGGCAACCAGCCGCCCCGGCGGCCCGCCGGCAAGCAGCCAGGCATCGTCGGCGATCGTCGCCGCGGCTGAAATGTCGTGCATCGCGATCAGCACGGTCACCCCTTGATCGGCCAGGCGGCGCAGCAGGCTGAAGCAGTTGTGGGCGTGCCGCAAATCCATTGCCGCCATCGGCTCGTCGAGGACCAGGAGCCCCCTCACGGCGAGCTGGGCCACCGCCCGGGCCAGGGCCACTCGCTGCTGCTGGCCCACGGAGAGGGCCGGGTAGGGCCGCTCGGAGACTTCAGTGAGCTCCAGCCGCTCAATCGCCTCATCGACGCGCTTCTCATCCATCTCCAGGGCGTAGCGGCCCAGCCGGACCACCTCCCGCACGGTGAAGGCCGCGGAAACAACCGACCGCTGCGGGACGTAGGCGATTCGTCGGGCGATCCGGCGGCCGCGCAGGCGATGTGCGGGCCGGCCATCCAGGAGCACCTCACCTGCGCCGGGCCGCAGCGCGCCGATGACGCAGCGAAGCAGGGTGGATTTGCCCACGGCATTCGGCCCGAGCAGGGCCGTAATGCGACCCGCTTCAGCCTCGGCGCTGACCTGTTCGAGCACGGGCAGGCGACCGTAGGAGAAACTCAGGTTGCGCACGGTGATGCTCATGGCTCAGACCTGCCCTCGGCCGCTGCGCAGGAGCCAGATGAAGGCCGGGCCGCCGATGAGGGCGGTGAAGACACCGACCGGCATCCGCCCGGTGGCCACGTTGATCGCCTGGGAGGCGACGTCCGCACCGACGAGCAGCGCCGCCCCGAGCAGAGCCGCGCCGAGCACCAGCGGCCCGTGCCGGGGGCCGATGAGCAGCCTCGCCGCGTGCGGGGCGATGAGGCCGACAAAGCCGATCGGGCCGGCCAGGGACACGGCCAGGGAGGTCAGGGCGCCGGCCAGGAGGAACATCGCCACCCGCAGCGGTCCGAGGGCCAGCCCGACGCTGCGCGCCTCGTCGTCAGCCAGGGTGGCGGCATCCATCGCCCGGCCCATCGAGACCGCCACCGCCATTCCGGCAATCGCCATCGAGCCGGCCAGCAGAAGCCCGCCGCGGCCGATGCGCTCCGGGATATGGCCCATCATCCACGCCACGAGGTCCACCTTGAGCCCCTGCGGCACGAGATAATGGAGGAACATGATCAGGGCCCCGCAGATCGCCGACACCACCACGCCGATCAGCACCAGCGACAGCGGGTCCAGCCAGCCGCGCCGCTGCCCGAGCAGGTAGACGACGGCCAGGGTGATCACCGCCCCGACCAGCGCCGGGCCGGTATTGGTCCCGCCCTGCAGCGCTTCCCAGCCGAGCTTGTATCCGAGGTACATCGCCGTCATCACGCCGAGGGCCGCTCCGCTGGAGATGCCGAGGATGAATGGCGAAGCCAGCGGATTGCGCAGCAGGGCCTGAAGGAGGACGCCGGAGACGGCCAGGGCCGTGCCCGCGATCGCCGCCACCGCCACCGCCGTCCAGCGCAGGCCGGCAACATCCGCCTCCGGCCGGCTCCACGTGAGCACGCCGCTGAGATCGCGATAGACAAGCAGGCGAAGCACGGCCGCGATGACCGCGAGCATCAACAGCAGGAGAAGGCCGACAGCTTGGCGTCGCGTGATGGAGCTCATGAGCCCGGCACGCTCCCCTCCTTGAGACGACGCAGGATACGGCACATTTCACCGGCGACCTCCGAAATGGCGGTGGACGGCATCAGCGCGTCGGGGTGCGTCAGGATCTCGATCCGCCCGGCGCGGACCGCGTCGACATCGAGCGTCGCCAGCACACCGGCCGCCTCCATCGCATCGGTCGGCTTGACGGCCGTGCCGCGGGGCGACGGGCGGATCACGATGATTGCCTGCGGGTTGAGGCGGGTGATGTCCTCCAGCGTCAGCTCGACCCACCCGTCGGCGCTAACGGCATTCGTGGCGCCGAATCGCACCAGCACATCGTGCAGGTACGTTCCCCGGCCGAAGACGCCCACCGGAGTGAGGGCATAGACCAGCAGCGTCCGGCCCCGCCACAGTTCGCCGGCCCCCCGCCCCGGGGCCAGCGCGGCGGCGATCGTGTTCAGCAGCTCCGCGGACCGCGCCGTCAGCTCCTCCAGTTCGCCTGAGCCCGGCGCGCAGAGGATCGCCGGCAGCTCGCGGACTACCCGCTCGATGTCATCAATGCTGTCCACGCCGCTCCACTGCTCCAGCCGCCAGCCATGTTCGACGGCAAGCTCGCGTAGTGTCGGGTCGATCCCTTTCTGTGATGTCTGCACGAGCACGTGAGTGGGATCAAGCTCGATGAGCCTCTCGTAGTTGACGTTCCGAAGGTCGCCCACAATCGGAATGGCCGGGTCGAGGAAGTCGCAGAAGGGACTTCGGCCCACGATGCCGGCCTCCAGGCCGAGGTCCACCAGCGTGCGTGAGACCGCCGGGCTGAGGCTGGCGATCCGCAGATCGCTGCCCTGCCCGTCGCCTTTGTCTGCCGGCTCTGCCTCCGGCTCGGCGCAGCCTGCCGCGATCAGGGTCATGCACAACGCCAGGAGGCGGCAGATCAATCTCAAGGCCGGCGATCCCATGCCCCAGATCGTAGCAGGAGCCTGTGGCCCTGACGGAGAAGAGGAGCCAGCGCCATCACCGGGGACGGCGCTCGCTCGGGCCGGGGTCCGGGTCTCCCGCCGGGGCGTCGGCGAAATGATTCGGAGGGGACGATCTCGGTCCTGCTCAGCCCCAATTGGCCAGCAGGGTGAGCAGGTCGGCCGTGTTAACCAGCCCGTCGCCATTGATGTCCGCCGGGCAACCGTCGCAGTCGCCCCAGGAGGCGAGCAGCGCCAGCAGATCCGCCGTATGCGTCGAACCCGGCGCGCGGCGAGTCGCGCACAGGCAAAGGTCGCGCCCGATCCTTCAGCCTGCCTCGATAAGCTGCGTTTCCGTGAGTCTGCGGTACACGTCACAGCGGGCCAGCAGATCATTGTGCGTGCCCTGATCGACAATCCGCCCGGCCTCCAGCACCACGATCCGATCGGCGTTCAGCACCGTGGCCAGGCGATGGGCGATGATCAGCGCCGTCCTTCCGCGGCAGAACTCCGTCAGGGCGGCGTTGATCTGCGCTTCGGACTCGGCATCGACCTGGCTCGTCGCCTCATCGAGAATGAGGATGGACGGATCGCGCAGAATCACTCGGGCGATGGCGAGCCGCTGGCGCTGGCCCCCGGAAAGAGATGCACCCTGCTCGGCAAGATCGCCATCGTAGCCTCCGGCAAGAGCCGTGATGAACTCGTCGGCGCGCGCCTTCCGAGCGGCATCTGCGATCTGTTCGCGACTGATGCCATCGAGGCCGAAAGCGATATTCTCCGCGACCGACCCGCGGAGCAGGACCGTCTCCTGCGTCACCACGCCGATCTGCCGGCGAAGGCTGCGCAGGGAAACTTCCGCGATATCCACGCCATCGATGAGCACTCGGCCGTTTCCGGGGGCGGGGATCGTCAGGAGGCGCGGCAGAAGGCTCACCAGCGTCGTCTTGCCCGAGCCGTTGGGGCCGACGATCGCCACCCGCTGGCCGTGAGCGATCCGCAGGGAGATGTCCGCCAGCGCCGGCTGATCGGCGCCGGGATAGGTGAAGCACACACCATCGAACTCGATCGCGTGCCGATGGCGCGCCAGGGCCGGCCGGTGAGCGTCATCCAGAGTCTCGATCGGCTCGGTGAGGATGTCGGCGAGGCGCTGGGCAGGGGCGCTGGCCGCCTGCATCTCATTGACCAGGCCCGCCAGCGGCCGGAATGACGTTCCGGCCACCCCCAGGCAGCCCAGGGCGAGGATGAACTGCTCCAGCGGCAGCGTCTCGGCAAGAATGCTCCGCGCGGCCACGATCGCCAGCGCCCCGATGGCGAACACCGCCAGCGTCTCCACCAGAGGCGCCGAGAGCGCCCGCGCCGCGCGGATGCGCAGCTCGTGCCGCACGACATCGTCGTTGATGACATCGAAGCGCCGTTTGGATTCCCCTTCGGCGGTGCTGGCCTTCACGGCGCGCAGGCCCTGGAGCGATTCGGTGGCCACCCGCAGCAACCCCTCCTGGGCCCGCAGCGAGCCGCGCGTGCCTCGGCGGATGCGCTTGCCGATCTTGCGCAGCGCGATCGCGAGGATGGGGGCGACGATGATCGCCACGATCGTCAGTCGCCAGTCGAAGTACACCGCGACCGTGAACGCCGCGAATCCCTTCGTCACCTGTGTGACCGATTTGCTCACCAGGGCGAGCAGCCCGCGCTGGAGCTCGGCCGCATCGCGCACGATGCGGGCGACGAACTCGGACGGGCCGCGCTGCACGACGCGGGAAAGGGGCATGTGCAGGACGTTGTCGAACGCATCTCCACGCACGCGCGCGATCACCCTCGTGGTGATCGTCTGGCTGAGGTACTGGTGCAGGAAGTTGGCAGTTGCCCCCAGGACGGTCAGGATGGCCAGGCCGATGACGATGAGGACCACCCCGTCAAACGGATCCTTCGGCAGGCGATCGACGATCGCGCCGGGGATCGTCAGGCCGCGGCCGGGCACGGCGTTGTACTCCACCGCCAGATCGACCAGCGAGCGGCCGTCGGCGGGATTGAGGATGATCTTGAGCACGGGGGCGAGGCTGAGCAGGCCGATCCCCAGCCCGCCGGCGGAGAGGAAGGCGAACAGCAGAGCGACGGCCAGCCCGCCCCGATGACGGGTAAGCATCTGCAGC
>Ga0272441_10015343_pt1 | contig 10727 bp, 6 predicted proteins | sample SSMProp6N_FD_193582 | JGI IMG/M metagenome (GOLD analysis project Ga0272441, IMG submission 193582) | Marine sediment archaeal communities from Little Sippewissett salt marsh, Falmouth, MA, United States - SSM-Prop-6N | ecosystem: Environmental > Aquatic > Marine > Wetlands > Sediment ...
CATTCCCGCGTCCGCGCTGTGCTCATCCACCTCCAGCTGAAGATAGGGTTTTCCCCGCATCTCCTCCCTGACGTAGTGGGAGAGAAACGAGTCGGGGCCGCAGCGGAAGTTGGTGAGGTACACGGCATGCAGCCGTTCATCCCTGGCGATCATCCGCACCCCGGCCAGGATCTTCTGACCGTTGGGCCAGTACATCATGTCGTAATCTTTGAACACGTCATCTGTCGTCTCGTGGAGCGGGAGAAAGTCCAACGGGATGGGAAGCACGTCCAGATCGATCAGTTTTTCTACCAGGCTCAGGTTCAGCTCCGGGTCCCCGGTGTTATACGGCCGCCCCAGCAGGACCACGGAGATCCTGTTTTCGGGAAGATTGGACAGAATCTTTTTTCCCTCCTCCTGTATGGCCCGCTCGAAATTCGCCTGAACCTTCTCCGCCGCCCTCACGGCCCGGTCAACCGCCTTTCGATCCGTACCGAAGGTCGTGTTCATGAACTGCCCCAGGTCCTCCACCAGCTTCTTTCTCGAGTAGCGGAAATGGAGGGTGGGCACGAGAAACTTTTCAGCCGCTTTTTCTCCCTTCATCGCACCGCGGATCATGAAGGGATAGGACTGAATCCACGGGCAGTTGTAGTTGATCGTGGGATTATTCTCATCCGTGGGATTGTCCACAACGAAGGGCATGAAGATATAGTCCGGATCCTTCTCCAGCAGGTCGTGGATGTGCCCGTGCATGACCTCCACGGGGAAACAGGTCTCCGCAACCAGCATGCCCAAGCTCTGGGTAACCAGGGGCCGGTCGGAGGGGCGGGACAGCACCACTCGGAACCCCAGCTGCTCGAAGAAGGTGCGCCAGTAGGGGAAACGCTGATAGTAGATCATGAGGCCTCTGGGAATGCCGATCGTCGTTTTGGCGGCCGCTTCCGGATCCGTGGGCTCTTCCTGGTAGTCACCCAGAAACAGCCGCTCCCTCAGATCGAAGAGGTTGGGGATCTCCTGCCTCCGCCGCTCCTTCTCGTCCTTGACCCCCTGGGGCTGGTACTTGTCACAGCGGTCTCCGTAGAACAGCGCCCGCTTCTCCCCCTCGATGACGACCTTGTGAACGTCGCAGTGATTCTCACATCCCTTGCAGGTAAAACGGCTCATCGTGTAGGGGATCTTGCTGACCTGGAAGCCCTTGAAGCTCGTCCTGTTGCCGTTGCTCTGCACCTCCTCCCGGGCCAACATGGCCGCCCCGATGGCTCCGGTCACGTCGAAATGGGGAGGCACTGTGATAGGCTTGCCCGTCACCGCCTCGAAGGCGGCAACCACGGCGGGATTGTTGGTAACTCCGCCCTGGAAGAGGATATGATCACCGATCCGCTTGGCCCCTACGACCTTCTGGATGTAGTTCTGTACGATGGAGTAGGCCAGTCCGCCGATCAGATCCTCCTTGTTGGCGCCCTTCTGCTGATGGGAGTTCAGATCGCTTTCCATGAACACGGTGCAGCGGTCCCCGAGGCGGGAGGGCTTCTTGGCGCCCAGGGCCAGCTCCCCGAACTCGTCGACGATATTGATCCCGAGCTTCTCCGCCTGCTCCTCCAGGAAGCTGCCGGTCCCGGCGGCGCAGACCTTGTTCATCTCGAAATCCACGATCACGCCGTTGTCGATGCTGATGAACTTGGAATCCTGTCCGCCGATCTCGAACACCGTGTCCACTTCGGGGTGATAGAAAATGGCCGCCGTGGCCTGGGCGGTGATTTCGTTCTTGATCGTGTCGGCGCCGATGAAGTGTCCGGTCAGATAGCGGCCGGATCCGGTGGTTCCGGCTGCCCGGACCACCACCTGCTGTCCCACCTCATCGTAGATCTCCGACAGTCCCCGTCGAATGGCCTCCAGTGGCTTCGAGGCGGTAGGCAGGTAGCGCCGGGCCACCACGTTGTTCTGATCATCGATCAAGACCACATTGGTGCTGAGGGAGCCCACGTCCACGCCCAGATACACATCGAGTTTCTCCCCTGGCGGTGGATCGAACACCACCTCCTTGTGTCCTTTTGCTGTGGATCGTTTCAGCTGAGGCCAGTGCGGCAGATCCACCGTCGGGTCCTCCAGGTGGTCCTTCAACGCACCGATGCCCTTGTAGGCCAAGTCCCCGTCGGGAGGACTTTCCAGCACGTGAAACACCGCACCGATGGCTCCCATGGAGGCATGGTACTTCGGAATGATCAGCTCCCCGTCCTGGAGCTTTAGCACCTCCCGGAACGCCCGGGCTACGCCTGCGTTCGCCGCCACCCCACCCTGGAATACCAGCGGAGTCTCCAGGTCCCGTCCCCTGGCCAGATTGCTCCTGACGTTCCGGGCCACGGCGAAGCACAGCCCGGCCACGATATCGTAGACCGGAGTGGCGATCTGCTGCAGATGGATCATGTCACTTTTCGCGAATACACTGCAGCGTCCGGCGATATGGGGCGGATTCTCGCTCTGGAGGGACAGCTCGCCGAACTCCTTCTCTATGGATACGCCGATGCGCTTGGCCTGCTGATCCAGAAAGCTGCCCGTTCCGGCGGCGCAGACGGTGTTCATGGCAAAATCCGCCAGCTGGGATTTCCCGCCCGCCTCGGCCGGATTCATGACGATAAGCTTGGAGTCCTCCCCGCCCATCTCGATGACGGTCTTGGCCTCAGGGTGAAACACGGCTACGGAGCTGGACTGAGCCACGATCTCGTTGACGAAGTAACCTCCGATCAGCTCGGTGGCCAGTTTACCCCCCGTGCCGGTAATGGCTACGGTATCGAAAGCCTCGGCGGGATAACGCGTCTGCAGGTCTGTAAGAACCTCGCGCAGTGCATGAAATGGACGCCCATGACACAATGTGTAGTGATTCTCGACTACATTTCGCTCTGAGTCGATAACCACGGTGTTGACGGAAATCGAGCCGATATCCAATCCGAGAGAGAAACGCTGCATTATTCTAAGCCTCCCCTGGTGAATGTGACTATTTTTTGGGATACAACATCGGGCGAGTCAAGATACAAGAAATGCCCGCTTTCTTCTATTATCTCAAGCTGCTCTCTGGCGAGCAGCAGTTGAAATTTCTCATAATCACCAGCACAGAGAAGTTTATCCTCTGAGCCGACGAGGATCAAGACTGATTGCTCGATCCGCGGGAGCAGTTCCTCCATCGAGCAGCTTCCGACAATCCTGCGGGTGACCTCCACGGCAGCCCGGCGCCCTTCAGGGGTGGTGAAGGGTTTCCAGTAGGCATCGACCAGCTCCGGGGTAATGCGCTCATCGTTCATGATCGATCGGCGCAGGTAACGCTTTATGGTCCTCTTTGTGACCAGAGAAAAGGCCAGGGGCAGACACGAATTCCAGCGCCTGATTTGACTCATCCTTCCGGCCTGATCTTCCAGGCCGAAGGGACTGACAAAGATCAATCCCTCGATCTGCTCGGGATGCGCAGCAGTATAGTGTGCCCCGATGTTCGCCCCCATGGAGGTTCCCATCAGGTAACACCGGTCAAGACCCACAGCCCGGGTGAAACGAGCCAGAAAATCGAGGTAGTACTCCATGGTACAGCTGCAGTCCGGCACCTCCGACGCCCCGAAGGCCGGAAGATCAGGCATCACAACTCGCAGATCCCGGGACAGGGTGTCGATCAGATCCAAAAAGGAGACCGTGGAACCCAGGTAACCGTGCACGATCAGCAGCGTGCTGTCGGAATCAGATCGACCGCTATCGAGGTAGTGGACCCGTGTGTTTCCTATCGCGCACCACTTCGACAGGGGGGATCCGTTTGTCGTAGGCTGTTCCACGGTCACCTCCTGCCCGGCACACGCCGAGAGCAGGAGGAGAACCCCCGCCAGAAATGCTCCCTGTGCGCGATCCCATAATCGGTAGGCGAATAGACGATCCAACACTTGCCGAGGTCCCATCGAGACTCGTGAATAATACCCTCAATCATGAATCGATCGAATTAACTAGTGACAAAAACCAGCGCTGATCAAAAGAAAAAAATGCGCGGACAGTCTACCAGATCCGATGTATTATTGCAATAATAATATATACCTGTTCCATTATACTTGATCCGCGTTAAGGGGAAACGGACCTCTTGGACCTGGGTTTTTTAGCAAATCCCCTGAGCTCGCCAAGACGGTCTGCGTACAGGGTCATGAGGACCCGTTCGGGGGTCATGGGGGCCGTTACAGGCAGATCCGCTTCAGGGCGGAAAGCCTGAATCGCAGCCAGCAGAGCGTAGTACACGCCGATCCCGTACATCAGCGGCGGTTCTCCGATCGCCTTGGAATGAAACAACCCCAATGGGTTTTCCGTATCCTCGAGAAAATGAACCTCGAGCTCTTTGGGCGTGTGGTAGATATCCGGAACCTTGTAGGTGCTCAAGGTAGCGGTGGTCAGCTGCCCCTGTTCGGAGTACAGGACCTCCTCCAGAGTCAGCCAGCCGATTCCCTGAACGATCCCTCCCTCGGCCTGGCCCAGGTCCACCTGGGGTACCAGGGAAGGCCCCAGGTCGTGAACCACGCTGACCGCGTCGACCTCATAGGTTCCCCTGAGACAATCCACGGTTACCTCGCAGAGGGCGGTTCCGTAGGCATGGTAGGAGAAGGGTTCTCCCTTTTCTTTGGTTTTATCGAAATAGATCCCCGGGGTCGCGTAGTGCGCCTGAGCGGACAGATTTACCCGGCGGGTGTACACCCGGGGAATAAGACGTTCCCAACTCAGACTGGTCCGCTCTCCGTCGTAGAGGATCTGCTCCTGCCGGATCTCAACCTTGCCCGGATCCTCCTTTTCCAGCTCCCCGGCTGCGACTTCCTTGAGCCGCTTCAAAATCGCCTGGCAGGCGATTTCCGTTGCCTTCCCGTTCAGATCCGCCCCGGTGGAGGCAGCGGTGGGGGAGGTGTTTGCCACTCTCAGGGTGCTGGTGCTCTCTACCTTGACGCGTTTGCTGTCGATGGAGAACACCCGCGCGGCGACCTCGAGGATCTTGTACTTGACCCCCTGCCCCATTTCCACCGCCCCGGTGGACACGCTGACGCTTCCGTCTGTATACACGTGGACCAGGGCTGCACCCTGGTTCAGTACAGTGTTGGTAAAAGATATACCGAAACAGACCGGCATGAGGGACAGCCCTTTTTTGTGGAGAGTGTTGTTGCGGTTGAACGCATCGACCCGGGCTCGAGTGCTCTCGTAGTCGTAGCGGGATTTCGCCTCCTGCCAGCAGATCGGGGCGCTGCAGCGGGTAGCGGCCATTCCGTAGGGAAAGGTGTCCCCCTCTTTGAGCAGGTTTTTCTCCTGCAGCTCCGCCGGGCTCACACCCAGGGCGGCGGCGGCCTTGAAGAGCGCCGCCTCGATCACGAACATCCCCTGGGGTCCGCCGAAACCGCGGAAGGCCGTGTTGGGCGCTATGTTCGTACGGCAGCAGTAGGCTGTGGCCCTGACATTGGGCACGAAGTAGCTGCCCGTACAGTGGAACAGGGTGCGCTCCAAAATCGCCGGGGACAGATCCGCCGCGGCACCGGCGTTCTGATAGAACTCGACCTGGTAGGCCAGCACCTTGCCTTCCGCGCTCACCCCGATGCGGTAATCCGAGCTGTAGGGATGGCGCTTGCCCGTGTAGACCATGTCTTCATGCCGGTGCAGCACGAGCTTCACCGCCGCGCCGCAGCTCACCGCGCCGAAAGCCGCCAGGGCGGCCCAGGCCGTTGCCTGATCCTCTTTCCCTCCGAAGGCACCCCCCAGGCGGGTTACCTCCACCTCCACCTGGTGCATGGCCAAACCCAGGATGCGGGCGATCACCCGCTGGACCCCGGTCGGGCTCTGGGTGGAGGAGATGACCCTGACGCCTCCCCACTCTCCCGGCAGGGCCAGGGCGCCCTGGGTCTCCAGGTACAGGTGCTCCTGAGCCCCGGATTCCACGGTTCCCTCGAGCACTACGGCGCACTTCTCCCAAATATCCTCCACCTCTCCGAGGCAGAACGTGCGGGGTGCAACGATCAGCTCTCCCAATTCCTGAGCCCGCCGGGGATCAAGCACCGCCGGCAGCTCCTCTGTCTGGAGCTCTACAAGTGCAAGCGCAGCTCTGGCCGCAGCCTCTGAATCGGCCAACACCACCGCTACGGGCTGTCCCACGAAATCCACCGTGTTCTCTGCCAACAGCGGTTCATCTGCAACCAGGGTTCCAATCTGATTGGTTCCCGGGATATCGGCGGCGGTCAGCACGGCCCGCACCCTCGGGGAATGCCTCGCCTTCTCCGTGTCCAGCCGTTTGATGCTGCCGTGGGCAACGGGCGAGGGCAGGACCACGGCGTGAAGCAACCCTTCAGGCTCTGGAAGATCGTCGACGAAACGGGCCTGACCGCGGGAGTGAAGATCCAAATCGCTACCTTTCATACCCACACCTCGGCGCGTATCCGCTCGGGAAGGAGCCTTTGAAAATGAGCCAGCAGCAGCTGCCGGAGAAGCAGGCGCTTGTACTGCTCGCTTCCCCGCACGTCGCTGATGGGAGCGATCTCCTCCTGGGCGAGCTCCAGAGCCTGTTCGATGCGCTCTTCCCTGGGCTCCTGACCCTGCAAACAGGCGCAGGCGCGGGAGAGAAAGAGCGGAATAGCGGCAACTCCACCGGCGGCAATCCGGGCTTTCACAATCCGATTATCCCGAATACAGATCCAGGCGGCGGAATTGACGCTGGCGATGTCCAGATGCCTGCGCCGGGCCACCTTCTCGAAATTGAACCGCCCTTCCTGCTTCGGCAGAGCGATCCACTGCAGTAGCTCTCCCGGCTTCATGTCCAGCTGCTTGTAGCCCAGGAAAAACCGCTCCAGAGGAACCTCCCGGACAGCTTGACCTTTTTTCAGCCCCAATACCGCCCCCAACGCCAGCAGTATCACCGTGAAGTCACCGATCGGAGAGGCATTGACGATGTTTCCACCCAGGGTGGCCCGCCTGCGGATCGGCGCGGAGGCAATCAGGGAAAGTTCATCGTCAAGCTCCGGGAATTGATCCTTGAGCTCGGGAATCTCCTTTACCTGCTCCATCGAGATGCCGGCGCCAAGGAGCAATCGCTCCTTCTCAACCCGGATCTCACCGATCCCGGGCACGGCGGAGAGAAAGCTCAACTGCCCTTCGAGCATCTGCCCCGGTCTCTGCACGAACAGATCCGTTCCTCCAGCTACCACGGAACTGCTGTCCGGCCGGCTGGCCCTTTGCCCGGGCACCTCGAGAGAGCTCAGCCGCTCGGGAATCCCCAGGAAGTACTCGGGAACGACTCCGCAAGCGACCAGATACCTCAGTTGGTCCATGTCCGTGCCGGCTCCACTGCCCTGCAAACGAGCGCCCTGGACATCCCGAAGCTTTTCATCCTCCAATTGATCCAGCAGATCGGCGATAGCTCTCTTTATCGAGGCATACCCCGTACAGCGACAGATATTCCCCGCCACCGCATCCACCGCCTTTTCGTAGCTCCATGGACGGGGACCGAGCAGGTACCCGGTAAGGGAGACGACGAACCCGGGGGTGCAGAAACCACATTGTATGGCTCCGTGCTCGACCATCTTCTTCTGAACGGGGGTCAGAGCAATCGCCTCCGGCGCAGTCGCTTCTCGAGGTACGGGATTGATCCCTTCGATGCTTACCAGGTGCTTGCCCGCCATGTCCCCGAGGGGAAGCAGGCAGGAGTTGACCGCCCTGTACCGGACAGAGGGCTCTCCATCCCGGATCAGCTCACCGAGCAAGACGGTACAGGCGCCGCAGTCACCTTCACGGCAGCCCTCCTTGGTGCCGGTCAGCCGACGATCCCGCCGCAGCAAATCCAGCACCACGGTGCCCGGATGCAGTTCGCTTTCGATCAATTCATTGTTCAGAATAAAGCGTATCGGTCGGCCCATCGGATTACTCCCCGCGAATTGCTGCGCGCAAAACACTCATATCGAAAGTATACCTATCCGCCTTGGGTTCGAGCAAGCTATTGGGGCTCCGCCATTGGTCGCAGAACCGCGTCCCAGATCGGATCGGCAGGGGGATCGGCGATGATTCGGAGGGGCTTTTTCTGTACCGGATGATCAAAACTCACCTCCCGGGCGTGAAGGTGGATGCCTCCGTCGGGATTGGACCGGGGGAAGCCGTACTTGAGATCTCCCTTGATCGGGCAGCCGATTGCGGCCAGTTGAGCCCGGATCTGATGGTGGCGGCCAGTATGCAGCTCGACCTCCAGCAGATGGTAGCGCTCAGTGCTGAGAACCCAGCGGTAGCTGAGTCGAGCCTCCTTGGCGCCGTCCCCCGGTGCGGCCTGGGGGTAGGACTTGTTCCGGGTCGTGTTGAGGGTCAGATAGTGAATCAGCGTATCGGAGCGTTTCGGCGGGGGATTCTTGACGATCCCCCAGTACACCTTCCGCACCCGGTTTTCACGGAAAAGGGCGTTCAACCGCTGCAGCGCCTTGCTGGTGCGGGCGAACAGCACCACCCCGCTGGTGGGCCGATCCAGGCGATGCACGACTCCGAGGAACACCCTTCCCGGCTTGCCGTACTTCTCTCCGATGTACCGCTTCACCGCATCGGCCAGACACGGATCCCCGCTGCGGTCGCCCTGAACCAGTTCTCCGACCTGCTTGTTTACGGCGATGATGTGATTGTCTTCGTACAGCAGCTCGAGATCCATGGGACAGATTTCCTGGTAAGGGGAATTATCCTGCAATTGATGCTCTTCCTCAAGCTCTAACCCCGACGGGCTTCGACCGGCACTCTTTGACAAGATCCGGGGAATCGATCAAAGTGGGAAGATGAAAAGTTACCGAAAAGAGCTTTGGTTCAGCACATCCCGACGACGGGAATTGATCAATATCACCCCCCAGGTACAGAAGGCGCTGAAGGACAGTGGCATACGGGAGGGCCTTTTGCTCTGTAATGCCATGCACATCACGGCCAGCGTTTTCATCAACGATGATGAATCCGGACTCCACCAGGATTTCGAGCAGTGGCTGGAAGGTCTGGCTCCGGAGAAACCCTACTCCCGCTACCGTCATAACGGATTCGAGGACAACGCCGACGCCCACCTCAAGAGAAGCGTCATGGGGCGGGAAGTGGTGGTGGCGATCAGTGAGGGCAAGCTGGACTTCGGACCGTGGGAGCAGATCTTCTACGGAGAGTTCGACGGGAAACGCAGGAAGCGTGTCCTGGTGAAAATCATCGGCGAGTAGGGCGAACAGGTTTCAAGGGCGTCCCGTCCGTCGACAGCCGCCCCGCCGACAACCGCCCGGCCGACAACCTGCCCGGCGACGGTGAGAATACGTTGGCCAGCACGGTCTTCACCGCTTCCAAACCTTCCGGCTTTTTCTCCCGCTCGTGCACGAATACCGGCAGAAAACGTTCCCGCACGGAGATCCGGGCCGGTGTGGAGGGCGCCTTGTCACCGTCCATCTGCATCTTGATTCGTCTTTTGGATTGTATGCTGATAACCTTTCCGGAGTAGAAAGACACGTCCGGCATCATGCGGTGCCTGTTGATCAACACGTTCACAAGCAGCCGGAAGGTATCGAGGATTCCGCTCTTCTTGAACAGGATTACGTTGAGAATGCCGTCATCGATACTCACATCTTCGTCAAGCGTATAGGGTCCGGCGTAGTAACGAGAGTTGGAGATAATCGCCAGATAGCCCCGGTCGGTGATGTTCTTCTCCTCGATCGTAATCTGTATACGCCGCACGCGATCCGTCAGAGCCGCCCAGAGCATGCCCAGGACGTAGGACATCTGTCCGAGATAGCGCTTGAAGCGCAGATCCACGGTGTGGACCGCCATGGCATCCAGGCCTGTAGAAACCATGAGCAGGAAAGGTTCGGTGTTGAGGTAGCCGACATCGATCCGACGGGTGTATCCTGCCAGGATGCTGGTGGTGGCGATCACCGGATTGAGGGAAATGCCCAGATCCAAGGCTAAAACGTTTACCGTGCCGAAGGGGATGATGCCGATCGGCAGGGGACTGTTGCCCATCCCCTTCACCACCTCCCGAATCGTTCCGTCTCCTCCAAAAACCGTCACGCAGTCTATCTCTTCCCGGTATCGCCGTACCAACTTGGCCGCATGACCCGAATACCTCGTGAAAAAAACCCGAAACGACACCTCGTGACGTTCCAGGAGCTTGATGACTTGGGGAAGATGCAGATTCAAAAAAAACCGACGTCCCGCTTTGGGATTGACGATCAGGATCGTCTTCATCTTCGGCTTTCTCTGCTACGATGCGAATAGGTGGAGGACACCATGCCGGCGGTCAGCTCGCGGCTTCTCTGACGCTGGATTCTCCGGGCGATCCGCTTGAAACCGGGAAGACAGGATTCGTAGAACAGCTTCCAGCCCGAGCACAGCCAGCTCAACCTTGCCGGATCCGTCCGGACTTCGGGTGCGCCGTAGAAGCGGTGCTTCAAACAATCTCCCATGCAAAGCTCGAGAAAGGGACAACTTTCACAGGCCTGGTTCCATTGAGACTTCTGCCGGCCGAACGCTTCGTAGCGCCGGGAGGCCAGCAGGGCACTCCAGTCCGTTTCCGTTATGTTGCCCAGCCGCAGCTCAGGAAGGGCAAAAAAATCGCAGGGATAGACATCCCCGTTGTGCTCGACCAGAAAGTACTGCCGGCAGTCCCCTCCCATGGTGCACAGTATCCGCGAGCCTTCCACCAGGTAGGTGAGAACGCCGTCGAACAGCCGAATCGACACCCCGCCGGCATCGGGATACCAGACCTCGAACAA
>Ga0272441_10015344_pt1 | contig 10727 bp, 6 predicted proteins | sample SSMProp6N_FD_193582 | JGI IMG/M metagenome (GOLD analysis project Ga0272441, IMG submission 193582) | Marine sediment archaeal communities from Little Sippewissett salt marsh, Falmouth, MA, United States - SSM-Prop-6N | ecosystem: Environmental > Aquatic > Marine > Wetlands > Sediment ...
GACAGTTATCCATATCACGGAGAACCCACGGATAAATGAAACTGCAAAACTTTTTGCAGAAATGATTGAAGCACCAACCGGATATAAACTTTCTATCGACAATGATATTAATTCATCGAGAGGGATCATCCTTGAACTTACGGGGGAGGTTGAGAATGGTGATGAGGCATACAGGCTGGAGATTAACAGGAGGAAGATACATATAAATGCATCTTCCCCGGCAGGTATTTTTTATGGTATACAGACTGTCAGGCAGCTCTTCCCGCCTGAATTTGAATCCTCGAAGAGAACTGATATCGAATCGTGGGAAGTACCATGTGTTTATATAGAAGATTATCCAAGATTTTCCTGGAGGGGCATGCATCTGGACGTGAGCCGGCATTTCTTCCCGGCAGAATTTATTAAACGTTATATTGATCTTATTGCCATGCATAAGATGAATATTTTTCACTGGCACCTTATCGATGACCAGGGATGGCGTATAGAAATAAAGAAATATCCTAAACTTACAGGAATTGGTGCATGGCGTGTAGACCGTGAAGACAAACCATGGAATGCAAGAGAGCCTCAAAAGCAGGGAGAGATTGCCACGTATGGAGGGTATTATACACAGGAGGACATACGGAATATAGTGAAATATGCACAGCAGAGGAATGTTACAATTGTTCCTGAGATAGAAATGCCTGCACATGTTACTTCGGCGCTGGCAGCTTACCCTGAATATTCCTGTACAGGCGGGCCATTTACCGTTGCTCCCGGTGGCTTGTGGCCAATAAGCGATATCTATTGTGCAGGTAAAGATGAGACCTTTGATTTCCTGGAAGATGTATTAACCGAGGTGATAGATCTTTTCCCTTCGGAATTTATCCACATCGGTGGTGATGAAGCAGACAAGACAGAGTGGGAGAGATGCCCTGAATGCCAGGCAAGGATAGAAAAGGAAGGTCTTAAGGATGAGGCTGAACTACAGAGCTATTTCATTAAAAGAATAGAAAAATTCCTTTCTGAAAATGACAGGAAACTTATTGGATGGGATGAAATACTGGAGGGTGGACTGGCACCCGGGGCAGCAGTTATGTCCTGTAGGGGAATGTCAGGGGGCATTGAGGCTGCACATAGCGGACATTATGTTGTAATGAGCCCCGGATCACATTGCTATTTTGATCACTACCAGGCCGATCCTTCCACTGAGCCCAAGGCCATTGGAGGGTATACCACATTAAGAAAAGTGTACTCCTTCGATCCCGTACCGGATGTCCTTTCTGATGATGAGCAAAATTATATAATGGGAGCCCAGGCCAACCTGTGGACTGAATATATTTCTGATGGCGACCATGCTGAATATATGGTTTTGCCACGTATGACAGCACTGGCCGAAGTGCTATGGCTGCCCGAGGAAAAGCTTGACTGGAAAGACTTCAGCCGCAGAATCCATAATTTCTTTGAAAGATTTGATATTATGGGCCTGAATTATTCCAGGGGTTCTTATAGTGTTGATATGCAAGCAGTATATGATGAAGAGCAGGGAGCTGTAAAAATTAGCATTGAAGCAGAATTCCCGGATGCCAAAATACATTATACCCTTGATGGATCTGACCCCGTTTTGAATTCTGAAATCTACAATGAACCACTTATACTTGAATCAACATCTACAATCAAAGCAGCTATTTTTTCTGAAGACTCGTCGGAAGGAAATATAAGTGAAGAAACAGTATATATACATAAAGCAACAGGACATAATGTTAATTACACTGTACCCTTTAGTGATAAATATAAAGCATTTGGGATACTAACACTGGTTAACGGGATAAAGGGATCCCTGAATTTTGCTGATGGCCAGTGGCAGGGATTTGAAGGTAAGGATCTTGATATAACCATCGATATAGGTGAGATAACAGATATGTCATCAGTCTCGGTAAGCTTTTTGAGCAGTGTTGGAAGCTGGGTATTTCTTCCGGAATATGTGCTTTTCCAGGTGTCCGAGGACGGTGAGACTTTTACTGACCTGGCAAGAATTGACAATGAGCTTGAACCGAGTGAACAGGACAGGGAAATTAAGGAATTTGCTTTTAACGGAGATACCCGGCAGGCTCAATACGTGCGTGTGCTGGGCAAAAGTATAATAGAATGTCCGCCATGGCATGCAGGTGCAGGAGAAAAAGCATGGATCTTTGCCGATGAGGTAATTGTAAAGTAAGAAATTTTATAAAAGAATATATATGAAAGTATTTATTACCGGGGCTGATGGCATACTGGGTAATAACCTGGTGAGACTACTCCTTGACCGAACACGCGATATAAAAATATTCATAGAAACAGGCAAAAAAGCCAGGTATCTGGAAGGACTGGATGTTGAGAGATCATGGGGAAGCATACTTAATTATGAAGAACTTAAGGATGCAATGAATGGATATGATATTGTTATTCATGCTGCTGCAAAAACAGATACATGGCCAACCAGGCATGAAAGCTACTGGAAGGTTAATGTTGAAGGAACAAAAAATGTCATCAAGGCTGTAAAAGAACTGGGAATTTCAAAATTAATACATATAGGAACTGCAAATTCTTTTGGTCCGGGAGATGAGACCAGACAGGGGAATGAAAATAAACCATACACAGCAGGAAAATACAAACTTGATTATATGTGTTCCAAGTATGCCGCTCAGAAAGAAGTTTTGAAGGCAGTTGATGAAGATGGTCTTAATGCTGTTATTATGAATCCCACCTTTATGATAGGCCCATATGATTCAAAACCCAGTTCAGGAACAATGATCCTGGCAGTAAACCAGGGGAAAATACCAGGGTGCCCGGCAGGAGGCAGGAACTTCGTATACGTTGGTGATGTGGCAAACGCGATAGTAAACGCAATTGAGAAAGGAGAAAAGGGCCAATGTTATATCCTCGGGCATGAGAACCTTACTTACAAGGAGGCATTTGGTAAAATGGCAGAAGCACTGGGCGTAAAGGCCCCTAAATTAAATATGCCAAGATTGCTTACTCTGGCATATGGAGGTATCATGTCAGTGTCTGCTGCAATTTTCAAATTCAAACCATCAGTGTCATATCCGATGGCTCTAATATCTACAGAAAAGCATTTTTATTCAAGCGAGAAGGCGGTGAAAGAGCTCGGCATGCCTCAGACACCTGTAAGTGATGCTCTTAGTGAAGCTGTTAAATGGTTCAGGGATAATAATTATATTAAAAACGGAAATGAAGGAATTCTTTAAGGATAAGGTTGCATTTGTTACGGGCTCGAGCAAAGGAATAGGAAAAGCTACGGTCATGCTATTAGGTCAGTATGGCGCAAAAGTTTGTATAAACGGGAGAAATATTGGTTCCCTTGAAGAAACATACAGGGAGCTAGATAGAAAAAATATTACATGCTTAAGATTACCCGGTGACGTATCCGACAGCGATCAGTGCCGTGAAATGATTGACAGGATAATAAAAGAATATGGCAGGCTGGATGTACTTGTCAATAATGCAGGTATTGGCAGCCATGGAAGGTTCAGTGACCTGAATATCGATGCCTGGGATAAGGTTATAGGAATCAACCTGATGGGTTCAATATATATGAGCAAATATGCCCTGCCCCACCTTATAGCATCAAAGGGAAGTATTATTTTTATATCTACCCTGGCGGGTAAACTTGGAATGCCGGGACATTCGGCATACAGCGTTTCAAAAATGGGACTCAGTGCTCTGGCCCAGGCAATGCAGATAGAACTTAAAGATAACGGACTACATACAGGGATTATTTATGTGGGCTTTACCGAGAATGAGGAGAATAAACAGATTTTATACCCTGACGGAACATACAGAAAGCTTCCTGAACGTAAACTGAAAAAAGCGAGAAGGGAGGATGTGGCAAAAGCAATACTAAGGTCAGTCTATAAAAAGAAAAAATCTATGACCCTCAGTGCAGTGGGTAAATTTCAGGCTTTCGGACTAAGGTTCTTTCCATTCATCGTTAAGATGATACTTACCAAAGCCAACAGAGAGTATGATACTATGTACGATCAGTAAGTCATAATAAACCTGCTGTCAGCAGTATCTAATTCCATTTCTTAATAAATAACCGGTCAAAAAATACCCGTTCTCAGATTGGTTTTTCTTTGCATGGTAATGATATAATTTGTAAATTTAGTCACTCTTAAATAAGAATTATTCTTGTTTATATTTTGGGGGATGATTAGATCGGATAAAACACGCATTCTGAAAGAAAGAGGTCTTAAGGTTACACCTCAGCGGATAGCTGTGCTGGAGGCATTTGACAGGTGCCGCGGCGGTCATCCTACGGCGGAGACGATTATTGAAAGAGTCAGGGCAATAAGCTCCCACATAGCTACAGGTACTGTCTATAAAATTCTTGAAGCTTTTGTGGAACATGATATCATAAAGAAAGTAAATACTGAAAGGGATGTTATGAGATATGATTTATCCACTTCACAGCATCACCATCTTTATTCCACAAATTCGGACAGGATTGAGGATTATTATGATGAGCAATTGGACAGGATACTGAATGAATATTTTGAAAAGCGTAGTATTCCCGGTTTCAAAATAGAGGATTTACAACTGCATATAAAAGGAAAATTCATAAAAAAAACTAATTATTAACATTAAAAAATCAATTACTATGGAAGAAACTCACGAAAAGGCATTCGTGCCAATGCCAAGAATTGGTGACAAGGCACCGTCATTTACAGCTAAGACTACACAGGGAATGATAAACTTCCCCGAGGATTACAAGGGACACTGGGTTATCCTGTTCAGTCACCCTGCTGATTTTACACCTGTTTGCACGTCCGAGTTCATGACATTTGCCAATATGGAAAAACAATATGAGGAGGCAAACTGCAAGCTTATCGGGCTTTCGGTTGACGGTCTTTACAGTCATATTGCATGGCTCAGGACTATTAAGGATAAGATCGAATACAAGGGAATGAAGAATATCGAAGTGAAATTCCCTCTTATCGACGACGTTAGTATGAATGTTGCCAATAAGTATGGTATGATACAACCAGGGGAAGCTGCCACACAGGCAGTAAGGGCAGTTTTTTACATCGATCCTGAAGGAACAATTCGTACAATCATTTATTATCCTCTGAGCATAGGCCGCAATTTTGATGAGCTTTACAGGGTACTTATAGCTCTCAAGACCACTGATGAGTTTGCCTGTGCCGCACCTGCTGACTGGCGTCCGGGTGATGAGGTGATAGTACCACCTGCAGGGTCATGCGGTGTTGCCGAGCAGAGGATGAGTGCCGGCGATCCGGGTGTTACCTGTCATGACTGGTTCTTCTGCACCAAGAAGCTCAGCAAGGATGAGGTGCTGAAGAAAGTACTGAAGAAATAAAAAGGGTTTTAATTTATGATGTAGAGGCTCAAAATTTTGCGCCTCTACTGTTGATATCAGATTTTAGATTGAAGAAATAATAATTTGCATTTAATAACCCCTTAGCCTCTTTTCTATCATTCAACAACAAACGAAACACTCTTGCTGTCGCTTCCTCCTGTTTTCGATGACAGGGTAAAGGTTGCATTCCCCTTCTTGCCTTCCATGGCAATGAAATATCTTATCACCCGTTTCTCTTTGCCTTTGAGTCGGAATTCGGTTTTTTCACCTGCTGACAGCTGGGTTTCAGTCTGCTGCACCGGTCTTCTGAAAGATGAAAACCTTCTCCCCCGACCCTCATTACCAGGAACATTACCTGAGGTTTCGACAATAGTGATATTATCTGATCCCTCAAATGTCAAGACATCGGGGGTATAGCGTTTAAGCTGTACAGACCTGTCAGAAGCAGTGGGGTACTCACTCTCATTTTCCACTCGCACATCAACCTGGTATATGCTGGCAGTTATGGCTTTTATCTTTATATCATCAATCTTAACTTTTGGGAACTGGCTGGCACAGTACATAACGAACCGTGCATTTTTTTCGGCTTCCATCTCTATATACCTTGATGGAGGTGTTCTCTGCATGTGCTTTTTAGCTGAACCGCCTATCCATATTTCACCAAGGTCGGGGTGGCTGACCCTGTGAGGATTAATCCAGCCGTCACCTGCCAGGTCCAGATCAATCCATTTCATATATTCCTCATCAGAGAGCCTTCCATCATTATCGGTATCGGCAATTGTAACAGGTGAACCCCATAATTCAATTAGATAGGAATAAGCACCAAGCATATAATAAGTGGCTGCATTCGCCTGCCCTGATAGTCCACCTATAACAGGTCTGTAATTTTTAAGTATATAGGCACCTTGGGTGACTATGCTGTTCTGAACATCCATATCATGCTGGTAATCATCACTGACCCTTCGGGCGAAGAGCTGTGCATAGCTGTTGGTTTTCCTCATCTCCTCAAGGCGGGTCTCAGTCTGTTCTCTTAGTTGCTCTTCCTGGCTGGCCGATAAACGTACGGCAGGCGGGGCCTGGAACATAATCAGCCTTCCGGTATTATGATAATGGAAAGATGCAAAAATATTGGGATGGTCAAGCTGGAATTCAAATACATTGCGTGTTTCAGATTCTGACATAGGGTAAGGATTTCCTGCATCCAGGTTCCAGCCGTAAGGGAAGTTACGGTTTGGATCAGGTCCACCGATATCATCCTCGTTTATTCTTCCGTCCCCGTCATTATCAAAACCCTCTGATCCTATACGGGTGAACCTTAAACCTTCATAGCCATCTTCAGCATCAACAAATCTTCTTTTGTCCGCCGATAGCCTCAGTTCTCCTTCAGGATCCTCCCGATACATGTTTGATAATTCACCATCACCATCAACGTCTTCCGTAAGGTCTTCATCATACAGCCCATCACCGTCATTGTCTTCAGGCCTGTAGGTTTCCCTTGGATTATTTGGAGTATTAGGGTATTCAACATATGAATTATTGGCATCCACATTCAGACCCGGGAGAATATAAAATGTATACTTATCAACAAGTTCATTTACATAAGGATCATAGTCATATCTTGTGAGCAGGTACCAGGCAAGGTAAAGTGAACAGGTTATGCCGTTCACTTCATTCCCATGAATGGCACCATCCACCCACATAGCAGTTTTTTCAGTATGTTTACCTGTTGATTTGTTAGTAATAGTAAGCAATAGCTGGTCCCTGCCCATCATGCTTTTACCTATTGATTCTATATCGCACAAACCGGAATATTTTTTCTGCAGGTCTTTCATTATACCGGTCCATTCTTCGTAAGTATAGTATTTTTTCCAGTTTATACTGAAATCCATTTCACCATGTTCTCCCCCGGGACTTTTCTGTACTTTTTTCTGTGGGTATATAAGTTGAGCTGTCAGAAGGGAGAAAATTATGACTGCTGTTATCCTGATATATATATTTTTAGTTTTCATGATTACCTCCCTCATTTGATTTTAATTTCCTTATAAACTGTACCTCCTTTTAGTGAGGATGACACTATTTTAAGTGGGGTGTTATTCTTTATGGCAATAATCCATTTTACCTCTTTTTGCGAAGGCTTGCTTCTTACTCCAGGTATTTTCTTTGTTCCTCCCAGGCTTCCCAGGCTTTGAAAGGGCTCGCCTTCTATAAATTCAATATTGTCTCTTTCAGCCACCAGCCATACCACATCCTGCCTGTTACCTGCCAGTTCTTCCCCTTCTGCCAGGTTTGTTGCCAGTGCACCCTTGTTTTCGATAGTAGCTGTTATTTCCACTATATGGTATATACCTTTTCCTTTACCCTTTTCAATACTGAACCCACCATCATTTTCTTTTACAGTGCCTTCATTGGTGTTGCCTGAGTATATTATTGTTGATTGAATGTCTTTGATAGTGATCTCGGGGAGCAGTTTAGCCCTGAATAACTCGAACTGCCAGTGCTTTTCGCAGACATTGATCAAGGGTTCACCCGGTAATGCATTATTCATGGCATACTGGGATTTCCAGCCACCGGTTTCTCCTTCACCGAGCTCTGGATGGTTGAATGCTTTCCATTTAACGAAGAGCTCGCCGTTATATTTATCATCCTGGTATTTTAGCAGGGCTCTTTGAATAGCTACCCGCCTGTTTTCATCATCAGGGATCACCAGTCCTGGTATATCAGCAGCAGGGTTCCATAATTCAGTGGTTATTGAATATATTCCGTACTGGGCGTATAACCAGTCTGTAGCCATACCGTAACCGTAGCGCCTGTCGTCTTCCTCATTATAGCTAACCCTCCAGCCCCGTGGTAATCTGTAACCTCTTGATTTTGAGTAGCTATCAGCATCAGTGTCAGCAAGTCCCTTCTTATATTGATCCATTTTCTCAGGCTGCAGCCATGCTTCAGGTACCTCTTCACCAATTATTTCAAGATATTTCTTACCCATTATAAAATCGAATATTGCCACATCTGTAGGATTAAGACTGGTGTGGGGGGCTGTTCCCATGGGCCTGTATGTAAATCCTCCCGAGGTATGGTAAAATTGTGCCATGAGTATATTCCTGTAATTGGTGAAGAATTCAGCAATGGCATGTGTTTCAGGAGCCGACAGAGGATATTCTCCTGAACCTCCGGCAAAACCATCGTCCTTCCACCATCCTTCAGGATAATTCCTGTTGAGGTCTAGTCCCGACTCGGAATCTTCACCCCTTTTGCCGTCTTTATCATTATCAATATCTTCCCTGATAACAGTATATCTCTGCTTATCTGTTTTCTCATCACGACCAAGTCTTATCATAAGTCGTGGATCTGATTCATCAATAATATAACTGCCTTCATCATCCTTATACCTGAATGATGTGATAAAGCCATCACCATCGATATCATCCGGGCCGTCCTCGTTAATCTTACCGTCATCATCATCGTCCTTTTCCATTGAATTATTTCGCTGGGCTATTCCTTTCTCAACACTGTTATATACTCCATCAGGATTGATTACAGGGCATATATAAAATGCCTTTGAATCAATCAGTGCAGTGATATTATCATCCTGGCCATATCCTGATACCAGTTTATCAATGATATAAAGGCATACCTCAGTCCCGGTATATTCGTTACCGTGCGTTGACCCGCTTATGAAATGACCCGGTTTGCCCTGGTGTATTTTCATAGGGGGAACATTCTGAATATTTTCTTTTCGTTTATTCATCAGGTCAATGTGCCTGTCCAGAGTTGTTCCCTTGCTCATACTGGATATTACCAGTACATAAATAGGTCTTCCCATTGTGCTTTCACCTATAGTAAGTAGCTCGGTAATTCCCGGGTAGGCCGAATTAACATTTTTGAGGTATTCAGAGGTGCCGGTATACCCATGATAGCGGTCAAAACTTATCTTTGCTTCCTGGGCATTTATTGTCATGCTGACCAGGAGAAAAGCAGTAATCATTCCTGTATAGACAGGAATTCTTTTGTTGGATTTTGTTGGCATGATGGAAATTTTACTAGGTTTGAGTCAAATATTAAGAAATAATCCGGAATTATGCGATTTACTCTCCGTTTAAAATCAGATTTTTAACTTTTTTTCACAATAAATCATTGATCTTATTATTTTTAATCAAAATTAAACTATAAAAACCCTATTATGAAATCCAGAATAGTTTTTCTTTTCTTGATGCTGGTTACTTTTTACTGTGCCGCCTTCTCCCAGGTGCGCCTTCCTGACGTAATTGCAGACAGCATGGTTTTACAACGACATGCTGATGCACGAATCTGGGGCTGGGCAAGCCCCGGCGAACAGGTCACCGTAAGAGCCGGATGGACAATCGATAAGTTTGAAACCATGGCAGATAATAATGGTGAATGGTCGGTCGTAATTCCAACAACAATTGCAGGAGGGCCATATAATATATACATAAAGGGTTCCAATGAAATCGTAGTGAAGGATATATTGCTGGGTGATGTATGGATATGTTCCGGGCAGTCAAACATGGAATATAAAATAAACTGGATGGGTGGATGGAGTAATCCACAGTTTAAAATGGACAGTATTGACATTGAAGAGAGAAAATACCCCCTGATAAGATTGTTCCAGCTGGAGAAAAATACATCGGAAACACCGCTGTCAGACTTTAGAGGCAGGTGGATGCCTGTCAATACTGTAACTGTAGCTGATTTCAGTGCGGTTGCCTTCTTTTTTGGAAGGGAGCTCAACCGCAAAATAGGTGTACCTGTGGGACTGGTATCCACAAACTGGGGTGGTACCCCTGCCGAAGCATGGACAAGCCGTGAAAACCTTGAAGGCAATGAAGACCTTAGATATTATGTCGAAAGGGACTATGCCGGTGTCCAGGACCAGAGAAAACCTTCATTCCTGTACAATGCCATGATACACCCGTTGGTGAAAATGGCTATCACAGGTGTGATATGGTACCAGGGAGAGGCCAACAGGAATGATGCCCTTCACTACCGCAAGCTCTTCCCGGCAATGATCAGGGACTGGAGGAAGCAGTTTAAACAGGGTGATTTCCCTTTCTATTATGTCCAGATAGCTCCAAATAATTATGACGAGCCAATGGTTGGTGCACTGGTTCGTGAAGCACAGCTGATGGCACTTGATGTGCCAGGGACGGGAATGGTGGTGACAACCGACATAGGTAATCCTGATGATATCCACCCGGTAAAGAAACAGGAGGTGGGTCGCCGACTGGCACGGAATGCCCTGGCATTGCATTATGGAGTAGAGAGACTGACATACTCGGGACCTTTATTTCAGAGGATGGAGATAGAAGAATATGATGGTATAAAAAGAGCACGTTTGTTTTTCACGCAT
>Ga0272441_10015345_pt1 | contig 10726 bp, 5 predicted proteins | sample SSMProp6N_FD_193582 | JGI IMG/M metagenome (GOLD analysis project Ga0272441, IMG submission 193582) | Marine sediment archaeal communities from Little Sippewissett salt marsh, Falmouth, MA, United States - SSM-Prop-6N | ecosystem: Environmental > Aquatic > Marine > Wetlands > Sediment ...
CCGAACCCAGCACATCGACCGGTGTGTTGAGTACAGGTGATTCGATCCGGATAGCGGAAACTTCACCCACAACTCCCGACTCGCTGTACGCGCCCTGCCAGTCGAAGACCTCGATCTCCATATCCATCGTTCCGCCGAATTCATCATCGAAGAACCACAGGTCTGAACCATCCGTGTTTACACTGAGATGGTAGGCTTCCTGAACCTGCGCAGAATCCGGGAAGCTCGAGATGTCGTAATCCGGAGCCGCGTCGGGTTCGGGCTCATCCCAGCTCGCATCGACGGCGTAGTTGAAGATCAACTGGGGAGTGCCGCCATCGACAGGGAACTGAAGCTGGTAAAGTCTTGTATGTGTAGGACCGTCCGGACTGAAAACCCCACGGTTGGAGGTGTCCATCTCCGCAACGTCCATATCGTATTCAAGGTCATCGGCGAAGTATTTGTACGGATTCAGTGTCGCCGAGGGATCGAGGTCGCTTCCCATTTTACCCGGTGTGAAACTGAGAAGCGGCATATGGTCGGTAAATTCACTCGCGTTCCACCATCGGGTAAGGCCGTCGGGATTAAGCAGGTAAGCCTCGTCGAGTTCCCCGTCGGACCAGATCAGGGCCGAGTCGTGTTCGATGACATGCGATCCGTCCGCCATGAAAATTCCCCTGACATCGAATCCGCGATACTGGTTAAGCCCCGGGAAAGGATGGAGGAGTGTCACGTCGACCTCCAGGTAACCATTCGGGAAATCACTCGTCGGGAGGATTTCGATCTGCAGCATGTGTACGGGCGAGATCGGGGGATGGAGGAACTGAGTCACGTTCGCATTGAATGACGGACCTCTGAGTGGCACGATCTCGACATCCTGCGTGTCGGTATCGACACTTATCTGCCACAGTCCCCAGAGCGTTCGCCCTGATAACGCGTCAGCCGATCTGTTATCGGTCAGATCGGACGGGTCCGGTGATGCGGGATTGATTCCTGCAGAGCATCCTATTAACAGAGTAACAGCCAGTATTGATATCAGCACGGAAAATGATGACCTTCTTGCCATAATAGACCTCCGGTGGGAAATAATCATCCATTACTTATGATGCGGGCAGCCTTATATCTGCTTATATTGTATTAAAAATATAGACGCATGTCACCCGATAAATATATTTCAATCGGGCTGATTACAATGATGGATTCCATATATCAGGGAGCCTGAGTCTTGATCTGTGCCAGTTTTCCGAATAAATCCAGTTTTTCCGATTACATGGCACGATGTGTGCTAAAATCCCGTCAATGCCCGACAATCCGGACATATCCCATGATGACAGCGGGCCCGGCGAACAGGTGTCCGGTGGCCCCCGACCATCAACCGCGGGATTTCTTGCACGAACGAGCGCTATTCTTGCCGGAGCGACGATGCTGTCCCGTCTTCTCGGACTTGTCCGGGATATGCTGATGGCCCACTTCTATGGCGCGGGTGGGCAGACCGACAGCTTCGCGTTTGCGATAGTTGTACCGGAGCTTCTCAGGACGTTGATTATTTCAGGCGCGGTCGCAAGTGTTTTCATTCCGCTGATGACCGAGACGCAGCGTTCCGGTAAACCGGAACAGGCGAGGAAACTCGCCGGAATGATGATCTCCTTTATTACGCTCATAGCCCTTGTGGTTGTGCTTCTTGGAGAGGTTTTCTCAAATCAGCTTGTTGGTGCGTCGCAACTTCTGAGGCACACATCGGAAGCACTTGATCCCGAAAAGGCCGAACTCACGGCTGAACTGATTCGCATCCTGTTGCCTATAGTCCTGTTCGTGGGACTGTGGGGACTCATGGGCGGGATTCTGAACGCGCTTGATAATTTCCACGTTCCCGGACTCGCCCCCCTCGCATGGAACGGGACGATCATTGTCATACTGATCGTTTTCGGTAAGCAGGAGATTATCCAGCACCTTGCATGGGCATACGTAATCGGTCATGGGATTCAGGTTCTGGTCCATATCCCCGCACTGATTAAGGAGGGGATATTGCCTGTAGCGATTGACTGGAAGCACCCGATGTTGAGGAAATTCCTGATACTGGCCCCCGCCGCGCTGCTTGCGTATGCGGCTCCTGCGGTGAACGCGTTCATAGGGCAGGGCATAGCCCTTAACATGGAGGAATCCGCAGCCAGTTCATTAATGTACGCGTTTCGTGTCCAGCAGCTCCCGATGTCGGTGTTCGGGGTATCGGTCGCGGTTGCCATATTCCCCACTCTGTCCAGGTACTCATCTTCAGGCTCGGGAGGCCAGGTTGTGCGGACACTCGCGTCCGGGCTCAGGATGACAACACTCGCGGTCCTTCCGGCCGTAGTTTTCTTCCTCATCCTGAACAGGGAGTGCATCGAGCTGATTTACCAGAGGGGTAAATTCGACGCTGGCGACACCATCAATGTCTCAACCGCGCTGTTCTGGTACTCATGGGCAATCCTCCCCGCATCGTTACTTTTACTTACAGCAAGAACGTTCTTCTCCGGCAAGGACACTCGCACTCCGGCACTGCTTGGAATCGTAACGATCATTGTTTTTTACATCCTTGCGGTTCTTCTCACTGGCAGATTCGGATTCCAGGGTCTTCCGATATCCAACAGCATCGTCGCGTGGATCTTTCTCATCGTGTCGATTTTCATCATCTACAAGCGCTATGTTAACGACGAGTCCCTGCTGAAATGCATCGGTTTGAAATCCCCCCTCCAGATGTTAACAGCCGGAATAATCGAAGCCGGAGTTCTTCTCATATACAGTAATCTTGTCGGTGAAATCCATGGTGCCGGCCCGCTTGTGATCTATATTATCGGGGGAATGATACTCGGAGCCGGTGTATACCTCGGATTCCTGAAAATGGTCGGGAATCCAGACCTTGGTAACACCATAGGTAAACTCTTCAGAAGGTCCTGACGACTGCCAAATCTTAATAGTCTGCCAATCCGGAACGATAATTTGAGTAAACACTGTCTCTAACGTAAAATGCTAGACGATTTAAATAATGTCTGAACTTTCCAATATACGAAATTTCGCGATTGTGGCGCATATCGACCACGGGAAATCCACGCTTGCCGACCGGATTCTCGAACTGACCGGAGCAGTCCCGAAAAAACGCATGCGCGAGCAGATGCTCGACATGATGGACCTAGAGCGCGAGCGCGGCATAACTATCAAGGCGATGGCGGTCAGGATTCCCTACAAATCCGGGGATGGTACCGAGTACCAGCTCAACCTGATCGACACTCCCGGTCATGTCGATTTCTCCTACGAGGTCAGCCGTGCGCTTGCCGCATGCGAGGGAGCTATCCTCCTCGTGGACGCGTCGCAGGGTCCGCAGGCGCAGACCCTCGCAAACCTGTACCTTGCGCTCGAACAGGACCTCGCGATAATCCCGGTTCTGAATAAAATCGACCTTCCTGCGGCGAGGGTGGACGAGATCAAGTCGGAGGTAATCGATCTGATCGGCGGAAGTGAGGATGAGATCAGCCCTGTCAGCGCGAAGGACGGTCGTGGTGTTCTTGAGGTTGTCGACAGGATCGTTAGGGAAGTCCCGCCGCCGGTTGGTGATCCGGATGCGCCTTTCCGGGCACTAATTTTTGACAGCCACTTCGACACCTACAAGGGGGTAATAGTCTATGTGAGGGTCGTGGACGGTTCGATTAAGATCGGCAGCAACATCGAGATGTTCGCGTCCGGGAACCGTTTCGAGGTCAACGAGATCGGGATATTCACGCCATGGCAGAAAAAGGTGGACATGCTTTCCGCTGGTGAAGTGGGATATCTCGCTGCAACGATCAGGGAGGTTGGCGAGGCTCAGGTAGGTGATACCGTAATACTTGCCGGGAAGCGAAACGAGGTAAAACAGCTTGAGGGGTATCGCGAGCCGAAACAGATGGTGTTCGCGAGTTTCTACCCGGTCGAACCGGATGATTACGAAAGGCTGACAATCGCACTGGACAAGCTCCACCTTAACGATTCCAGTTTCAGTTTCCAGAAAGAATCGTCATCAGCACTGGGATTCGGTTACAGGCTTGGATTTCTCGGAGTCCTTCACATGGAGATCATCCAGGAGCGCCTGGAAAGGGAGTACGAGCTTGAACTGGTCGTTACCGTGCCGACGGTGCGATACGAGATAGTGCACACTGATGGTGCGGTCGAGTATATCGAGGCGGCATCCGATTTTCCGGACAGAACGAGAATCGAGGAAATTCGCGAACCGGTCTGTGACTGCACAATTGTCACTCCGAAGGAGTTTATCGGCGCGGTGATGGAACTCGCGCACAAGCGAAGGGCTGTACATCAGGGCATGGAGTACATCGGAACCGAGCGTGTAACTTTAAAATACAGCATCCCCCTGTCCGAACTGATAATCGACTTCAACGACAGGCTGAAGTCGGGTACACGGGGATATGGTTCTCTCGACTACGAGCATGCGGGTTACGCATCCACAAAACTCGTGAAGGTCGATATTCTCGTGCATGGCGAACCGGTTGATGCGCTCAGTTTCCTTACCGATTCCGAATCGGCCCAGCGAAAGGGCAGGGAGATGGTCGTGAAGCTCAGGAGCACGATCCCGCGTCACCTGTTCGATATCCCTGTGCAGGCGGCGATCGGTGGAAGGATAGTCGCACGGGAGACGATCAAGGCCCTGAGGAAGGATGTAACCGCGAAATGCTACGGCGGCGATATAACCCGTAAGCGGAAACTTCTCGAGCAGCAGAAGAAGGGCAAGGAAAAGATGAAGCAGGTTGGGTCGGTTTCGATCCCGCAGGAGGCGTTCCTTGCAGCGCTTAGTATCAGGGATGATGACTGATCCTAAAGATTTACCGCTATTACGGACGCAATCGTAAGTCCGATCCCCACAAGTCCTAGTTTACCTATTGTCTCCCTGAAGAAAAATCTGGCGATTAATGCGATCAGCATCACGGTCGATGCGGTGATCGTCGGGAACACGATGAAGCTTGGAAGCTCCTCAAGCGCGCCCACAACGAAGAAACTGGCAAAGTAGTTGGGAATCCCAAGCAGGATGCCCCAGAGTGCATCTGTTTTCGTGACCTTGATTCTTCCCGCTATCATGGCGATAAGCACGGTCAGGCCTGCAAACCCGAAAAGAAGTGCAAGAAAAAGGGGTTTCTGTTCGGGTTTTCCGAATTCCTCGAACAGTTTCATCGCAAGGTCGGCGAGTCCGAAGAGAACTAGAAGAACTATCGAGGAAACTGCAAGCCAGATGAGTGGTTCTTTATTGCTGGATTTTACCTGTTCCCCACCACGAAAGCTGAGCGACATTAGGACCGCCGCGGTTAACGCCCCGAGCATCCCGAGAATCTGCAACAGCGCGGGTTCTTCACCAAGAAAAAGAATCGATGCTAGAACCGGGACAATCGCCGAGAGACGCATAAGGGAAACCGGAAGTGCAACGCCACGTTTCCGGATTGCGGCTATCATTAGAAAAAAATTGAAAGCGAAGATAAATCCACCCGTGGGGGCAAGGATTATCGCCGCAGTTGTAAGGCTGTACGGTGAAACACCGTTATCGGCAGGCTGACCGCCTGCGGCGTAGATAAACCAAAGGGCCGTACTGATGGATGTCGCGACGATGTAGTTGAAAAGCAGCATCGTCAGACGCTGCGAAATTCGCTTCTCGGACAGCTTGATGATGACACCGATGGATGTCGTCGCGATGATTGTCAGGATAAGGTTGAGCATCCGGGATGGAATTGTACACGAGATCAGGCTGCAAGTTTACGTTTTGCCCTTATATACAGTGTAATTATGAGGTCGATGGCGAGATATGCGGTCAGGTACCACAGCCAGAGCCAGGCCTCGTTTTCACGCTGTACTCCGGCAAGTACCGCACCCATCGCGACAACCATTACACCCGAGATTAGCAAGCCCGCGGGTGGGACCTCGATATCGTCCACCGATACCGGACGCTCGCGTATGGTTCCGATCAGCGACCACAGGCTGATCAGGATAGTAATTACCGCACCGACGCATGATCCAACAATAAAGTAAAGAATAAAATGTTCATGTACCCCGCGTTCATGGTACGGGACGTACATCACGAAATAGCCGATCACCGATCCGATTGCCGCAATCCGCAGCGCAAAGGACATAACTGGTGCCATCCTGCCCCGTATAAAGCCGAATGCTATCGCACCGATTATTAATCCCGCCAGTGTAACCAGTATATTGCCGAAAGAAAGACCGATCGCACCACCAAGGATGGCCCCGTAAACGTTCAGCCAGATATCATGAGTCGGGGCATCGAGATCATTCCGGACAACGAATCCGGCAGTCATTGCCCTTCTTGATCCCTTGAAGTCGGAAACCCTTCGAACAGCTGTTTTCTCCCGTATCTCCTCCTGGTAGATATCGACACCATCCGTATGTCCATCCACGTGATGAGGACTTGCGGATGGTGTATCACCTTCGAGTGCGAGCTTACCGTGCCTTGTTTCGTCCCACACATCAAGCCTGGGGGCGTTATACAGAGAGTCATACTCCTCTCTTTTACCCGGTGGAAGGACGTATTTCCGTACGTACTTTATAACCCTGTCAATAGGGGATTCCTCTATACTCGATTCTATCTCTTCCTGCGATGCGTCCGGTTCAAGTCCGAGTTCTTCATAAATATCCCTGAAGTAAATTTCTTCAGGTTCGTTGTTTCTGATGTAGAACCGGGAACCGCAGTCCGGGCATGCATAGGCGAACCTGCCATAATCGTGCGATACCGCAAGAATGGTCCTGCACAATGGACATTTTAACGGAATGGGCATCACCAGCTCCTAATTCGTACTGCAGAAATATATTAATTACAGATTACAGTTTATTCGTCCTTATCATCGCCGGGCCAGATGCCCTTCTTCTTCATGTCCGCGATCCATCGATAAAGGGTCGCTTCCGAAATCGACAGCAGGGTGGCAGCTTTTCCACGGTTACCCTTTACAAGGTTCAGGGCCTTCAGCACATGACGGTGTTCGAGTTCCTCAAGCGTCGGGAAATCCGCGACCGCCGCCTCCTGCGCATCGATCATCTCCTGCGGGAGATTTTTCGGATGGATTACCGACGGTTCGTGATCGATCAGAATTCGCTTCACGACGTTCTCAAGTTCACGGATGTTGCCTTTCCACTGGTATTCAAGGAAGAAATACGTCGCCTTTGGACTTAGCGATGGTTTTTTCAGTTCGTACTCCGCTGCATATTTATTCAGGAAGAAATCTGTCAGTTCAAGGATGTCATTCTCGCGGTCCCTTAATGGCGGTAGCTGGAGCGGGAACGTTGCAAGGCGATAATAAAGGTCCTCGCGGAAAGTTTTGTCGGCCATACGTTCATCAAGGTCCTGATTCGTCGCGGCTATCACCCGGACATCGATCGGTATATCCTTCGTGCCACCGACTTTCCTTATAGTCCGCTCCTGGAGGACTCTCAGGAGTTTTGCCTGTAGTATCGCCGGCATATCGCCGATTTCATCGAGGAACAGCGTTCCGCAGTTAGCCTGTTCGAAGATACCTTCCTTGCCGCCCTTTTTCGCACCGGTAAATGCACCCTCTACATATCCGAACAGCTCGCTTTCAAGAAGCTCATGGGGTATCGCGGAGCAGTTTACAGCCTCGAACGGTCCCTTCGCGCGTTTTGATTCCGAATGTATCGCGCGTGCGAAAACCTCCTTGCCCGTTCCGGACTCTCCCAGCAGGAGCACTGTCTCGTTCGTGCGTGCGATACGACGTGCACGCTCGCAGAGCCTTCTCATTGATTTCGATGACCCGATCACCGTACCGAACGCACCTGACCTGCCCTCGTCAAGCTCCCTTTCAAGCCTGACTGCCGCATTAATCGCTGTTCCGGCAAGATCGGCGATTTTCGCGAGGAATTCAAGATCGTTTTCTTTGAGTGTCACACCGGGATCACGGGTGTCAACATAAATGACACCATGTTTACCATCGCCCATTTCGAAAGGCATGCTGAGTCCGCTTGTAACCTGTCTTCTTATAAGACTGTCCGTACCGGGATCCTGCGTGCTGTCATAGATAATTCCCTCGCCTTCCTCGACAGCTGCGGCGACCATAGTCGCGCTTATGTCAGCCGCCTCATCATCCGGTACTCCCCGCGTGATCCTTATAGCCATCCCCTGATCTTCATCAACCTCGACCACAAGCCCACGCTCGCAGTTAAGGTGTCTGATCGTTTCGTCGAGTACGGTTTCGGTTACATGAACCGGGTCATAACTTCCGGACAGTGCCAGGGCTATTTCGAATAAAGCCTGGTAACCATCGCCTCCGCCCTCAGAGGCGGACATCAGATCTCGGCAACCATCAATGAGTGACCGAACGGGTTTCTCGCTGACCTTTGTCAGCGGGATTTTCCTTTCCTCTATCAGTTTTTCAACTTTCCGGATCGCCTTTTCGAGTTCAGCCCTTGTCTCTGCCATTCTCAGCGCCTTCCGCATTCAGTGGTTGGTGTATCAAATGTGTCAGGATGAATTTTACCGAAGAAGTCCCTGATTTACTATCAAAATGAGAGTTTTTATATCTTTTCAGGTGTTCCGGGTGTAAATACGTCCGAATTCCCATCAAACGCAATCCCATTATAATCCCTTTAACTACGCGGTTTTCAGGCTATTCATGCAGAAAGTACAGCATTTGCAGTCAATTGGACCCCGGATTGCATTACTACGGACCGAACACGGATTGAAAGGAGATTAAGATGACCGGAACAATGATGAAATACAGGGCAATTACCGGAAGACTCTCATTCATAACTATCTCAAGGGTTTACCTGGTCGCCATCGTCGGAATCCTCATCTACTCCGTAGTTCACTAAAAAAGACACTGTTCATCGATCACATACAGTCCCTCACCTAAGCCCCTGCGAACTCCCGGGAATTTCCCGGGAGTAGCGCATTTTCAACGATATTGACATCGCCACGGTGTAATTTAATTTCAATTAAAGGCTATAATAATCATGTGCAGAACTGATGCTCTCTATCGGGGACAAATACCTTGACTACACAGTGACCTCGTTCATCGGACGGGGTGGCATGGGGACGGTCCTTCTCCTGGAAAATGAATCGCATGAGAAGGCGGCGCTGAAAATCCTCCACCCGCATCTTCTCGATGACGAGGAACTTGTCAGACGTTTCTACCTCGAAGCCGAGGTGGCGGGACGTCTCGACTGCCCGTATGTATGTAAGGTATACGATGTCCGCGAAGTATCACTTGGCGAAAGACCGTCGCATGGAATCCTGATGGAGTACATCGAGGGTGAGAGCCTTGCGGACATGATGGATGAGACCCCTATATACGGGGAGGAATGGGCGCTGCATGTCGCGGAGGGTGTCCTCGCGGGACTTGAGGCTATTCACGCATCCGGGCTTCTTCATCGCGACATCAAACCCGAAAACATAATGATCACTCCCGATGACCGGGTTATGCTTCTCGACCTCGGACTCGCGAAGGTGATGGAAAGCTCGATCAAACTTTCCAAGACGGGATATTTCATCGGGACCTACCACTACGCAAGCCCGGAGCAGCTCACGGGGGATGATATCGATTACTCGTGCGATATCTACTCGCTTGGAACCGTCCTTTACGAGCTTACAACCGGAACACGCCCGCACACATCGACAGACATACGCGATCTGATCTTCGAGAAAATCAACACGCCCGTCCGGAATCCAAGCCGTCTGAACCCGACGCTGTCGCCATTTTTCGACATGCTCGTCTGCGATATGCTCGCGATCAAACCTGCGAACAGGCTCAGGACCGCGACGCGTGTAAGGGAAATCATCCAGGCCCGTGAATCGGGCGACTGGTATAAGACACGGGTATCGATGTCGGTGTCGATTAAAAATATCTCCCAGACAACAAGTCTTAGAAGGCTTATAAGAGTACCCAGACGTACGAGGCTGTACGGTCGTTATGACGAGTTCGAAAAACTCCGCGAATGGGCGGATGCGTCGCTGGGACTTCGCAAGGAAAACGGAGCGACATCGGGTGGAACTTCTGTATTGATCGGTGGCGAGGCCGGAATTGGTAAGACGCGATTTGTTGAGGCGCTTGTCACGGAGCTTGAAACCGACGACGACCCGTTCGTGATTCTTCTCGGCCGGTCTCTCGTCGAAAAACGGCACGTTCCGTATTCACCACTGATCGAGATGGTAAGGGACTTCTTTCTTCTCGACGACGAACCGGATGTGGATCTTGTGGAACTGTTCAGTGAATATATTCCGAACATGAGGCCGCTTATCCCGCCATTTCTCGAGCTGGTTACGAACAAGCGATTCATGGATGACAGCGGGATTCGCGGTGTTCTGAACGAATCGAATATACTTCACCTGTTCCAGACACTGTTCACCGCGATCTCGAAGGAAGTTCCGCTGATCCTTTTCCTCGATGATCTTCAATGGTCGGATGTGAACACGATTAACGTTCTGAGTTATCTTGTTTCGGGTATTTCGGATTCAAGGATAATGATCCTCGGGACCTTCCGGTCTGAAGAGCTCGAATCGGCTGAGGGTGAATCGCATCCCCTCGTTGATATTATTGCAAGGTATACCGGCAAACCGGGATTCAGGCGGATCGATCTGGGAAGGCTCGATAAATCAGCCTGCGGGCAGATTGTAAATGAATGCTTCCCGAATGCACCGTTTGTCGAGGACCTGACCGAAAATGTGTATTTAAAGAGCGAGGGGAACCCGTTCTTCATTTTTGAGATACTGAATCTC
>Ga0272441_10015346_pt1 | contig 10726 bp, 9 predicted proteins | sample SSMProp6N_FD_193582 | JGI IMG/M metagenome (GOLD analysis project Ga0272441, IMG submission 193582) | Marine sediment archaeal communities from Little Sippewissett salt marsh, Falmouth, MA, United States - SSM-Prop-6N | ecosystem: Environmental > Aquatic > Marine > Wetlands > Sediment ...
TAATAGTATCTGCTGCCGTGAGCTTCATAGCAGCATTTTATACACTCTTTCAAAAAGCGCAAGTTGCCCATCTTAACATTTGGGGAAAATCGTAAATCATCTTGTGATACTCCGGTGAGATGTTACGTATTTTTTAAAAAACATTAATGCAGAATACTCGTTGAGTATTACTTAGTAGCTTCTAAAAATAGACTATCACCCGCGCGATTATCAAGAGTTTCAATATCAGGTGTCAGACCTTTTCTGAACGTACAGCGTTGTATATTTATAAAATTTATATTATCTAAAATCTCTGCAAGCATATCGAAATCATACATATATTTATGGCGTGCATAATAGCTATTATCATCTTCGACAAAAAAATAGTTCGACAACATCTTTTCTTTCTCACCATCTTTGTAAAGAGTTATTGCATACTCAAGATCGGGAACTGATATCCGTATTATCCCTCCTGGTTTGAGAACACGATAGCTCTCTCGTAAAAGATATTCAGCATCTTTTCGAAATAAATGTTCGATAAAATGCGATGAATATAAATAATCAACAATTTCGTCAGCTAAAGGCAAGCCGTACCTCAAATCATGGTGGACAAACCGGTGTTCCCTAAGGAGCAGAAGATATTCGTCCCGGCTATAATATTGCCTGGCACCGGTTAAACGATAAAAATAACGATGAACAAAAGGAGGCAGCGTTGCCACCAACGCATTCAAGCTCCCATCAATATTAATCCAGCCCGATGCGACCGCCAAACCACAACCTATATTCACTTTTAATAACCGATGATCATTAGGTAAAATCACGCGTTGATTATGTTTAAGTTTGCCTAAAAAGAAAGACGATCCATCTACAATACGCCGGAATAACCTCATATTTTCTGTTTCCGGATTTCGTCGACCCAGTTTAAAACCTGTTTCATACGTGAAACTACGTCGTGCCCATCCTTATATACTCTCTGGAAACCGGCCTCAGCGACGCTTTTCCTGCGTGATTCATCATTAAGATACAGTTGTAACTTAGCCAGCATCTCTTTTTCGCTTGTGAAAAAATCCGCCTCTTCACCTTCTTGATATAAGCTGGCTAGATCTTCGCTGTATTCTGAAAGTAACATAACGCCGGTAGCTGGGATTTCAAAACAACGACGTGTATATGTATCACGATTAAGCTTTGATAAGAAACACAAAGCAACTCGAGCACCACACAGAGCTTTATTGTAATCTTTCCCCCATACTAAACGAACAGGTATCTGGTTTGCAAGTTCCCTTGAACGACGTATTACTGGATTCCAGTCATAACCAGGGCCAAACAAACGTAACTTCCATCCTTGCCGTATAATATTCTCCAAAAAGTGAATTCTTTGATCGGGTTCGTAATGACCGACAAATACAACATCGCATTCATATTTTAGCCGATCCATTTCTGAAAGCTCTATTGGGTAATTGCAATCAGGAACGAACCACGAACGTAGAAGTCTGACTCGTCTGGCACCGGCTTTCTTAAAGTCTTCTAAATTATGAGTACGATACGCGAGAACGATATCGTACTTGTGTATTCCCTTCAGGAAATGTCGCCATGTCCACCTGGAATAGTGTGGTGAGAAAGGATCATCATTATTATAACCAGCTATTACGCTGTTTGGCAACTGAGCTTTTATCGACGATAACGTCAAAGGGAACACATGAGTTCCGCGATATACAAATATGAGATCGGGTTTAAACTCTACAGATTCTCTGAAAAGATCTGTATTAATCCTATCTATCTGTGGGCCAAGTAGAAATTTGTTTTGCGCACGCCGTAACTGATGGATAAGCCAATTATTTTGTATAAAATATTTGTACCAGAACAACTCTTTGACCTGATGCCCAAGTTTCCGAAAAGCACCAGCCACCGTCACTTCATGTATTCTTGAATGGCCATCCCCAACCAGCAGTATCTTCATATACGAAAATTATTCCAAAACTTCAATTCGAGGTTTTGCGCTAAAATTATAGCGAGAATACCAAACAAGAAACAACCTATATCCGATGTAGAACAAGCCCATGATTGTTGCAATGCGAAAGTATGCAAAGTTTTGGTACCAAATAGCTCTTAGGCCCATGAATCCAGTAACCAAATACCACATGAGAAAAAACACACTACCTCTCATTAGACCTGCCTTTAGTAATCGGGCAAAAATATTTGAAATAAGAAACGACACAAAGAAACAGCCCAATAAACCAAAATTATAATATGCTTCAGCTACTTCAAAAACTCCACCTTGAGACATTCGATCGTTACCTATAAAACCCACTGTCCACTCTAAACCCAAGGGTCGCGGAAGCCCAAGAAAGGCGGGTGGTGCTTTTAAAATATAGTTAAAATAACTTGAACCAAGAAGAAAACCTTCATTTGACGCATTTACAATAGCAGCACAAAACCCTCCAAGCACCATGTTGCCCGTTTCCAAATATACCATTTTGTGACCATATATATCATTAATAAATCGTGATCTGTGAGAAAGAATATCGATAATATCATGAGTATCTACACCTGTCCTCCAAATCGCTACAAATAAAGCTGTATAATAGCACAAAACAGTACAAAATAACATCACGAAGATGAATTTAAGCCAATACCAAGGATCCCTACTTGAAGCTATTGTGGCTATCTTCTGATGAAATAAAATTACAGTAAGAATTAAGATTTGGGGTAAATAATCTGCTCGACTTCCAGACAACACGCCCAATACAAGTGTCAAAATGGCAATGATTATGAACTTTTTGTTTAGCTTAGAATAGGTGGATGCTGCCAGCACTAATAGAGCAATACCAGTAAACTGAAATATATTAAAAACGTTGAATTGAAATCCAATACTCCTTGATCTCTCAGTATATATATCCCCTTGACTTATCATTCCACCATGAGCATAGAAATACAAACAACCAAATCCTATCGCCAAAAGGAGTCCCGAATACTCTAAATACTTGCGAAACATAGGAGCATTAGATATTGGTATTAGACATATAATTTGTTTTACTTCAAATTTTGATCTATTAAAAAATGGAAAATGCCAGCCTAATAAGGATCCACATAAAGATAATAAACCGGCAAAAACTAATACCTCTGTAACCTTTCGGGTTTGATACTGCGCCCCAAAAGGAGCCATGAGTACTTCACCGCCATATATCCACCAGGCTGATGTAGTTGACAAAATTAAAAAAAGAACCAAAAAATACCTAAAAAGGTACAACAGATTAATTCTGGAAGTCACCACAGCTAAAAAAGCATGCAAAAGTAAAACAATTGTCATTACAAAGAAAAATGGAAAACCACTCCATAATTGAACCGCGAGGTATGCTAAAAATCCAATTGCCAGCGTAATCAGAGAACCTGCTACGGCTTTACGAGATTGAATCGGCTCAGGCACACCAAATAGTTCGGGAATAGAATCGTTTAGTGGCATCGCAGCTTTGTATAATACGTTATGAAAATGACCTTTGATTAGCTAAGACATCCTCACCAGCAAATAATCCTAAAACATATGCCCCGTTGATTATTTGATATCGAAGCATATGATTAAATGAATTTCGAGGAGGGATTTTCTTTAGCTGTTTGCTTATAGATGCATCTAAAATTTCTCTACCAACTAAATAATCAACAGCACTACTGACTGATGGGCGGTTATATTTTCGTAAATTATAGCCGTGTCTTTCAGTTTGATATGGATTCACAAAATGCACCTTATCTTTTGCTAACACCGCTGTCAGATAGTTTAAATAATTGATAAACTTGAAATGAGTAAATCTTAGCGGCCTTTTAAAACCCTCTTTTCCAAACAAGGATCCAATAGACTGAACATGAGATATAGCCGGAAAGTATTTTTTCACCATATTGATGGTTCCGAGCTTCCTGAACCGATATTTATTGGGAATACTGAAATAGTAGTCAACAAGCTCTGGCTCTGTGAATGGTAGAAAAATTTCGCCGTATTCTCGCGCGATATCCGCGAGATAAGAATGAAACTTGTTGTTCCTTTCAACAAGGTAGATATATTCATCTATTGAGCTTATACTGCTACTGTCTTTCCATTCAGAATAGAGATTTCGTAGATCACTTTCAATCGCTTCGACAACATCAGATGACATCTCAACAACACCCTTCCACTTTTCAAGTATTTTATAATATTGGCAATTGTCCATCGTACCTTCTTTTTTGTCCGATTCTGTTGCATCAAATCCCAATATCCCGTCAGAATATGCAGTACAAGCTAATATATCGAGATTACTATATCCGACAATATTACTTATATAGTCGAATAGATGGGAATTCTGAATTGACACACATCCACCAGTTGATTCTGCAAGAGCCCTCAGATTCCTCATGTATGATTTGTGTGTGAGCTTATGGAACTTAGGAGGATCGAAATCAAGGGAGCACATTACTTGTTTAGCATAAGCATATTCTAACAACCGATCATCGTATCCATAAGTGACTGCGCGTACCTGCGTTTTGGAAATGTACTTTGAAATAAAAGCAGCCATAATTCTTGAATCTTCACCACCACTGATGGGTACCAAATAATTTCTTTTTGGGTCAAGTTTGCTAAACACATGGTTTAACAACGCATAACTATTTCCCATGAAACGCTTGGGTGTAAGATTGGCCTCGATCTCATAATTGATGTGCCAATATCTGTCGATTTCATATCCTAAATCCGGCCATATTCTTACTCGAGAAGCACAAGGTATCTGCAGAACGTTAGCAAACATACTGCGTTGTCCCAGAGTGCTTTCAAATAAAACTGTTTCCCAGAAACCAACTTTGTCAGCAGTGAACTCAGACCAGTATTCCTTCACCAAGTAAAAACGGTTAAAGAATACGATTTGTTGGTTTTTTCTATCTGGCAACATAAACAGTGGAAATGTCCCAAGACGATCCCTGTAAACCCAAAAAGAACCATTTTCATCGTGGCCGAGAAGATATCCAAAACTTTTGTGCATTGTTTCCTTGGCGTCCCTGCCTATTTTAAGGCGACCATCACCAACGTACAATGCGTCTCTCAGAGAACATATGTGATCGAGATTGTGCTTAACAAAACCGCTGCTCTCCAACTCGTATTGAGGCTGTGCTAATGATCCCGTTCGTACTCTCAGTAAAAAGCGATACATGGTCTAAGTAAACGGACCCTCCAAAATAATCCACCTATCCGGTATCAAACCATCAAATCCCCAGGCAGTTATTCTACCCTTCACTAAGCCAGGTGAGATAATTGTAGCGTTTTCATTTTCCCCTAACCAAGCTCCCCACCAACTAAACGTGCTGTTGGCGATAATAAAATGTTTGCACTGACTCATTAGCCACAAATCGGCGTAAGCATTTTCATCGCCACGGTTGTGACATAAAACAGACACCACGTTCTCGGGTAAATCTAAAAGACGGCAAGCCGCATCCGGATTGTCAGAAAACACAAAGAAGTGCGGCTCTTTAACAGATTGTAAAATGCATGTGACTGCTTTCCGATAATAGTCCGCGCGTACGTTATGTTGGGAACAGTGCCCATTTGAACTGTCGAACCATCGTACATGGACAGCGACGGCATTAGATGCGTTGATCCGCTTGGCTAATCTTTTATTGTCTTCATCTTCTGGAGGAATAATGGTCAGGTCTTTACGAATAATGTCTTGCACATCCTTAAAGTAATCTTCGCTTTGCCATAAACCATCCAGATAAATCGTTCCGTTAACCTTAAATGAAAGTAACCTTGGGTCGAAATCGATTCCTTCTTGCTCAAGATATCGGCGTTGATGAAAAGAACGCTGTCGACAAATTAACTTCGCAAGCCCCCGTCTATGTCTCTCAAAGGGTTCCATGCGCTCTCGTGGTGTAGCTTTGCGGGCTGAGATGTTAAATTGATCAAGTGCATAACAGCGGCTATATTTCAAATCCCGAATAAATCCAGTTACATGGTCGATAACCAACTCAGCATTACCCATAAGCGATAAACGCCGGGCAGCAGCATAGCAGAAAAGCTGATTTCCCAATCCTCCTTTAATACGAGCGATGACCTTATTGTGCTTTAACAGCAATTCTGTCTTTTCCTGTGATACAAGTTTGAAATACGCCCTTTAGATATATATTGTTAATCACGTCGAACCCAATTCTCCCATATGAATTTATATTGATACGTAGGACTATGTGTCTTTGACAACTCTTCGCAAATATGTTCCATCCGCTCTTTTGAATCAGGCAAAACATTATGGAATTGAACCTGAATATTTTGAATAATATTGATAAGCCCCGTTTTACATAATCTCGGTATTAACTCATATTCTCCGCCCTCTACGTTAATTTTCATTAAATCAATACTTTCAACCTGACGTCTATCAAAGAACTTTTCAGCATCTTCAAATTGGATTGTTTCTTTGTCAGGTGAATCTTTAAATACTGAAGAACCATCATCACCCAATCCTATTATCTCTTTCCTGTTTGATTCACCCAACGCAAAGGTAAAGACTTCAATCTTCGAATTCTTTATAAATCTTTCTTCTATTCTTTTTGCAAAATACTTAACCGGCTCAAAAACTAATATTCGACAATTGTATCGTGAATAAATATCCGAAGCCCACTGTCCTTTATACCCTCCTAAATCTATCGCTAGGGATTCTTCATTTAGATCATAATCATATCTAAATCTTTCATCACCACCGTCAGCTAACCACCGTGCAATTTCTTTGTCCTGGATCGTTGGGAACAATGATATTCGCAGTTTTCTAATAATCTTATTTAACACCAAATCAAATCCATCCTTTTGATTATTGGTACAACCCATTTCCTAATAATAAGCACCAGATAAAAAACCATTATTACGCCTAAATTAAACTGAGAGTGGCATGATCGTCACACAGCAAAAGCCGGATCTCTGAGGTACTGTTCAATGTCATCTCTCACCTCAACACATTGACTAACAATCCTGATCTTTATTTAAGGAATACATAATTCAATCTGGAATGACAAAGCATATAGATTAATCACTCGCAAAGAATCAAGAATAAAGTCTTTCGAATCCCGAAATTGAAACGGCCAAGAACAAGTTATTGTAGTTAAAACTAAACGCTTAGCAACCAATAAATCTTGCCAGAAACATTCACTTTTCGTCGTTACTCCTTCTTCGTACCTGTCATGCAAGCAAGGCATAAATTTAAGCTGTCCGTTGTAGGCAGATCGAAAATGAAAATAGTCTGCAATAAATCGAGGTATTCCCCGTATAGAATTGATCGTTTTGCGGGGATCAATAGCAAATTGAGCACTGACCAGCCAATATATCCGTTGGAGAAGAGCCCGTGCTTAGATCATCTATTGTTTGACTCTTGAAATAAGAAATTGTAGGTTCCTAATTCAAGACTACCTTTCGAAATCAACTCAATATCTTCTATTGTTATAGGTTGCATCTCTTGATCAACTATGAATGCGTCATAACCATTCTGAAAAAATAATTCAAATGTACTCATAAAATGTGGATTCATATCAATGCCTGACGGTTGATGGTCTTTTGCTACTATTTCCACGAGCCAGATTGGTTTTGGATCATTCGTGATCATCAAGTTCGCACCTTCCAGCACCCACTTTTCCGCTCCTTCGACATCGATTAAAATAAGCGCCCTTTGGCCCCGTAAACGAGTACCAAGCACGATATCCATAGTTGAGCATGGTACGAGGCTAGAATAGCTTTCGGGGGTATTTGCCCAGCCCCGAACAAGAGACGCACCTGTATTACCTCCGTATATTTCAATCACACCCACATCATTCGAAAGTGCTATTGGATATATTTCTGCACACGCCCAATTATTATTTTTGATATTCTTGCATAAATAGGAAAGGTTTCGTGGAATTGGCTCAAATGCAATCACGGACTTGCCCATACTTAGTGCATGACAGCAGTAATAGCCAATATTTGCCCCAACATTCACTAAAATATCTATATTTTTTAAGGTATTTCTGACAAAGCTTGTTTCTATAGGCTCGAAAGTACCCTGCGCCATAGTAGCATTTCCAGCCAGTTTGAAACCCCAAGGCGTTATTTTGGGTCTTTTCACAAGATCCAATTGATCCCGTAAATTTCGCCAAAAACTCGCAAGTCGAGGAAAGCACTCAACAATTGGTTTGAATAATTTAATAAACAACTTTGCAATCACTGATCTACAACCTTATATTTTGAAAGTGATGCCATCCAAAGCAAGTATATACCTGAGAATCCGACAAGTGCGACTATTACTCCTTTCATACCAAATTGTACTGCCCCATACATGTTTGCACACACACCAACAATAGCCGTTGCGATCTTGGCGACAATCATCGAAGCAGGCTTCAGTTCCGACATCAGCTTAAGAGATAGCATCTGACCTGCGGCAAAAAAACCTCCAGCCAAAACCGCCCAAGGCAGAAAGTGGGACACCGAATGATATTGACTGGCCACCAGTAAATGAAATATCCAGTCATGTAGAAATATGGTGATAACGAATACAATAGCTGTCACCAACAACCCGACGAAAGTGATGCGCCATGTAATGCGATGAACCATCGCATTACGGGTTTCGTCCGTCGCGTTTCCAGAACGCTGGTACAGGATTGGCCCAAGAAAAGTCACCATCATCCCCGTTGCTAAGCTAACAGGGGTATATCCCAGTTGAAAAACTACCGCATACAGACCGACCTCATGCGTGGAGGCAAAGCTCTGTAATGCCCACCGGTCCGAGACTTGCTGTGCCCAAGTGAAGAGGCCGAATACTGAGAATGGCCACGAAAACGCCCACATTTGTCGTAGCCAGTCAGTTACCGCCTGCGATTCCCCATCATCATAAATAATCAGCCGCCGCAAGAAAACCACTTGCGAGGCATTCACCAGCAAAGAAGCCATAGCATAACCAATTAAAACCGCTGTACTGGAGTGCCCGAGCCAGATCATTACACCAACAACCAAAAGAATCTTAAGCCAGTTATTGATCCCGCTATGAAAAGCGACTACCCCCCTCTGACGGGCCGCATTCTGAATGCTATTAAGTGCTCCGTTATAGCCAGCTAATACTGAGAACACCAACGCCGCTACGACTAATCCCATCCATTGTGAGTAATCAAACCAGAACAAGCCTGACATTAACACTAAAGCGATTACGGCTATCGCAATAGTGGCAAAGCCCAAAAGTTTAATAGATGCGATCAGATAGCTTGAAATACCCTCCCTCTCAGAGGCAATGGAGTAAAAACGGCCGATACTACTCGATACCCCCCCCATAATTACTTGATTCGTAAATCCCGCCAGTGTCATGCCCAAAGCAAGGTGACCATATTGCGTTGGGCTCAAATACTCAGTGAGCACTTTAACCAGAACGATTGAACCTAATACCGAAGCAATCTGTCCTAAAACTATCCACAATCCTTCTTTCGAAAGCCGCCGAGTTCGACTGGATGTTAGTGCTCTCAACCACTCGATTTTAACAACGTTTTTAATGACTTCGTTCATTGAGTTGAACTCAGCGTTCTCTGTGGCTCTTTTTATATAGACTCTCACATATTAAAAAGGTCAGAAGGTAGGAACGCTTTCAATTGATTATTGATGATTGACTAATGACTAATTATTATTGCTTGGCGTTCCCTGCGATCCCGGCGGTTAAGTAGTTCCTGCCAATTCGTGTTCATTCGTGGTTCAATTTTAGACATCATTTACAGGATGTCGTTTTATCCTGTTGATCCCGTTATCCCGTCAGCGACAAATGCTTTAGACAGGATTACACGATTTACAGGATTCATTTTAAGCATCAACCCGCATGTCCATTCGTGGTTCTACATTTAGACAGGATTACAGGATATTGTTCTATCTTGTTGATCCCGTTATCCCGTCAGCGACAAATGCTTTAGACAGGATTACACGATTTACAGGATCGTCCTGTTCATTCTGTCGACTCGGCTCAAGACAGGCTTTGTTCATTCTGTCCAGTATATTAGACATGATTTACAGGATTGACATGATCGTCACTTCCTTTATCCTGTTTATCTTGTTCATCCCGTCAGAGACAAATGTTTTAGACATGATTTACAGGATCTACATGATCGTCACTTCCTTTATCCTGTTGATCCCGTTATCCCGTCGAATAAAAGAATCTGTGTCGAAGATCCGTATTGCGCTCATTTTTTCCTGAAATTATATTTTTCGTTAAAGCTCCATCCCTTCAGCGCCGATAGTTGTGAAACGGCGGGTCCGGCGAGACCCGTCAGACGACAAATCGATATCTAAATGCGTTATAAGGAAAAAAGCAATTCACGATGGCCAGATTTCCACGCACCGAAGCTCAGATCAAGGCATTAGCCCAAAACGTATCCACCGGCCTGACGGCCAATCCGGCGGACTTCCCGGCCCCGCCGGTGCCCGCCCTGGACCTGCAGGCGCTGCTCGATTCGCTCATTGCCCTCTGCGACGAGCAGGTAGCGGCCTTAGCCGCCGCCGAGCAGGCGACGCTGACCAAGGACGCCGGACTCGAAGAGCTGGTCACGGCCATGAAGGCGAACCTGCGCTACGCCGAGGACGCCGTCAACTACGACGACGCCAAGCTGACCGCTCTCGGCTGGGGCGGCAGAGCCGCCGCCACCGCGCTGGAGCCGCCCGGCCAGCCGCGTACACTCGAAATACTTCAGCAGGGCGAAGGCTGGATCTGCCTCGATTGGAAGAAGCCGTCCGACGGCGGCAAGGTCACCGCGT
>Ga0272441_10015347_pt1 | contig 10726 bp, 12 predicted proteins | sample SSMProp6N_FD_193582 | JGI IMG/M metagenome (GOLD analysis project Ga0272441, IMG submission 193582) | Marine sediment archaeal communities from Little Sippewissett salt marsh, Falmouth, MA, United States - SSM-Prop-6N | ecosystem: Environmental > Aquatic > Marine > Wetlands > Sediment ...
TTTCTCAGCTAGCGGGCCACTCGGGACTTTTGATTCGAGTTTCATGATGGCACACCCCCTACCAAGAAGAACCAAACAGGTAATCCAAGAAATCCACCGGCCAGTATCACTCCGGCAGCGACTCCCAGCGCATAGGCAACTGGCGTAAAGCGTGGATGAAACCCGCCTAAGGACTGGAAAGCACTCCAGAATCCATGTCGCAAATGAAATCCAAGAAAACCCATTGAGAGTACGTAATAGGCTACATACAACCCGTTGGAGAACCACTCAACCACCAGGCGATACAGATCGCGCACCTGTTCTCCCTCCAGATTGGCAACATACCCTTCTTCTACTCCTGGCCCATACTTAAATGTGATCAGGTGGACGATCAGAAAGACGAGCAATACCAGTCCTGTCCAGATCATGGTCTTGGACGAGAGGGTCATCCTGCTCGGATCACCTTGACTGGTCGACTTCTTGTATCCTCCAGGCCTCGCTTTCCAGTTGCTCCAGGTAACAGAGATGGCCGATACCATATGAATCAGGAAGATGGACAGAAGTATGATCTCTGCTACATACAGGGCCGGACCCAGGCTCATCAGCTTATGTGCGTACGCATTGAATGCGTCCGGGCCCACCAAAAGCAATAGATTCCCTATCAGGTGAACGATAATGAAGCCAAAAAGGCAGAGACCTGTAATCGCGAGGAGGAACTTCCGACCGACGGTTGACAAGATCGAATACTTACTTATTGACATTCTCCAGAACTCCCAATAATTGTATTCCGCAAGCTCAGTCCAAAAGGTAGAGAACCCTCTTGCATCTAGCGCATCGGAGCCATCCCGCTGCGCTCCTATTCAGGGAAACCCTGACACCACCAAAATATCATGAACCGAACTCTTTTTTAACCGCTAACAGCACCGTCCAAGGTAGCGGTTTACGCACTTCGAGGACCTCGAAACAGGCACTAACCAAATTCAGGAAACCCGCACTGGACCAGTGCTGCAAATGCCCCGGGGTGTTTCCTAGATGGCACCAATAGGCGAAACGAGCAAGGTTCATCGCACGCCACAATGGCTCTCTTGGCACGCTCAGCAAGACATATCTGCCGGCAACCCGCTGGATTTCCTTCAGCGCTTTTCGGGGATCCTCCAAGTGCTCCAGGACTTCTGCGCCCACAACCAGATCAAAGGAGGTCTCGCGAAATCCCAGCTGATACGCAGACTGGCACAAGAAATCCACCGAAGTCTGTCTGTGTCTAGATGCGAACAGATCCGGAACTAAATCAACCGCGCAGATACGGGACGGCCGGAGCCAGTTTTTCAGAAGCTGGCTCAGATGCCCCTCTCCGCAACCCACCTCCAGCACGGAGTCGGCGGCAATACCCTGAACAAGCTCTTCAACAGTTTGCAGGAAGTTCTGGAAAAGGAACTTTGCGACAGGATTCTGGGTTGAGTACTTGTCGTAAACGTTTCCGAGAACGGGCTTATCGTTTACCATCGCAAGAGAAAGACCCTCATCAGTCTTGATACCTATCTTCCATGCGCCTTTGGCGAGCCTGCAGCTCTTCCAGTATTCTGCGATTCGTAGCAATTAGATCCGAAAGGAGTCCGACCACACCCAGTTGAAAGCCCATCAAGAGAAGAACCGCAGACAATATCAAGGATTGAACTTTACCGTCACCCTGTCCCATTAGGTAGAAGTAGGTAAACCGGAATCCTAGAAGCAAGCCCGCGCCGAAAAGGATACTGCCGACGGACACGAAAAATCTTAATGGTTTATAGAGGATAAAGACTCTGAGCATCGTGACCAGCGATCTCCAGATGTAACCTGGCATGCTCTTAATCAACCTGGATTCTCGACGAGGGGCATTGGTTTGAACGGGCACTGAAGCGACGGTCATATCTGATCGACCGGCCTGAATAATGGTCTCCAGGGTGTAGGTGTAGGTAGAGAAAACGTTGAGACGCTGGGCCGCCTCTCGACTGAAAGCTCTAAAGCCGCTGGTAGCATCAGGAACGTCGGTGTTGGATACACGTCGAACCGCCCAACTTCCCAGCTTCTGCAGCAGCTTCTTCAGTGATGAAAAATGCCTGATCTGCTCAATTGGGCGGGCACCGACCACCATGTCGGCATCTCCGTTGAGAATCGGCGCAACCAGCGAAGGAATCCCACTGGCACAGTACTGATTGTCGGCATCGGTATTCACAATCACGTCCGCATCGTGGCCCAGCGAAGCAGTCAAACCAGCTCCAAAAGCCCTGGCAAGGCCACGGTGGGTGGGCAGGACCACAATGTGGTGGACTCCAGACTCCCGGGCCACTGCAACAGTAGCATCTGTACTGCCGTCATCCACAACCAGCAACTCAATCTCATCGATGCCTATCAGAGTCTTCGGAAGCTCGCTCACGGTTTCCGCCAGTGTTTCAGCCTCGTTGTGGCATGGAATCTGGATGATAAGCTTCATAACTCCTGAATCTTACCGTTAAAAACCTCCATGAGCCGCATCTTTTTCTCGTGAGAAAGAAACGAAGAGTGAATTCCCTGTAAGGAAAGGTGCTGCAAATCTGTCTCAGACAATTCAAACAGATCGAACGCCGTCTGGTATTCCTGATTGAGTGTGGTCTCGAAGAGTCCCGGGTCGTCGGTGTTCAATGTCACTGGAACTCCCCGCTTCATCAGCAGTGGCAACGGATGGTTGCCCAAGAAGGGCCAGGCCTTGGTCTTCGCGTTGCTGGTCAGACATACGTCAAGGCCAATGGTATGCTCACGGAGATATTCCATCAGTTTCGAGTCTCGCGCTGCCTGGATACCGTGCCCGATTCGATCAGCTCCGAGTACCTGGACGGCATCCCACACCTGGTCAGGCTCGCCAATCTCACCCGCATGGACGTGAACAAAAAGCTCGTGTGCCCTCACCCAGGAAAAGACTTCTTCAAACTCACCCAGCGGGCGCGAGTTCTCGTCGCCGCCAACACCCACAGCAACAACTCCCTTCCTGCTGAACTCCGCAGCCAATTCAGCCGTCCTCTCCGCCATCTCGACATCGAACTGCCTGACGCAATCCAACACCCACCTCACAGCCACACCTTCTTTTGCTTCGTACTGGGAAGAACGCTCGGTTAGCGCTGAAAGGACCTCTCGTGCATCCCTGCCACACTTCCAAATAATGGAAGGTGAGAAGAAGACCTCCGCATACAGGGTGTTCTGTTCAATCAAGCCATCATAGAGTGAATCTAGAATGAGCAGATAATCTTCCGGTTCCCTGAGATGTTCACAAACCAGCCTGTACGTATTGAGAAAAGCCTGGAAATCATCATATACGAAGCTCTGCTTGCGCAGTTCATCGGCTGACAACCCGGCGATCTCGGTTGCATACTTCTTCGCCAGTCTGGCGAGTGAGGACACACCTACGCTGCCTTCCAGATGGACATGCAGTTCTGCTTTCGGAAGTCTGTGGATGTACTCTTTCGCTTTGCTGTTCATATCCCGGGCAATTCAGGGAAGAGGTCTGAGCGAGACACCAGGTGCCGCTCACCCCAGCAACTGCAGTTCCTTCAGGTCAATGATGGTCGTTTCCGAGATGAAGTGTTCGTAGGTCTTGAGCTCTTTGTCGGCAGGAGTGCGTTTTCTCATTTCATCCCAGCACATCGGCGATACGAAGATCAGATCAGCCTTTTCAACGATATCATCAATCAGGTCCTCACGGTCGATGGACGCTATCCAGAACCTCTTCTGAGTCGAAGGGTGGTACAAGTTCATGAAGATTTCGTGGGATGCATGCATCGTCCGCTCATCTTGAATCACTACGGCGATATTCTGGTCTCGCGCGGCGGCGAGAATTTCCGTGTATATCTGATGACTTGGCTTGATCTCCAAAACAGGTTTTCCGATACTCTCGGCCAGAGTCCGCACCTGGTCCATATGCCAGCTCGTGGTCAGAAGATAGTCAACCTCCTTTGCTTGGGAAATCCCCTCAGTACCTGCGTCCAATGATATAGGAACTACCTCCGCCCCAAGGCGGGCTTGAAGTTCTCTCGAGAAGATGAAGGCTTCTTCCTCGTGATCAACAACAGCCAACTTCAATTTTCGAAGGTTCACACCGGTGGTCAGCCCATCGAACAATCGCGCAAACTGCTGTGTGGTCAGGCCCAGGTTCCGGACCTTCTCGGTCACTTCGTTTAGCAGCTTAAAAACGGCCCTACGACGCATCTGCTCGTAGTTATCCTCTCCGGATCTCTTCTTCAGGAAAGCTCCGCTTCCCCTCATCATTTCTAGATAGCCTTCCTCGGCAAGGTTGAGATAAATCCGGCGGACGGTTTTATAGTTCACACCCAGGTCATCGGACAGTTCACGGATTGAAGGGAGGCGTTCACCTTCCTTGATTTTCCCACAGTAGATGGCCGACAGCAGTTGGCCCTTGATCTGTTCGTAGAAACTGAGATTAACCTTCTTGTCAAGATTGAACTTGATCATGGGTTATGGCAGCCAATCCATCCATGTAAGGACGTAAAGCCTCAGGAATCACTACAGTCCCATCGGGTTCCTGGTAGTTCTCGATAATTGCAACCCAAGTCCTTCCCACAGCGAGTCCCGACCCATTCAGAGTATGAGCAAGGCGGGTCTTCTTGCCGTCGGCAGGCTTATATCTAATGTTAGCACGTCGTGCTTGATAGTCCTCGAAGTTGCTGCAGGACGAGATCTCCCTGTACGTTTCTTGACTGGGGATCCACACTTCCAAATCATAGGTTTTAGCTGAGACGAAGCTCATGTCTCCGCTGGACAGGGTCACAACGCGGTAAGGCAGTTCCAACCGTCGCAGGATTTCCTCGGCATTTCTGGTGAGTTCCTCTAGTTGGTTGTAGGAATCTTCCGGTTTCGCGAACTTGACCAACTCCACCTTGTTGAACTGATGCTGACGTATCAATCCACGCGTGTCCTTGCCGTAAGAGCCTGCTTCACTGCGAAAGCAGGGTGTGTAGGCAGCAAAGGAGATCGGTAACTGCTCTTCTTTCAAGACATCATCTGAGTAGATGTTCGTAACGGGGACTTCAGCCGTAGGTATCAAGAAGTAGTCGGTATCTCGAATCCGAAACAGATCTTCCTCGAACTTAGGCAGATTACCGGTACCAAAGAAACTCTTACTGTTCGCCATAAAGGGAGGCAGGACTTCGAGATAGCCATGCTCTCGGGTATGTACATCCAGCATGAAGTTGATCAGAGCTCTTTCCAACCGGGCACCCAATCCAAAATAAAGGGCAAACCGGGCACCTGTGATCTTGGCAGCCCTTTCGGTATCCAAGATGCCCAGCGCCTCTCCGATATCCACATGGTCCTTCACCTGAAAATCAAAGGTGCGTGGCGTGAACACTTTTCGTTCCACTCGATTGGCTGTCTCATCGACTCCTACAGGAACGGTCTCATTCGGCAGATTGGGAACACCTGCAAGAAAGTCATTCACTTCAAGGGTTAGTCGATTGATCTCTTCGTCGAGTTCCTTAATATGCCCTGACACCGACCGCATTTCTTCAATTTTCGGGCTGGCATCTTTGCCCTCCTTCTTGAGTCTGGCGATATCGTCACTTGTACGATTCCGAAGCGCCCGAAGCTCTTCCCATTCGGTACGTGCCCTGCGCTCTCGTTGATCCAATTCGAGGAACTCGTCTCGGGCAAACACGAACCCTTTCCGGCGCAGTCTCTCTTCAACCAGATCTAGATTTTCACGGATAAACAACCTACCCAACATATTGGCCTCCGTCGCCAGTTAGTGTCCTGTTCGGGACAGGGCAGTAGGATGATATCATGGAGGTCCTGGTACAATAAGGAGCTACGAGTCGACTTGACAAGGACGAGTAGCGATCTTATATTCCTGGCCGACAGACAAGGTTAAAGGGGAGGGACGAATGCCCTTATATGAATATCAGTGTTCCGAATGTGACAAGAGGATAGAGGTCCTTCAGAAATTCTCCGATCCAGTTCTATCTGAGTGCTCCGAATGTGGAGGAGAACTGGAGCGTGTGTTATCAGTTCCTTCAATTCGTTTCAAAGGTTCAGGTTGGTACGTAACCGACTATGCCAGAAAAGGTTCGAACGGAGACAACGGTAAACGGGCGGACTCTGAATCCAAGGAAAAAAGTTCAGACAAAAAAGTCACGTCTAAGGAAAGCAAGACCGAGCAGGCAAGTAGCTCCAAAACAACGTCGTAGTCCATTGAAAGTCTTAATCATTGGTTCAGGCGGGCGTGAACACACCATCGCCTGGAAGCTCAGTCAGAGTCCCAAGATTGATCAGATCCTTTGTGCTCCAGGGAATGCAGGTACAGCTGCCCTGGGCGAAAACCTGGAAATTTCGGGGGGAGATATTGACTCTTTGCTCGCGTTGGCTCGTGCTCGGCAGATCGACCTGACCGTGGTTGGCCCGGAGGCCCCTCTTGTTGAGGGTATCGTAGACCGCTTCAGGGAAGCAGGGCTGGCAATCGTGGGTCCGACCGCGGGCGCAGCCCGCTTGGAAGGTAGTAAGGTCTTCACCAAGCATTTCTTGAGCAAGCACGGTATCCCAACAGCGGCTTTTGAGGTTTTCAAGGATGCGGGAACTGCCGAGGCTAGTCTAAAAGCCGGATCCTTTCAGTTTCCTGTCGTGGTTAAAGCGGACGGACTTGCTGCGGGGAAAGGCGTCTTTATTTGCCAGGATCTGGGAGAGGCTCTGGATGCGGTCGACATTGTCATGCGGCAGCGAAAGTTTGGAGCCAGCGGCGACCTGTTGGTTATTGAGGAGTTCCTGCAAGGTGATGAAGCTTCTTTCATGGTTTTTACGGATGGAAAAACCGTACTTCCAATGGTCCCTTCACAGGATCACAAAGCCATCTTCGAGAATGACGAAGGACCAAACACAGGCGGTATGGGTGCCTACTCAATGGAGGGTCTATTGTCCGGCGAGCTGCAATCTCGGATTCTCGGCGAGATCATCAAACCAACAGTCGCTGCGATGGCTGAAGAAGGGACACCCTTTCAAGGGATCCTCTACGCCGGTCTCATGCTGACTGCTGAAGGTCCGAAAGTGCTTGAATACAACGTGCGTTTTGGCGATCCAGAAACGCAGGCGGTGCTCCCCCGCATGAAGAGCGACCTGCTGGACGTTTTTCTGGCTATGACATCGGGAGATCTCAGCCAGGAGTTGATCGAGTGGTACTCGGATGCAGCGGTCTGCGTAGTTGTGGCGTCGAAGGGCTATCCGGGAGCCTACAACAAGGGACTTGAAATCTCAGGCATTTCAATGGCTGAGGAAGATCCTGCCACGGTCGTGTTCCACGCCGGTACAGATCTTCACAACGACTCTGTTGTCACCAGCGGTGGGCGTGTACTTGGAGTGACTTCAAGAAGTCCGAGCCTGGAGTCCGCGATCATGAAGGTCTACGAAGCGGTGAACAAGGTCCATTTTGATGGAATGTACTACCGCAAGGATATCGCCGCAAAAGGGCTGAACAGGAACTGACAATAGCACCTTCCTGGTAGGGTATATGCGGAGTGCAGCCTCTTTGGTCCTGTTAGAACCATTCTTGGAACCTGGGTTGATCCTGCCAGAACGCAATTTTTGACTGAGAAAGGATAAGTGTTATGGACTCTCCAAAGGTTGGGATACTGATGGGTAGCAAGTCTGACGCTACTTTGATGCGGGCAGCTTCAGAAATACTGACGGAGTTCGGAGTCAGTTGGGAGATGAAGATACTCTCTGCGCATCGCACTCCCGAGGAAACCCGCCATTACGCCGAATCAGCGGAAGGAAGAGGCATTGATATCCTTATTGCCGGAGCCGGCTTTGCTGCTCATCTTGCCGGAGTTCTGGCTGCCCACACGACGCTTCCGATTTTGGGGGTTCCGCTTGACCCCTCAGCTCTGAGGGGACTTGACTCACTCTATGCAACGGTACAGATGCCGGGTGGGATTCCGGTGGCAACCTTCACCATTGGCAAGGCGGGTGCCAAGAACGCTGCCCTCTTTGCAGTACAGATTCTCAGCGTCTCCAAGCCGGAATTACGAACGAAGCTCAAGCAGTACCGGGAGAAAATGCGACAGGATGTTTTGTCTGCGGAGCTGGACTGAAACCTGTAACCGGTTACCGAATACTGGTAACCGGTGATCGGTGGAACCCAGCTATTGTCCACATGCGAGAGGCTGTCACTTCACGCCTGTACGAATAGAACAGGTCCAACCGACATGCAGTGCATAGGCCGGAATCCAGAAAGTGCTCAACCCCGCAATTCGCAAGTTGCTCTCGAGCGACGGCGACCAGATCCAGATGATCCCCCAGGAACACTTGCTCCGTCCTGAAGGCAGCCTGGCAGAAGGCTTCTCTTACTTCGTCACCCACCTCATAGCAGCAACTCCTGATACAAGGTCCCAAGCCAACCATCACCGTGCTCGGGGTTGCTCCGCTCAATCTGAAGAATTTTCTCAGCCCGCTCTCTAGAATGCGCTCTCTTGCGCCTCGCCAACCCATATGAAACAGCGCAAATTGACTTGCGGCTGGCTCAACCACGACCACAGGAACACAATCCGCTGTTCGTATTGCACCGAAAAGCCCCGGTTCGTTCACGATCAGCCCATCAGCCGGGCCAAGTTCTGTTCCTGGATGACCCAGTCGCGACCTGTCTAGCGACACCGTTCGGGCCGAATGAACCTGACGCAAAGTAAAAAACTTGCGATCATCGATCTCAAGCAGGCGACTCAAGCCAGACTTTCTATCCTTGTTATCCGTCTCATCGGTGTAACCGAGATCAAAATCTGTTTGGCGAGTCGACACGGCAAAGATAAAATGGGGCAGCTGAGAAAGTTCAGAGAATGAGAAGACGCGAACACCTTTGAGCTTAACCTCAGCAAACATTAGGAAGGAAGGTTAACATAGCGTTGTGGTCATAGGTATTGGGATTGATATTGTCGAGGTCAGAAGAATCAGCAGGGCACTTCAGGGAGGAGATGAAATGGCCAATCGGGTCTTCACTGAGAAAGAGCTGGCGTACTGCAGGGCTCGAAAGAACCAGTTTCAACACTTCGCCGGTCGTTTCGCAGCCAAGGAAGCAGCACTCAAAGCACTGGGCACCGGTTGGCAGGAGGGGATACGATGGAAGGATGTCGAGGTCGTGCCTGACGAACTCGGAAGACCTCTACTGAATTTCCGTCGCCGGGCCAAAGAAGTCCTGGATTCCTCAGGGGCCAAGCAATCTCACGTCACGATCACACATGCCAGCGAGTATGCTGTCGCAGCAGTAATCCTGGACACGGGCACTTGAGTTCGGCTACAGGCTCAGGGGGTCCGGGATCCTTGCTTGCGAATTACTGGACAATCTCCAAGCCTTCATCCGCCAGAACCAGATAGTTTTTTTCCAGCCTTGCCACTCGTCCTTTGACCAGTCGGTTTCCCGGCACCTCCGGAGTCAGTTTCACCGGCAGATAATTTCCTGAAAGGCCCTCTCTTTGGCCATTGGTCATCTCTGTCAAGGTTATGGCTGATAGCCAGCTGCCCATAAACAGCCTTCGGAACTGGTTCTTTTTCCGGATGGACAGCTCCCTAAGTCTCTTTGCTCGTCTGTATATGACCGCTTGCGACACCTTGTCGCTTCTTGTGGAAGCCGTGGTACCTGGTCGGTCGCTGTAGGGAAAGACGTGTAGGTAGGTGAAGGGCATTTCCTCGACGAATGCAACAGTTTCCTCGTATTCTTTATCCGATTCACCCGGAAATCCGACGATGATATCGGTTCCAATTCCAGCCTGCGGGATCTTCTCTCGGATTTCTCTAACGATCTCTCCGAATTTCTGAGCACTATAGGGACGGCGCATCCTCTTCAACACAGTATCTGAGCCGCTTTGGACACAGATATGGAAGTGGGGCGCGATGATATCCGACTCAGAGGCCAGATCGATGATTCTTCGTGACAGTTGCATGGGCTCGATGGAGCTCAGCCTCACCTGCCCAATCCCCTCTATATCCAGTATCTCTCCCAGCAGCCGATCGAGTGGATAACGGGGACGGAAATGCATTCCATAGGAACCGATGTGAATACCCGTCAAGACGATTTCTCTGAACCCAGAATCCACTAATTCGCGGACATGACTCAGGATCTGTTCAGGCGGGACACTTCGACTGGGTCCACGAACTTCTGGGATGACACAATAGGAACAGCTGGCATCACATCCGTCCTGGATCTTCACGAAAGGTCTGGTCTTCCCTCCAACCTGAGTCGCCGGAATAAGGTCGACCCCTTGTACGCCAACAAATCGGTCTCTGTAGACCTTCGTCGGTGACCCCTCATGCAAATTCTGCCAAATATCCAGGATCTCTTCTTTCCTCGTATTTCCTGCGACTGCATCCACACCGGAGATCTCAGCTACGGCCGCCGGATCTCTCTGAGCATAGCACCCCGTTACGATGATCCGAGCCTCAGGGTTCTCCCGTCTCATCTTCCGGGTGAACTGACGGACTTGCTGATCACTCCGATGGGTAACCGTACAAGAGTTAATGACCACCAGGTCCGCTTCACTGTGGATCTCGGTCTCTTGCATTTCTCTCTGGAGAAGCTCTGACCGGATGGCAGCACTATCAGCCTGATTCGTTCTACATCCGAAGGTAGCAATAAAAAACTTCATGGTTCTAGAGTTTTAACGCTTTCCTGGCGTTCAATCTGCTCCGCGTTCACAAGCTGCCCGCATGCAGCAGCGATATCAACTCCCCTGGTCTTACGGACAAACGC
>Ga0272441_10015349_pt1 | contig 10725 bp, 6 predicted proteins | sample SSMProp6N_FD_193582 | JGI IMG/M metagenome (GOLD analysis project Ga0272441, IMG submission 193582) | Marine sediment archaeal communities from Little Sippewissett salt marsh, Falmouth, MA, United States - SSM-Prop-6N | ecosystem: Environmental > Aquatic > Marine > Wetlands > Sediment ...
CTGTTGCCGTGACCTTGTACGGCACGAGTTTCTCTTCCCCGGCCACTTCGCTGTGACGACGCCCCATGAACCGCTTGATGGAAAAGACGGTGTTCTCCGGGTTGGTGATGGCCTGGCGTTTGGCCGGCGCACCCACGAGACGCTCGCCCTTCTTTGTAAACGCTACGACCGACGGCGTCGTCCGGCTCCCTTCCGGGTTTGGAATCACCGCGGGCTGGCCGCCTTCCATAACCGCGACACACGAGTTGGTCGTGCCTAAATCTATCCCAATCACTTTCGCCATTGTGCATACCTCCTGTTTGGCTGAACTCGATACGTTCTCCAGAAAGGGAGCAATGAGCGTGCCAGGAACGGTTCGCCCTATCACCAGGAAGAGGCCCGGGGCAAGGTATGGCTAACGCATTTAAAAATAAAGGGTTGTGAATTTTAGGAAAAACGAGGGGGTGTCGACGGGAACCAAGCCCAAAGCCGGGCGTTCCGTTTTGAAACCCGGCCACACCGGTCTTGATTCGATTTGGAGCGCGTTGTAGACTTGCTTCGCGCGATTCGACAGCCGAGGACGGCTGTCCCACACTTTTCAAACACGCTTCACGGACTTGGGGCTTTGGGCCAGGCCCAGCAGGCTGCGTGTCCAAGGGGAAGGTATCGATTTGGCCAACGGAGAGTTTCAGTTTCGATGATGAACAAGAACATCAGAGCCGCCATCGCCGGGGTCATTCCTGAGATCACGGCGTTGCGCCATGAGTTGCATGAGCATCCTGAGATCCGGTTTGAGGAGCAATGGACCTCCGACCGGGTCGCGCGGTTCCTTGATGAGGCCGGGATTCCGCACACGCGCGGCCACGCCAAGGGCACGGGCATTGTGGCGCGCATCGAGGGCGCCACAGGCAAGACGGTCGCGTTGCGCGCGGACATGGATGCGCTCGAACTCGAAGAGAAGACCGGCCTGCCCTACGCCTCGAAAACAGCCAACCGCATGCACGCCTGCGGCCATGACGGCCATATGGCATGCCTGTGCGGGGCCGCCAAGGTGCTGTCACAAAACCGCGACGCCCTCGCCGGTACGGTCAAGCTCCTATTCCAGCCCGCCGAGGAACTCGGGGCGGGCGGCCTATGCATGGTGCACGAAGGGGTGCTCGATGGGGTGGACGCCGTGTTCGCCCTGCACGCCTGGCCGACCATCCCCGTGGGCTGCATCGGCGTCAAGAGCGGGCCTATGATGGCCGGCGCCGACTTCTTCCGCATCGACATTCAAGGACGCGGGTGCCACGGGGCGCGTCCGGCCGATGGCATCGATCCGGTCATGGTGGCGGCCCACATCGTCCTCGCACTCCAGACCATCGTCAGCCGCGAGATCGAGGCCCTGGATCCCGCCGTGGTGTCCGTATGCAGCATCCACGCGGGCGCCGCATCGAACATCATCCCGGACTCCGCGCACATCGAGGGCACCTTCCGCACACTGAACCCGGCGACCCGCGACGCCGTGGCGTGCGCAATCGAACGCATTGCCCAGGGAACGGCCCAGGCCCTCCGGGCCACGGCCGCGGTGCAATTCGGCGACGCCTGCTATGTTCCCTTGCACAACGCCCCTTCCATGACGGAGTTTGCACGCAAGGCCATCGCCGCGGCGCTCGGCCCGGACGCGGTTGTTGAGTTGGAGCGCCCGTCCATGGGGGCGGAGGACTTCGCATTCTATCTCCAGAAAACCCCGGGGGCGCTCGTACTGCTTGGGATCGCCGCTTCGCCCGACAAACCACACCCGCCCCTGCACAGCCCCCATTTCGATTTCAACGACGCCGCGATCGGCACGGCCCTAAGCACTCTGGTCGGGCTTTCAGCAGATTTTCTGCGCCAACCGCCCGCCAGCGCTTGACAGGCGGGGCCATGCGATGGTATAGTTCCGATTGACAGGTCGACGGGAAGGTCTGTCCTGAAGGCGCATCATTGTCCCACTTAGCAGCATTTTTTCATGATGGCGCAATCAGTTTTCCAAGATCGGCAAAGCGCAGACCTCTCTTGTAAGGACTCTCTGTAAACCCGAGTGCAGAAGTATTCGCGAGACATCGTTGCCGAAGTGCTGGCGCGTTGCGACATTGCCGAGCTCATCGGTTCATACCTCGAATTGAAACCTGCCGGCACAGGACGGCTCAAAGCCTGCTGCCCGTTTCACAACGAGAAGACCCCCTCATTCACGGTGAGCCGGGACCGTCAGCAATTCTACTGCTTCGGCTGCCAGAAACACGGCGACGCAATCTCCTTCCTGCGCGAGTACGAGGGCCTTACCTTCATGGAAGCCCTCCGGAAGCTCGCCGACCGGGGTGGCGTGCGTCTTCCGGCGCTAACCGAGCAGGACGGCAAAGACGAATACCGCCGCACGCGATTGATCGAACTGGGCAAGTTTGCAGCCGCCTTCTTCAAGGCCAAACTCCAAGACCCGCTCAAAGGCAGCCTCGCCCGACAGTACCTCAAGACCCGTGCACTCAAACCGGAGACCGTGAAGCGTTTTGCGTTGGGCTATGCGCCCGACGGTTGGTCGAACCTGCTTGACGCCGCGCGCGCCGAGGGATTCAAAGACGCCGTGCTGGAAGCCTCCGGGCTCGCCAAGCGCGGCGACCGAGGCACGCTGTACGATTTCTTCCGCAACCGCCTCATGGTCCCTATCCGCGACATCTCCGGCAACGTGGTGGCCTTTGGCGGCCGCGACCTCGGCGATGGTACGCCCAAATACATCAACTCACCGGAAAACGCCATTTACAAGAAGGGCCGCGTGCTCTACGGGCTCAACGAAGCACGCAACGCCATGCGCCAGGAAAAACGCGCAGTCTTCGTCGAGGGCTACTTCGATCTCATGCGCTGTTTCGACGCCGGTATCGAGAACGTTGTCGCCACCTGCGGAACCGCCCTGACCCCAGAGCAGGCGACGCTCGTGCACCGCTACGTGCCGGAGGCCATCGTCATTTTTGACGCCGATCCGGCCGGCATCCGCGCCGCGTTGCGCGGCATTGGGCTATTGACAAACGCGGGCCTCACGGTCCGCGCCACGGTGCTTCCGGAAGGCAAGGACCCCGATGACTACATCAAGGTGCACGGCGCGGACGCGTTCCGCGAACTCATCGACAACGCCCTCGATTTCGTGACGTTCTACGTGCGCGGCAACGACACCCGCCTCAGCACCATAGAAGGCCGGACCGCCGTGGCCCGCGAGATATTTACGATTCTCACCAACGTAAACGATGAATTGCGACGCGAAGAATACCTCAAACACGCGGCCGGGGAACTGCGCCTCAACCCGTGGACCTGCCGCGAGGAGTTCGCCAAATTCGTCCGCGAGCAGAGGACACCATCGCCTCAAAGCGACAACGCCCAGCCGAAGCCAAGTCCGGGTATGCCCCGCGATGATGTCGACTTCATTGCCGCACTGCTTGGCCACAGTCCCTTGCTCGATCACACGAAAACCCAGTTGGCCTCCGTGCCGCTTGACAACGGACCTGTGGCTGAGGTGCTCCAAGCCCTATTCACCGCCGAGGGCGGCGACATCGCCCAGCAGCTCGAGGGCGAGCCCGCCCGCGCCCTCTACGCCGCGGCCGCGACCACCGATACTGCCTCACCCGACAACCGGGAGGAACTCGTCCGGCAACGCGTTATCCGGCTCAAGAAAGACGCCTTGATTGCCGAGGGCGAACGCATCCAACAGGCATTGCGCAACGCGGAACGCGCAAACGATCAATCGCTCACACTGAAACTCCTTTCGCAGAAAGTCGATATAAGCAAGAAAATTGATACCGTGGGCGTCGCCTGAGGCCCCGGGCCGGGACCGCCACGAAAAGCGTAGCCTATAACATTCGAGGAACGTAATGGCTGTACGTACGCAGAAGAAATCGTTCAACAAAGAAGAAAGCAAGAGAAGGGCCATGGCCCTTGTCAAGGAAAAAGGCAAGCTGACCTACGACGACCTCAACGCGATCTTGCCCGATGACGCGAATGCCGACGACATCGATGAGGTCATGGTGGCGCTCAGCGGGATAAACGTCGAACTGGTCGATGAATTCCGGGTAGACGCCGAGACGCAACAGCGCCAACAGCAGAAACAGATCGAAGCCAAGAAGGCCGAGATCCGAAGGGACGCCGCGCACAGCCGGCTCGAGCGCGCGGATGATCCCGTGCGCATGTACCTGCGCGAGATGGGGCGCGTGCCCCTCCTGACCAAAGAGCAGGAAGTGGAGATCGCAAAACGGATCGAGGCCGCGGAAGAGCAATTGACCAACGTCATCCTTACCACGCCCTACACACTCAAAGAGGTGCAGATGCTCGCCGCCCGGATCATGGCCGGCCGGCTCAACGTTGCCCACGTCAGCGATATCGAAGAACCCAAAGCCCAGAACAAATTCACCCGCGCCCTGCCCCGGCTCGTCAAGCGCATCAACGACTACGCGGAGCAGATCGATGCCCAGGAGAAGCGCGGCCGGCGGTCCGGCCTTTCACCCCGGAGCCGCGAAAACATTGAGCGCCGCATCGGCGAGTTGCGTGAGCGGCAAGTCGAGATCATCGGGAAGTTTCAGCTCAAGACCAAAGAGATCATGAAGATTGCGCGGAAAATCAAGGGACTCAAGCGACGGGTTTCCACCGCGCGCGACGAGATAGACCGCGCGGAACGGGAAGTCGGGTACAACGCCGAGAAGATTCACGCAATGGCCGTTCAACTGCGACGCTCCGCTTCTGCCGCGGGCCGGCTCGGCGTTGACCACGACGTCGTTCTCGATGCCGAACGGCGCCTTTCCCTGGCCCAGCGCAAGATCGACCAGATCGAAAGCGACGCACATCTCAATACGGACAACATTACCGCATTGATCGACATGATTCGCAACAAAGAAGAGAAGATCTACCAGGCCAAAATGGAGTTGGTCGAGGCCAACCTACGCCTCGTTGTGAGTATCGGCAAGAAATACACCAATCGCGGCATGTCATTCCTGGACCTGATTCAAGAAGGCAACATCGGGCTGATGAAAGCCGTCGACAAATTCGAGTACCGCCGCGGATACAAATTCAGCACCTATGCCACCTGGTGGATCCGCCAGGCCATTACCCGCGCGATTGCCGACCAGGCACGCACCATCCGCATCCCCGTGCACATGATCGAATCCATCAACAAGCTCGTGCGTACCAGCCGCCGGCTCGTCCAGGAATACGGCCGCGAACCCACCGCCGAAGAGTTGTCCGAACAGATGGAAATGTCCGCAGACAAAGTGCGCAGCATCCTCAAGATCGCCCAAGAAGCCATCAGCCTCGAGACCCCTGTCGGCGATGACGGCGACAGCAGCTTTGGCGACTTCATCGAAGACAAGGCCGCGGAATCCCCCGCCAACGCAACGGCCTTCAGCGTATTCCAGGAACGCCTCGACGACGTCCTCGGTTCCCTGACCGAACGCGAAGAGAAGGTGTTGCGCTTGCGTTTTGGCCTTGGCGACGGGTATCCTCGCACCCTCGAAGAAGTCGGCAGCGTGTTCAACGTCACCCGCGAACGCGTGCGCCAGATAGAGGCCAAGGCCTTGCGCAAGATGCGACACCCAACGCGCGCGCGCGCCCTGAAGCACTTTGTCGACTGGACCCTCAACCGGTCCTAGACCCGGCGCAGAAACGCGCCTCAAACCGAGGGCCTGTAGCTCAGTGGTCAGAGCAGGTGACTCATAATCACTTGGTCGTAGGTTCGACCCCTACCAGGCCCACCACTTAAACCCCCAATCCCCAATTACTTAGGCGGCAGTATGGGGTCACGGCAGTACGGCAGTATGAGGTCAGGTCTTACATTACAACATTTTGCACGTCTCCAAAGACAGCAACTGGTCGAGTCACCACCATGGCCAATAGGACAATGTCGTAATGCAACACCTGACCCGCGCCGCAGGTTAGAGGCAACCATTTGCCTGATTCAAGCCGCGCGCCTCGGCGCTAAGCAGCCGCGTGTCCTCACGTATCGCGGGAGTGCTTTGAGAAATCCGGGGGGCTCACGCGCCGATGGCTTGGAGGAACTTGCCATCCCTTCCCGTTGAGGGCACACGAAGTGAGGGCACACGAAGTGAGGGCACACGAAGTGAGGGCACACGAAGTGAGGGCACACGAAGTGAGGGCACACGAAGTGAGGGCACACGAAGTGAGGGCACACGAAGTAAGGCACACAAAGCGCTCAGCAGCATGGTCCCGGTCAGGATAGCCAGACCTGCTGTGCCCGTGACCGGCAAAGGCGGGCCGACGCCGACCGCGTTCTCCGCAATGTTGACGTCGCTCCCCAGGCTTGACGTGACGCTCAGGCACACCGTATAGGCGCCGACCTCTTGGTACGTGTGCACCGGGTTCTGCTCGGTGCTGCCCTCCGTGCCGTCCCCGAAGTCCCAGTTCCAGGCCTCGATAACGCCAATTCCGGGATCGGACATGTCAGTGAACTGCACTTCCAGCGGCACGCTTCCCGAGGCAGGATAGGCGACGAACGCCGCCGTAGGAAGGTCACGCTGGGTCGTGAAACTCCAAACCGGCCCGGCGACAATGCCCTTTGCGTACACCTCATCCACCCGCCACGAGTAGGTCGCACCGTAGGACAGCTCACCGGGATCATGGCTGAGGGCGGGCTGCTCAGCAGACACAAGCGCAAGCGAGTCCGGCGATTCGCCGAAATAGACGTTGTGCGACACGGCGCCGGAACCGGGCAACCATCGCAACCAGGTGTGAATGCTGACCTTGGCCTCGCCGTCCACAGGGCTCGGGTGCGTTGCTTCGAACTGCTCGGTGCCCGTCGTGAAGCTCCATACCACCCCCTGGGCAACGCCCGAAGGGAGCACTTCATCAATGCGCCAGACGTAGGTCGTGTTCTCGGCCAGCGCACCGGGATCGTAGGTGGTTTCCATCTGCTGCTCGGAGACCAGTTCGAGGCCGGCCCAGGACGCGGCGAAATAGACGTTGTGCGCCACGGCGCCCGGCGCAGCGGTCCAGGTCAGGTCTGCATCAACGTCAGCGTAGCGCTCCCCGTCCGCCGGGCTCGGGTTCGTTGCGGCAACGTCCTGCGTGCTGAAAGTCCATAGTTCGCCCGGGATCGTCTCGGACGCAAACACCTCATCGATGCGCCAGTAATAGGTCGCGCTAAACGCCAAGGTCCCAGGGTCGTATTGGGTCGCGGACTGGTGGTCGGAGACCAGCGTGAGAGAACCCGGTGCATCGCCGAAATACACGTTGTGCGACAGCGCACCGGTGCCGGACGTCCACGCGAGCTTGGCGTTGACACTCACACCGGTCTGCCCTTCAGCCGGGTTGGGTTGTGTAGCGGCAAGACTCTCCGTGCTGAAATACCACAGGTCGCCCGTCTCTGTGTGGTCGTCGAAGACCTCATCGACGCGCCAGAAGTATCCAGCGCTGTAAGACAACGCGCCGGGATCATACGTCGTTGTGGGATGGTCGCTTGCCACGAGGGCGAGGTCTTGGGGGGAATCCCCGAGATAGACGTCATGCGCCAAGGCCCCGGCCCCAGCGGCCCAGCTCAGGTCCGTGTCAATACTGACATTGCTCAAACCATGGATCGGAACGGGGCTCGTGGCAAACGGCCACGGGGGATTGAGCAGCCATTCACGATAATGTGCCCCTACGCAATGGCCGGCGATCTGCATATACCCTTCGATGCCAAAGTGCAGGTAGTCCTTCCCGCCGTGCTCCTCGTCGTCGGCCATGGCGGCCGGCGGGCTGGCAAGGGCGGCGTCGCCGCCGGGATAGGGGCTGTAGGCGGGCGCCTGTCCGGGCAGTGGGGCGACCTTTGGCGCGAACCAAGGGATGTACCCGAAATGGTGCTGCATGCGGCCCCAGTTCTGGATGTAGAAACAGCGATCCCGCGCTTGCGCAATGGCCCTCTTCCGGAGACCCAGGGCGACGAGCACCCCGTTGAGTTGTTCCGGGGTGGGCTGCCCCCAGTACGCCCAATTCGTGGCGGAGAAGGTGCTGTATTCAGGACGCGACGGGTCCACCGTCTCGACGCAGTTGAAGTAGTCGTAGTCGCAAAGCACCACGTTGAGATCCCGCCTGACGGCGAGAATGGCATCCACGACGACCTCGAGGTTCCACTGGATTGCGCCGAGCAGGATCTCGGTGAGTTCCGGCGGGGTCGCCGTGTTCCAGCCTTCCCAGAGGATGTCGTTGGCGCCAAGCCATACCTCGACAATGTCTATCGTGGGATACACAACAAGCATGAACGCAACCCGTTCAAGCAGCCCCATATCCGAGCCGGGCAAGACGAGATTGGCCGCAAAATGACTCGCTTTGAGCCCCCCTATCGCCGTTGACGCCCCTTCCACGTCCGCGAAGCCCAGGCCCTCCTGGTCCAACACCCGCTGCAGGTACCTCTTGTGATACATGTACGCGGCATGGCTGTCGCCCACGAGCAGAATCCGCTTCGTGTTGGCCACCGCATCCGTACGAATCGACACAATTGCCAGCACGCTCACCACGGCGCGCAGGATGAGGCCGCGCATAACCTGCAACTCCCCCCCCATTCTGCGCCATACCACGATGGCGACTCTCGATGCCCAACAAGACACACCCCTCATCTAACGATAGCCCCGCCCGTACACGGAATTCAATGCGAATCGTTCTCCGGATTCAGATCCCACTGGACAAGGTCACGCAGGAGCCCTTCGGCGGGGAGGCCCTCCGCTATCGACAGGTTGCCACCGGCTACGTGGTGTACAGCATCGGACGCAATCGCCGTGACGACGAAGGCAAAGAAGGATGGCAGGATGGCGATCTGACGCCAGCAGTTGGCCGTTCCAAGTGAGGACAATATGGGGGCAGATCTTTCACCGCCTTTTGGTGTAGAGTGATCGAGAGGATATAGGGAATGAGAAACACCGGCATAGCGTTGCTCATCATCCTGGCTGTCTTGGCGGGCGTGTATGGCGTGTATCGGCAACGTGCCCATAGCCGGTTGGTGGCGGCGGTCGATGAGATCAAAGCGACGGGTGCGCCGGTGACACTCGATGAGTTGAATGCCTGGTATGAGGACGTGCCAGCGGCCGAGAACGCGGCGAACGTCTATGGGGAGGCCTTCGAGGCGTTTGATGATATCGAGAAGCGCCTGCCCTCGGTGCCGATAGTGGGCGGGGCCGACCTGCCGGACCGCACCGAGCCGGTGTCTGACGAGATGAAGGCGGCGACGGCGCAGTACCTCGAACGCCAAGGCCAGGCCCTGGAACTGCTGCACCGTGCGGCGCGCCTGCGGAAGTGCCGGTTTCCGCTGGACCTCACCCAAGGTCCTCAGGTGCAACTCCCCCATTTGTCCCAACTCCGGCACGCGGCGCGGCTGCTCAGCCTCGAGGCCGTGTTCCGTGCCGAGAACCAGGAGGGGGAAGGTGCAGCGCAGTCGCTTGTAGCCGCGCTTGCCGTGGGCCGCTCGCTTCAAAACGAGCCGCTGATCATCTCGCAGTTGGTGCGGTTTGCGTGCGACAAGATCGTGTCTGATGCCCTCGAACAGGTGCTCAACAGGACGCCCCTGGCCGATGACCAACTCGCGGACCTTGGGCAGGCGGTCGCGGAGGCAGGGCTGCCTGGCGGTTTGACGCGGGCGTTTATTGGCGAGCGCAGCTCCTTCCTGGCCTCGATCACAAAACAAAGAGAAACCGCGACGCCAAGGCGCGGTGCGCTTCGCAAAGCGTACTTTGAATGGTCCGGGTTTGAGGACATCGACAGGGCCGCGTATCTGGGATACATGTCGCGGCTGATCGAGACAGACGGGCTATCTCCGCCAGAGTCTCTGGATACCATAGCCGCGCTTGCAGACGAAGCGTCGAATCTGTCACCGTGGCGCAGGCCGCTGACGCGGGTTCTGATGCCTGCCCTCGCCCGCGCAAAAGAGGCGGAACCGCGGCATGCCGCCCACATATACCTGGCCCAGGCTGCGTTGGCTATCGAGCGGTACCGCCTGACCAACGGCGACCCGCCTGCGCGGCTCGCCGAACTTGTCCCCAGTTACCTTGGCCAGGCGCCCAAGGACCCGTTTGACGGGGAGGAACTGCGCTACCTGAAGAAATCCTCGGAGTACGTCGTGTACAGCATCGGGCCAAACCGGCGGGACGACCGCGGCAAGCAAGGCGAAGATGCCCGGTTCTCCGGGGACGTGACGCTTACCGTGGCGCTTCGGCCCTGAGCCAGCGCGCTTCGCCCGGTAGGCCGAGCGTCGGGACTTCTTTGGTGGGGCGAGCGTCCTCGCGAGCCGGTGCGGCGGGATAATGTCGGCCTTTGCCGTCGCGCTGCGGCTCGCGTGGACGCTCGCCCCACCAGAACGCCCCACCACGAGGACGCTCACCCCACCAGAACGCCCCACCACGAGGACGCTCCCTTCGCGGGCGCCGTGTTGAGAAAAACCGTAATTCGCAGCTTTCACTTGACATTTGCCCAGGGGGGTACTATTCTGCGCATACTGATGAAAGCGGGAAGAGGAAACTGGCGTGGGTCGGTCCTTCGTGGGAACCCCTATGGGCTGCGGCAAATGGGAACGGGCTAAAGCCCGCACTACGAACAAGGAAAGGAGCAGGGAAATGAGTACTCGCATGACATTGTGGACGGCAGGGCTAGCCTGAGTTTACGGGTTACGCGGCGAGTGGTCAAGCAAGTAGTTGGCATGGGATGAGTTACGACGGGGTCGGCGTATTACCCCTTGAGGACTTGGCCGATTTCGAGGCATTCGGCGAGTTTTCG
>Ga0272441_10015350_pt1 | contig 10725 bp, 7 predicted proteins | sample SSMProp6N_FD_193582 | JGI IMG/M metagenome (GOLD analysis project Ga0272441, IMG submission 193582) | Marine sediment archaeal communities from Little Sippewissett salt marsh, Falmouth, MA, United States - SSM-Prop-6N | ecosystem: Environmental > Aquatic > Marine > Wetlands > Sediment ...
TAATCAAGATATATACCCATTAATGTATCCAATCTCTGATCCACCTGTTTTTGTATGGATTGATGATGATTACAACGAAACAATACCAGGATGGAATCAGACACATTTCAATAAAATTCAAGATGGTATCGATACTATTGCTGAGAATGGAACCGTGTATACTTATAATGGTACATACTTTGAAAATCTTGAACTCAATAAACCATTAAGATTAATTGGACAGGAAAAATACGATGTAATCATTGATGCTCACTATAACGGATCTGTGTGTAATATATCAAGTGATTGGGTTACAGTTTCGAATTTGACATTAAAAAACACAGGGAATTATTCTGAAATGGGTATTTATGCAGATTCTGGAGTTTTTTTCCTATTTACTAGTCATAATAGAAGACATTGCACCATTTCAAATAATATATTTATTGATTGTTTAGTCGGAGTAAAATCATTCGGAGCAGATAACCTCACTATTGTTAATAATTCTATTTCTTTACAAAATTATAATTTCAGTAGTGGTATTATAGTAGAAGACACGAGTTATTGCGATATTTCACATAATACGATTTTTAGTTGCAATGAAGGTATTTATATTGGGTATCAATCAAAACATAATGTTATTTCTCATAATATTGTCAAAAATAATACTGGTGATGGAATTAATATCTATACTGGATCACAACTAATAGCTTGGAATAGAATAGAGAACAACACAGTTTTAAATAATGGAGAATATGGAATTTATGTAGAATCATCAGGAAATAATAAAATTTGCAATAATCATGTTGAAGACAATATGTGGGGAATTGCGCTTCGTTTTAATTCTCAAAATAACCTTATCTCAAGAAATACGGTCGTTAATCATTCTCGTGGTATCTATTTATTACAGGCTCCTTCAAATAATACAGTATCTAAAAATAATGTATCAGAAAATGATTATGGAATCTATTTATGGTCCTCAGAGTATAATCAAATCATTCGGAACTATGTCTACTCTAATACACGTGGTGTTCGTATGAACTCAGATTGCCAACAAAATGTTGTTACTGGCAATTATATCCATGATAATGATTTTTCTATTTCATTTCAAACATCAAATAACAATAATCTTATCTATCATAACAATTTCATTAATAACACAAATCCACCCTATGATGATGGAGTCAATCAATGGGATAATGGATATCCCTCTGGAGGAAATTATTGGAGTGATTACACCGGAATTGATAGTAATAATGATGGAATAGGAGATGATCCATATGATATTACAGGTGGTGTTAATCAAGATTTATATCCACTAATGAACTCTTTTGGAATTCTTAGTAAATTATCTGATGGATGGAATTTTCTCTCTCTTCCAGTGAACTTTTCTACCAATAAAGAAAATGTGATGATATATTATAATGATTCATTTTTTACATTTCAAGATGCTGCTAATGATGGGGTAATATCTCCTTATCTTTTTGGATGGAATAGAACCACACAGAGTTATGAATTTGCGAATGTTTTCAAACCAGGTCAAGGTTGCTGGATATATAGCTATGAATCATGTGAGATTTGGTATCAATATGATTCCACTATTGATGATTCATACATTACTGAATTAAAAACCAATTGGAATATCATTAGCATTCCATATTCTCAGCATCTTGAAAAGACAGATCTGCTCGTAGATGATGTTTCTTGGTATACTGCGGTGTCTAATGGATGGATTAGTGATTACGTCTTTGGTTGGAATAGTGTAGGGCAATCTTACGAATTTTCTAACCTGTTTGAACCTGGGAAAGCATATTGGCTTTATAGCTATTTAGAATGTCATTTAAAAGGAAGTTGATATCAAAATTAATTCTTATCAACAATTTTCACATTGACTGGCGAACACTTTTAAAGAAGAATAAGCATGCAGGGTGATATATGGCTGAAAAAGAAGCTACCCAAGAAACTGAAAAATCAAAACAGAAAACGTATACTTTTGAAGATGCAATGAAAGTAGCTGATGATATTTTTTCTTTACAAAAGGAAGAATCCTATCATCCTGGTGCTTTCGTTCATGGTTTAGTCTTTGCTTTAGAAGCTACTCAGCAATCATATCAAATTCCACCGCAACAATTAGCTGAAGTAAAGCGAAGTGTACGAAAGTATATACAACAAGTCAATGAATCAGTAAAAAATGATCAATTAAAATAATAATAATATTGATTGTTATAAGGATGCAAAAAGAATATTCTATATTATAGATTTAGCAGTGATTCTTCTTTTTTTCTCTTTCCTTTTAAAAAAACAAATTCAAATAGCCAAACGTTATAGCGTTCTAAATACTCATCTTGATTGATTTTTTTACCTTCAAAAAATGAAACCCAATTCTTCCAAACAGGTTTTTGTTCTTTCATAAGTAATTTTACATCATTTTCATATCGTTTGAAAAGATCAACGCTATTCTCAAATTCTTGAAATGCTTCATCGACACCTTGAGTAAACCCTTTTCGAAAATTTTCTTCAGATGACTGATTGTTCATTTTTCGAATAAGTTCTTCTTTCACAGATAATGGTTCCAATTTTTTCATCAGTAGATCCCAACTCATTTAAGATATATTTTCCACGATATTTCTAAAAGATTTTTTACTAAACAAAAAATGTTACTACTTTTTGTAAAGGTTAGTAATATGCTATCATTTATAAAATTTTGTATAAAATCATAATAAATTACCAGTTTTGTATCGAAATAATAAGAAAAAAAGAAAAAATTTATTTTTTGAAGAATCCAAAAAATCCTCTTTTTTTATCAGGACGATCAGGTTTTTCAACTTTATTTGGTTTTTCTGTTGCAGGAAACTCCGGTAATGGTGTTTCTGTAGGTTCAACATGTTTCTCTAATGAATTGGATGATTCGAGTATTTTATCTATTTCAGAGGTTATTTGATCAAAAGAAGTGTTATTATTTGTTGGAGAAATTGGTTCACTATTATTCGAAGGATTGATCGTTTCCTCTTCCTTGTTTATTGATTCATCCGGTTGATCCTGATAAAGACGATGAACAAGTTTTCTTATCTCTTTTGATTCGATGTGTTCTAGATAGGGTTCAGTTTTGGCCAACTATTCCTCACCAATAATCCTAAACAATCATTATTATAAAAAATTAATTGAAAAATTTAATTCCAAAATATCGTGAATGATTGCTACTCAAATATTAAAAGAACTATTGATGATTATGGTTGATGCCAGGTGTCGATTGATTCTTCAACTATTGCGGTTGCTTCATACAATGTATCGTCTTCAATGGGAGAAAACGATGCTCGAGCAATAGCCATAGGTATCCGACGTATATAATCTGCCATTCGTAAATCTCGTCTAAGATTTGTGTTGTAATATTTTTCAACGACATTGTTCATGCGTTTAAGATACCTTTTTACTTTTGAATCAGAAGCTAGTATTTCAGGTTGAAACCGTCGAGAAAGCTTCATCCATTGATCATAATATTCTGGTTTCTTTTTGATTTCACCTTTATCATAAAACTTTTTATGAAATAGATTCAATCGATCATCAGATTCAATATTTCCAACTCGAACAATTAATGCACATCGACTAACTAGTAATGGAGATAATCCAATATCATTCACAGCATTTTTTGTAAATACTTTTGTTTTTGGGTTAGCAAATGAAATCATAATAAATTGACTTTTAATATTCTGATGGACTTTAGCTGAATGGACAGTACATTTACCATTGGATAATAATTCATAAGTATATTCAATATCATCTTGAGGAATCTTATCAAACTCGTCAACCAGTACGAGTTTTTGATCTGCATGAGGAAGTGCTCCTAAATCACCTGTTCCAAGATTACAAACCAAGCCAGAACGAGTAGCGTTAGCACCAATATTTGTAATATTAGAAAATTGTTCACCAATGATTTCCTTTGCCATCGTTTTACTACTTCCAGGTTCACCAATGATTAATGAATGAACTGGTTCAGCAAATGTTGAAAACATACTAGTAACGATAACTTTTTTCATGATTTCGTTACCATGAATTTCTTGAAACACATTCTTCCAGAATCCTTCAAAACCTCGTTTTCGAGCGAATTCCTGTAATTCATCTTCAGGTAGAAAAATCCCTTCTTTCTCTTTTTCTTCAAGTTTTTTCGCTTCAATGATTTCAAGTAAGGCTTCAGCTTTTCGCATCACTTTATTGAATCCAGCAGTTTTCCGTTTTAACGTAAGTTTGTTTTCTTCAATGTCAAGAGCAACTGTACCCCATCCTGTTTTATACACATCAAAAGCGGTTAACACCGACTTTCGCACCGCCCGACTGGTATTTATAACGATTACTTCAACTGTATCATTATCTTTAATAACAATATTAACTAAATTCTTATTAAATAAAATATTTCGAGCACGTTGAATTAATTGAGTTCCTTTACTAGGCCCCATTCCAAGCATTTGAACAGACATGACTGCGAGTTGTTCTAACGTGGTAATACCCATGTATTCGAGTTTTTTCCTATCCGAAGGGATGACGCCAATTTTACTAAGATCATCTTCCATAACAAATCACGTTTTCCGGAAGGATATGGAGTCTTCTTTTTAAAAGGTTGCCCTGAAGGAAGTGTTTAAGAATTCACTATGTTTTTATGATACGATTAATTATCTTCTTTGCAGTATTAAAAAATAATATGGATAAATCATGAAAACAAAATCGAAACATTATGCTATCATTGTATCATTACATAAGGAAATAGATGAAATTATATTATTAACTGAATCAAAAGATTTTGAAGTAATTAAGACCTATATTCAACATCGTGAAAAACCAGATGTAACAACTTATATTGGTAAAGGAAAATGTGATGAAATTCAAGAATTTATCTTGGAATCGGATAATAAAATTGACGCAGTGATTATTGATGGTAGTTTAAAACCATCTCAATGGTTCTTATTAGAGCAATCTTGGAAAGTTCCTGTATATGATCGATTACGTTTAATTCTATTGATTTTTAAGGATCGAGCTAAACGTAAGGAGGCTCGTTTACAGGTTCGTTTAGCGGAGTTAGAATATGAACGACCTTTTGTACGAGAATTAATCCATAGAACAAGGAGTGGAGAACATCCTGGTTTAATGGCGGGTGGTGAATATCAGGTTGATGATTATTATGAGATGATGAAGAAACAAATGAAACAGATTAAAGAGAAACTTGCTCATATTCGCAAACAACGAATGGTTAGAAGACGTCATCGTCATTATAGTGGCTATTATCTTGTTTCTCTAGCGGGTTATACTAATGCGGGTAAAAGTAGTCTGTTGAATGAGTTAACTAATGAGGGTATTGATGTAGAAGATCGATTATTTTCAACGTTATCGACGACGACGAGAAAACTTACTCAGTCAAAGATTCCTATTTTACTTACGGATACTGTTGGTTTTATTCAACGGTTACCTGCTTGGATGATTGAAGCATTTCATTCTACTCTCGAAGAGATTAAGGAGGCTGATGTTGTAGTTCTGGTTGTTGATGGCGGTGATTCGCTTAATAATTTTGAACAAAAATTAACTACTTCTCTTGATGAACTGCTTGATTTAGGAGTAAACAATCCTGTATTGATTGCTATCAATAAGAAAGATTTGATTGCCCAAGAAGAACTTCAAACAAAAATCGATGTAGTTAAAGGACTATGTGTTGGAAAACAATATGATATTGTTACTATATCAGTCCATAATCATGAAAATATGAGTCTATTAATTGAAAAAATTCATAGACTTCTTCCTCAGCTTTTTCAATTACATATTCGACTTCCTAATACAAATGATACACAATCATTGGTTTCCTGGATGCATAAATATGTCGAATTTGAAAAAATTACCTATGGGTCAAAAGTGGATATAGTCTTAATTACCCATGAACAAATTAAAGATAAAATTGTTACCCAAGTTAAAAATCTAGATGGTGATATACTTTCCATAAATCAATTATTATAATCCATTTATTTGTGGTAATATTTTATTGTATTTGTAATTGTATTTCTTTGTCAAATGGTAAAAAAGCTCCAATTCTATTCGAAAAACTCGCCATTTTCATATCAAACATTTTATATAGTTGATTAACTAAATATTTTATATAAATATATAAAAAATAATTTGGAGGAAAAATCGGATGTCTATAATAAATAGAAAAGGAGTATTAACCGTGTTGGGAGCATTTTTTATTGTTTCACTTTTGATTTCATCTGTTACCGCTGTTCCGCAGCAAAATGCTGAAGTTCTCAATGAACAAATAGATAAAAAAGAACAGATGGATATGTTCATCGATTTTATAGAAAGGTCTCAAAATTCAGAAACATCACCGATTATGTTCATGAGCTTTTTACTTAACATCGCAGATCAATTAGTGTTAAAGATTCAAAACCAACCTGATTCTTTTGAATTTTCTGAAGAAATATTATGCAATGCCCTTCCAGATACAGATGAACGAATAAGTGAAGAGGATATTTCAATTCATACTATTTCCACCCTTGAAACTTTGCAGGATACAATTACCGAGTTAGATGATAATGATGAACAAAGAATGGATTTATCTTTTATAAAAACATTAATTGCGTTACTAATTTCATTTATCAAAGAAAAACTTCTTGGTGGGGAAGACACTTCAGATGATGGTGATGATAGTACTAATGACTGGATTTCAACATTAAAAGAGATTCTTAGTGTATTAGCATCAATCCTTGTATTTCTACTTAAGGGATTATTAAAAGGTATTTCTCTTCTTGTTGGCGGTATTCTAAGAATTATTGGTGCAATACTCACCATAGTAGTATTAATGCTTGCTGGACTTCAAACGATTCTTACCACAAGTGGATTTTTACTCGTATTTATGGGATTTATTAGTAAGATTGCAATCAAAATCTTTTCAGTGATAGCCGCTCCTGTATTTGCGTTATTAGCAGCACAAGTTACAGTTTCTTTGGGTACACTTCTAGGTGGTTTATCCATGGCCTTACATGCTATTCTTGCTTTTGTTTTGATATTTGCTATCCCTATTTTACTTATCGCGGGAGTGTTTTTCTTAGTAAGCGGCAATACTGATGAAGGTGACGATGTCCTGTTAGATTTCATAACATTACATTGGGATGGACCCCTCTATATGTTGATTTCTATACTACTGAACAAACTTTGCCTCTAAAAAATCCTTATTTCTTTTTTTCCTTTATATTCTAAGCTATGTAAATAAGAGATTCATCCAGAAAAGATAAAGTTAAAAAAAAAATTGGTTAGGTAAATAAATAGGAAAAGAGAAATTGGATGAGCTCAAGTATTGGATGGTATGAAATAGATTTTTGGGTAGTCAATGTAATCGGGATAATTTCGAAATCATCAGCATCAATGGTATTGACAATTTTAAGTTCTCCATTAAATTCTTTGTTTTTCCCTTCAGGTGCAACAACCGTTATTTCTATCTCACAAATTCCATGTTCTGGCGTTAACATTGATCCAGAATCTGGAGTAATCGTCCAAGTTCCCCAAGAAGGTGTTTCCTCTATTTCCCAGGATAGCTGTGAAAAGGATTCACCAGCATTTTCAATTGAAATTGTATAACTTACTTCATCACCTGGGTTTGCTCGTTTCCAAGTAATAGAATCATCACAGGATAAATCAGCATGTTTAGATGTTAATGCTTTTACACAAAAATTTGCAGTGCCTTCCCAAATATTATATGAAAAATCGTACTCATGAAAATCAATCCAGGATCCATTTAGATAATAATAACTTTCACCGGGATTAGCACTTGATGGAACCACGGTATTTGCAAAGGTTGATCCAAGCAATACAGGAATTTCTGAAGTGCGATCAAACGGCTGTCCTCCATGAGAAATATCTAGATAAACAAAGAAATCATCACCTTCCGACAATGGAACAAGGGCATCTAACATAATAGTGTGAAATCCAGTATGATCAATAGTACCAGAAACCATAGAGATTTCATCGGATAATACATTGTTTTTAAACGTATCAAAAATCTTTATAGTATAATCAACATCATCGACTGCAGTATAAAAACTTACTGCACTTAAGGGATCGTTAGAAACTGCAGTGAACGCATTGAATACTTCATTACTATCAGTAAACGTATCTCGCCATCCATGATAATCATGATAATAAAAATGACCAAATGGGTTTGGTACAACTTGTTGAAATGATACGGCTCCCATTTCTGGATGTTGACCAGAATGATAATCATAATAGGAAATCCAAAAATACCCTTCGTCACAATATGAATTACCCCAGCTGTTTTTGCATAACCATGCTCCTGGTTCTGGTGCTTGCGTGACTTTTGTATCATCCCATCCGATGATGCCAATGGAATGATTGGGATCTTCTGAGCCATATTGATAATGTGCACAATAACTGTTGTTGATTACATCAATATATTTTCCACTATAACACATACATGTTCCAAGTGCTCCATGTGTCATGATTTGTTCTTTGATTACATCTAAATTAGAAAGATCTTCTCCAGCCACAAACCATTCAATCGCAAAAGGATAAAAAATGACATAATCCTCATTGAATCTATCTGGTGCTTCAGAATACCATGGCATATCGCGTTCAGAGTCATCATTAGCAGAAGGATCAAATATTGCACCTTCTCCTCTCGTAAAATATGCTGATGCAACTCGATAATCACCACCCATGTGTACATCTAATCCATCAGCATTGGCTACATCTTCATTATAGAAACTGTTGAATCCATTCCACCAATCTAAATGATATTCAGCAAAATTCGGATCTTCAATATTAGCAAAAAATTCTTCCCATACACCTGACATTAAGACATTACTTTCCATTGACGCCATTGTTCCATGACACCAACATGTTCCCCCAGTTTGATCCTTTACGGATGAAACATAATTAATTCCATCTACATCACGGAGGTCAAATAAAGAAGGAATATCAACTATTTCCTCTTTAGGATGAAGCAAAGGTTGATATGATTCCTTTCCTAAAAAAGGCCCATTCTTTTGAGCAATAGTAGAAAAAGCGGTTGATATAAAAAACAGCGTTACCAGTATACAAATTACTTTCTTATTCATATTAATCACTATCTATTATTGTCCCCTTAGTATTATTACTATAAATATATAAGAAAATCACTAAATATAAACGTTTCTCATACACTTAATAAAAAAAATGTTCAGAATAGATTTTAACGTCTATTCCGTTAAAATTTTTTTTATTTTTTGTATTAGTATCCACCAATTTTTAAGGTCGGATCGCCAAGAAGAACCCACTGAGTTATTGTCTTTGGGTGTCCTGCTGAGAGATCACTCATATCAAAGGTGTTCACATAGGTGTTTAATGTCTGCATATAAGCATCTCCGAGTATTTCTTGTTGTTCTTCCCCGTATTGTCTGAAAAATTCAATGGTAATCCATGAATCTCCACCACCTGTAGTAAGTTCTTTACCGGGCATTCCGTACCCAAGACCGGTATTACCCATACTTGCAATTGCTCCTCCATCTGGATTACGTATCAATCGCCAGCTAAATGTTTCTGGTACCGGTACGCCATGACACCACATTGATTTTGATGGGATAAATGGGAAGAAATAAGGTAAAATATCATACACCCCAAGAACCATGGAAACATTGAACTGACTGTTATGACATCCACCGACTACTGCAATTGGTAGTTTTTCTCCATTGGACATGGTATCCATTGGAAACAAGGGACTTGCGAAAAATGGCGGCCATGGTTGAAGCGTGGTTACTTTCATACCTGTAACACTTGCTGGTCCTCGATCACCAGGGATACCAGGTATTTGATCAGCCCATACATTTGGACTACCATGACCCGAAAAGAACAAGAAACCACAACCATCATTTACTGCTGAGAGAACGTCATCAATACCTGTAAGTTTACCATTAGATGTCCATAAGATTTCTCTTTCAAAATTTTCAGGCATGTAATATAATGCACCACCTCGACCGAGTAATGCTTTTTCACCAGTAGTCCATTCTCCTTCATAATACATTTCTGTATCATTTCGCCAATCAGAAAAGACAAGTTCATCGGCATCATTTGTGATCCATACATGAATATTTGTGAGATTTCCATAAGGTGTGGGATCATAGCTTTTTCCTCTAATAATTAACACTTCATCAATATAACTTACATTAGCCCAGAAATAAAATTCATTACAATAGTCATTTGAATCAGGATCAAAAGCAATATCGGTGTTACCAAGGATGTCTCCCTCAGAAACCGAAACGATTTCGGCGATAGGTACAGTCGGAAATCCATTTTCAAATGCTTCTTGAATTGCAGGATTCAAATGATCATCATGCGAATAGGTAATCACTGACTCAACAGATCGATCTTTTGTTACGTTAATACTAATGATTGGGCTTGATTCCTGTTCTGGATTGAAGCTTTGTGCATAAATAGTGTCTTCGCCTTCATCAATAATGCTTGTGTCCCATTGAATGTTTAAATCAGTTTGATCAAGGAATCCGTCCCCTGAAACCACAACCATTTTTTCAAACCATGAATCATCTAGAGAAGCACTCTCATAAGTAATGATTTTATTCACGACGGTGTTTACTTCTTCTTCACTTCGACAAGCCATTCTGCTTAATGAAACATCAGGATAAAAATCGAGATTTTCATCATCATCTACTCCAGGTTTTCCAAGAGCAGCAAAAATACCATCTCCATTAGGATCCCAATCATTAAATT
>Ga0272441_10015351_pt1 | contig 10724 bp, 9 predicted proteins | sample SSMProp6N_FD_193582 | JGI IMG/M metagenome (GOLD analysis project Ga0272441, IMG submission 193582) | Marine sediment archaeal communities from Little Sippewissett salt marsh, Falmouth, MA, United States - SSM-Prop-6N | ecosystem: Environmental > Aquatic > Marine > Wetlands > Sediment ...
CCAGTTCCTCGCGGAAATTGCCCCAGAAGATGTTCTTGATGAAGCCCATGGTGGCCGGATCGGGCCCCAACATCTCCTGGGCCTGCTCGATCTGCTTGCGGTCCTTCTCGGAGACGTTCTTGAGCTGTTTGGCGAGGTCGGGCTTGGACACGATGAGTTCTCCTGTTTCTAGGCTCCCAGTGGGCCGGCCGTTTCGGCCAGACCTACGCGTTCCTGGCGAAGAAGGCCTGGAGCTTCTTCTGGGCCGTATCGGTGTGACGCAGGCTGACCAGCAGGCGTCGTTCGGCGGCGATGCCCGCCGCCCAGCCGTCGGCGATTCCCACTTCAACCGCTTCGACCACGGCACGGGCCGCGGCGGTGTTGGGCAGGCTGCCTCGAACCGACTCCAGACCGTCCTTCACCGTCTCGCGGTTGCTTTCATCAATACATCGCGGCGTGGGCCGCGCCCCCGCCTTCGGGTGCGTCTCGATCCACCGCACCGCCACATCGTAGAGATCGTCCTCGTGGACCACGAGTCGATCAAAAAGGCCGTCGGGCGCCTCGGCCACGGTCGCGGAGGACCCGGTGGCCGCCATGACGATCGCTGTGGCCGGATCGATCCGCGCCGGGAGCATCTGCGTGCCGCCCCAGCCGGGGCAAAGGCCCAGGCCCGCCTCGGGCAGGCCGATTTCGTAGTCCTTGCCCGCGGCATTGTGGCGGGCGGCGATCAGCGCATCACAATGCAGGGCGATCTCCAGCCCCCCGCCCAGGGCCGCCCCATTGATCGCCGCCACGGCCGGGCACGGCAGGGTCGCGATCCGCGCGAACGCGTCGGCCCCTTCCGTCAGGTGCGCGTGAAGCTGGTCATCGGCGAGCCCATCGATCTCCGCCAGGTCGGCCCCCGCCACGAACACGCGCGAGCTGCCGCTCATGAGGATGAATCCGCTCGGCTCCTCTTCCCCGGCAAGCGCATCAAAGAACAGGTGAAGCTGATCGAGAAGCCACGCATCGAGGATGACCACGCTCCGCTGCGGGCTTTGAAGCCACAGCGTCACGATCCCGCCGTCCCGTCGTTGGCTTTTCAGTTCCAGCTTCATGATTCGGTCGACTCGGGCAGCGGAGGCGCTGCGGCTGAAAAACCCCCCCGGGGCGTTGCGAAAACGGGGTCCGCCGGCGCCGGAGACGCGGTCGCCGCGGACCGCCCGGCTCAAGCGACGGACAGACTGCCGGCACTGCGATGCGTGGCAGTCAACCATTGTACAAAACCCCTCGATGGCACGCCATTATTGAGCTGCGTCACTGAGTCTGCACCGGCCGGCGCAAACACCGGAGGAACGCTCGCATTCGACGAAGCCACGCCGTTGGATATATCGATGGACGCGCTTGGGCTACACTGCCGGCGGGCTCCGGGCCGCCCGCCCCTGCCCCGGCCGCCGAAACCCTCGAAATGAGCGCCCGTCGTGACCGTCTGCATCATCGCCGCCATGTCGGAGAATCGCCTGATCGGCCGGGCCGGCGCTCTGCCCTGGCGTCTGCCGGCCGATCTGAAGCGGTTCAAGGCCCTGACCGGCGGTCACACGATCATCATGGGCCGCAAGACCTTCGAGTCGCTCGGCCGGCCCCTGCCGGATCGAACCTCGATCATCGTGACCCGCAACCACGGCTACCGGGCCGAGGGCGCGCTGGTCGCCCACAGTCTCGAAGAAGCGCTGGAGCGAGCCGGCGCCGACGAGGAGGTCTTCATCATCGGCGGCGGGGAGATCTATCGGCAGGCCCTGCCGCTCGCCGATCGTCTGGAGCTGACGATCGTCCACGCCGTGATCGAGGGCGATACGTACTTCCCCGAATTCGATGTGAAGGACTGGAAGCTCGTTGGCGAGGAGCACCACGAGGCGGATGAGCGCCATGCGTATCCGTTCACTTTCCTGCGCTACGAGCGGGTCGCCCCGGCGTAACGGCACACCGATCGCACTCCGGGGCCGGACGGTTCCAAACACAGTTGCTTGAGCGTCGCGCCGCCGGATTACCACGCCCAAGTGGCCATGGGACAGTGCCGCGCACGTGATCTGTCTGGTGAGGAGGATTACCCCCAGTTGGAGAGAAGAGTAACCAGGTCGATCCAGTTTACAACGCAATCGCCGTTCGTATCGCCCATGCAGGCCGGCGGGCAGGGCTCATCGCACGCGCCCCATGCAGCGAGGAGGGCAAGGAGGTCGCGCACGTTGACGATGCCGTCGCCGTTCAGGTCGCCTATCGCCTCACACTCGTCTGGAATCCCGTTGGCGTTGAGGTCCTCGCTGACGCCCTCGAAGATATCGCATGAGTCAGCTTGATCATTCCCGTTGCAGTCGGAGCCACTGAAACCGGCAAAGGCGTAAGCCTCACCGGTGTCACCGGCTGGGGCACCGATCATCGCGATATCGCCCGACAGGGACAGCGAAGAGCCGAACTGAGCGTGCGAGCCGCCGTCAGAAGGAATGAGCTTGGCCGTTTCGTGCCACTGCGTGCCATCGTGGCGAAACACGTGCGCGGCGCCGGAATTGAATCCGAGCTCCTGATCCCAGGGTGCCCCTGCCAGGATGGCACCTCCATCAGTGCTGAGCACGACCCTCGCACCAAGATAGGGGAAGGGGCCGACAGGATCCGCGGCGGTGAGCTTGGCCTCGCTCAGCCACTGACCGTGCTCATACCGATAAACATAGACGGCCCCGTTCTGGCTGGTGTCTTCCGGAGCGCCGACTGCCGCAACAGAGCCGGTTCCGCTGAGCGAAACCGCGTAGCCGAATCGGAGGAGCCCGACCCCGTCGAAGCCTCTCAGCTCCTGCTCGAGCGCCCAGCCTCGGTCTGTTCGGCGGAAGACAAACGCCGAGCCCGGACCGTTCTCCTCGTGATCCACACCGTGCGCGCCGACCAGGGCCACATCCCCCTGGATGGCGACGGACTGGCCGAACAGGTCCATGACTTGAGCGCCGGGGTGGGTGAGCTTGGCCTCCTCGGTCCATTGCGATCCGACATGACGGAACACGTAGGCCGAGCCGGCCTGCGAGACCCCTTCAACCACATCGTCGCGGGCACCCACGATCGCAAGGTCGTCATCGAGGGCGACCGACGATCCGAAGAAGTCACCCGCCTCGCCATCGGATGCCATGAGCTTGGCTTCGCAGGTCCATTCCGCATCCTGAAGGCGATACACGTAGGCGGCGCCGCTGACGGGCTCAGCGCCTGTGGCGTTGCCCGCCGCCACGACGATGCACTGATCGTGCACGGCCAGCCGGGAGCCGAACTCTGCCTCCGGATCCGGCTCGGGCGAGTTCAGCTCAGCCTCCTGCAACCACTCCATGCTCTGTTGGTCATAGCGATAGACGTAGACGATGCCTAGCCCGTCGTAGGCGAGGTAATTGCCGATCGCCGCGATGTCCTCGTGCACGCCCACCCCAGCCCCGAAGATGTCCTCCGGGAATTGATCCGGGCTCACGAATTTCTGGATCTCGCACTGGCCCTGCACCTGGCGCGCGCCGAAGGTGCCCAACAGGATACAGGCCAGCAGGACAGCGCCCGGTGTGACGCGGTGTATGGAATGATTGCGGCGCCCGTGCATGGCACGCCCCCTTTCAACACGCCGATATCCTCTGAAAGAATAGCCTATGCTGGGGGAATAGGAAGCCTCACAGCGGTTTTTCGAGCGTATTTTTCTCCCGCCGCCCCCGCTATGAGCGGGAGTGCGCACCGCAACGCGAACGACCCTCACCAGCCCCCGCAACCCGAAAACACATGATTTCGGCGTTCCGGCGTTCCGGCGTTCCGACGTTCCGACGTTCCGACGTTCCGGCGTTTCGACGTTTCGACGTTTACTTCCGCATGGTCGCGGCAAACAGGCCGGGGCCCTTGCCGTTCGTGTCCGGATGGAGGCGGTGGTAGCGCGCCATGGCAAGGCCGGCCGCGCCGGCCCAGCCGCGCACGGCCGTTTCATCGAACCCCAGGTGCAGGTGCCCCATCGTGTGCCGATAGCTCTCGCGGTCGTGGGCGACCATGTCCACGATAAGAAGCACGCCGCCTTCCTTGAGCGTGCGCGCCGTGTCACGCACCGCCGCGTCCGGATCCTGAACGTGATGCAGGACGAGGTAAATCATCGCGGCATCGATCTCGCCATCGACAAGCGGCAGGGCGGTCAGCTCGCCCAGGCGGAACTCGATGTTGTTGAACGCCGCCAGACGCTTGCGCGCCGCATCGAGCATCGCCTTCTCGCGGTCGACGGCGATGATCCGCTTCACGAAGGGCGCAAGGAACTCGGCGGCGTTGCCGGTCCCGCATCCAAGGTCGGCGACGACCCAGTCGGTGCTGACCAGGCCCAGCAGGGCCTCGGTGGTGAATTGGTTGCCGAACAGGTCGTGGCGAAGGTGATCCCATTCGCTTCCGAGGCGGCCGAAGAAGGTCTTGCTGTCCTCGCGCCGGGCGGCGAGGACCTCGGCCAGTCGGCTGTCATCCTCCTGCAGGGTAACGGAGGAGCCGAGCTGGGTCCGGGCGAGACGCCATAGCTCGCCGGCCTGCTCGTCGAGCGTGTCCTGAACGAGGCAGTAGAGACTTGCCGTCCCCTCGCTGCGCTTGACGATCCACCGGCCATCGTGCAGGAGCTTGAGGTGCCGGCTGACGGTGGATTGGGGCAGTTGCAGGGCCCGGGCCAGCTCGCCGACGCTCAGCTCCCGGTCGTCCAGCAGACGGAGGATGCGAAGGCGGGCCAAGTCGCCGAGGGCGGCGAGGCGGTGCAGGAGCATGGGCGTTTCCGGCCGGGGTTTCATGGCTCAGTACGGGCGAGATGGCGGGCCGCCGGCGGCGCGGGGACGGCGGATCACGGCTCGTAGATGATGTCCCGCCCCGGGGGCAGGGCGATCGTGGGACCCGGCACCTCGCCCAGAGCCCGCAGGCGATCGGAGATCCGCCCGTCATGGGGGTCGATGCCGAAGGCTTGGCGGAGGCGATAGACGGCCATCTCCGGATCGCCCAGGTCGGCGGCGAGGTCGGCGGCGGCGAGATAGGGCTCCACGCTCTGCCCGCCATCCAGGGCGATGGCTGTCTCCAGGGCCACGTTCGCCGAATCCGGGTCCTTCATTTCGACGCTGTACCGGGCCAGGCGAAGGTAGGCCCGCACGGTCTGGGTCGATTCGGCCCGCTCGCGGAGGAAGGCGAAGAGCTGAGCCTCATCTCCCTGCTGGAACATGACTTGCGCCAAGGCATCGACGATCTCGGCGTTGTCCCGCCGGCGCGTGTAGGCAATCGTCAGGGCCCGCTCGGCCTCGGCAAGCTGGCCCAGTTGGATCTGGCAGAGCCCCAGCTTGTACTGGGCCTGCCAATCGCCGGGGTAGCGGGCGACGATTTCCTGGTATTCCACCGCGGCGCCGAGGTAGTCGCCTCGCTTGAAGCGCAGATCCCCGCTTTCGCGGACCGTCGGGGTCGGCCGCTGGGCGGCGCAGGCAGCAAGGACCACGGCCGCCAGCACACTCATCAGGACAGGCAGGCGTCGGTTCATGGGAACAACTCCACGGGAGGTGTTGGAAAACCGCCATGATACGGCGGGGCGCGGCGGGCGGCCAATCCACCGGATTCCCCTTGAGCTCGGGCCCCCGGAGGCGGCATAATGGAGCCGGCGCGCGGGAGCGGCGCCGGCGGGAGGGCCGGCCCCGGCCGCTCTTGTCCGGCGGAGGGGAATCCCGCTCGCCGCCGGATCAGGCCGGGGCAGATGGGGCCTTCGGCCAAGGACTCTTCACAGGGAGGACCGGCCGTGTGCGTCCGCTCGACGAGAAGCGGCCATGATCGCGAAACCACTGACAAGAGGTAAGGACCATGAATCGTCGAATTCTCCATCCTTTCGTGTTAACGGCGGCTGTTTCCCTCTTCATCGCCTCCGGCGCCCGGGCCGGCGTCTGGGAGGATGAGATGCGGATCACCGATGATGCCTGGACCCAGTACCGCTCGTATATCGCCACCGCGCCGGACGACACGCTCTATGTGGCTTGGCCGGACTGGACCGATTGGGAAGACACCAAGATCAACCTGATGAGGAGCACCGATCGGGGCCACACCTGGACCGGCCCGTTGATCGTCGCCGAAGGCCTCGCCTATGACAACATGGAACTCTGCGCCGATGAGAACGGCGTCCATCTGCTCCTCGTGGAGTTCTACGAGGATGAGGAGTACGAGTACAAGCTGCTCTACTACGCCAACAGCCAGGACGGCGGCGAAACCTTCACCAATCCGATCAGGGTCGGCGACCGCCAGAACATCGAGATGCTCAGGTTCTTCTCCGGCGGCGGAACGCTTTTCATCTACGCCCAGAATTACGATCACGAGAATGAAATCGCCTACAACTATCTGTACACGAGCGATGACGGCGTCGCGTGGCAGGAGAAGGAGATTCTGCCCGGGATGACCGTGCAGAACCCGGGCTTCGCCTTCCACGACGGTGTCGTCCACATGGCCTATGGCGGCTTCCTCGTCACGCCTGACATCATGTACGCCTACACCGATGATGCGGGCTTCCACTGGTCCGTCCCCGTCGCGGTGTCCCAGGGCGCGGGCACGCACTCCCAGCTTCCCCAGGTGGCCGTGGATGACGAGGCAATCCACGTCGCCTGGGAGGATGATCGGATCGAGTACTTCGAGATCATGTACTCGCGAAGCACCGACGGCGGCGCGACTTGGAGCAGCGATGTCCAGTTGAACGACACGTATTACGGCGCCCGGGTCAAACTGCTGGCCGATGAGGAGGGCCTGCACGCCCTCTGGTGCCAGTACCACGGCGATGACGGCTGGCCGAACAGTTGGGGCAGCGGCGACTACGGGATCATCTGGTACAAGTTCAGCGATGATTCGGGCGTGACCTGGACCGATGAGTTCCGCGTCTCCCAGAACGAGGACATCCCGCCCATCGACCTGCCGGACATGGGCGCCAACTACGTCAAGCTCGCCGAGTACGGCGCGGGCTTCTGCGCCATGTGGCAGGACAAGCGCGATGGCAACATCGACCTGTACCTCCGCAACAGCCTCCTCCAGGAGTGCCCGGCCGATTTCGATGGCGATGGTGATGTCGACACCGCCGACCTGCTGTATCTGCTCGCCGCCTGGGGAACGCCGGACGGCGATGTCGATGGTGACGGCGACACCGACACCGCCGATCTGCTGGCGCTGCTGGCCGCGTGGGGGCCTTGCTGAGGCGCGGCCTTCTCACCCGACTGGGGCCCGCATGGGGTACAGGACTCCGGCGGCCCGGCAGGTGGAACGAGGCGACGATCGAGCCGCGCGAGCCGGTCGCCGGAGAAACACCCGCCTTCGAACCGGTGACTCCTTTGCGCACCATGATGAGGTAGCAACCATGCCGTATCGAACCGCTCTCTTGATCGCGCTGATGACGGCGATCTCGCACATTGCCGCTTCGGGCGCCCGGGCCGGTGTCTGGGAAGACGAGATGCCCATCACCCAGGATTTCATCTTCCAGTACCGCTCAAGCATCGCCGCCGCGCCGGATGACACCCTCTATGTGCTCTGGCTGGATCAGACCGACTGGGAAGATGCGAAGGTCAACCTGATGAAGAGCACCGACAAGGGGCACACCTGGACCGAACCCCTGGTGATCTTCGAGGGCGGCGCCTTCGTCGACGGCGGCGTCTGCGCCGACGAGCATGGCGTACACGTCATTCTCGTGGAGTTCACGGAGGGCGGGGGCGAATTCCAATACCTCTACTACGCCCGCAGCGAGGACGGTGGAGTGACGTTTTCGGATCTCGTCCGCATCGGCGAGCGCGACAATATCGGGACGATCAGCATCTTCTCCCGCGACGGCGCGCTCGTCATTCACGCCCAGCACTGGGGCGACGACCCGGACGGCCCGGAGAACTACCTGTATGTGAGCGAGGACGGGGGCGACACGTGGCAGGAAAGGCCCATTGTGCCCGGGACGACCGTGCAGCATCCGGGTCTGACCGTGCGCGACGGCGTGATCCACGCCGTCTTCGGCGGAACCCTCGCCCTGCCCGAAATCTGCTACTCCTTCAGCGACGATCTGGGCGAGACATGGTCGGCAACCGTTGCGGTCTCCCAGGGCGCGGGAAACCACTCCCAGCTTCCGCAGGTGGTCGTGGATGACGAGGCAATCCACGTCGCCTGGGAGGATGACCGGACCGAGCATTTCAACATCATGTACTCACGAAGCACCGACGGCGGCGCGACCTGGAGCGCCGATGTCCAACTCAACGACACCTACTACGGCGCCCGGGTCAAGCTGCTGGCCGATGAGGAAGGCCTGCACACCGTCTGGTGCCAGTATCACGGCGACGACGGCTGGCCCGGCACGTGGAGCAGCGCCGATTACGGCATCATCTGGTACAAGTTCAGCGACGATTCGGGCGCGAGCTGGACCGACGAGTTCCGCGTCTCGCAGAACGAGGACATCCCGCCCATCGACCTGCCGGACATGGGCGCCAACTACATCCAGCTCGCCGAGTACGGCGCGGGCTTCTGCGCCATGTGGCAGGACAAGCGCGATGGCAACATCGACCTGTACCTGCGCAACAGCCTCCTCCAGGAGTGCCCGGCCGATTTCGATGGCGATGGTGATGTCGACACCGCCGATCTGCTGTATCTGCTCGCCGCCTGGGGAACGCCGGATGGCGATGTCGATGATGACGGCGACACCGACACCGCCGATCTGCTGGCGCTGCTGGCCGCGTGGGGTCCCTGCCCGTAAGCGTCGGCCGTGCATCTGAACGCAGTGAAGGCCCGCGGACCGTTCCGCGGGCTCTTTTTTCACCGGACGCCATGCTCCTTCACCGCGTAGGATCCTCCGTCATGTCATCCACCGCCCCGGAAGATCGCCCGACCGTGCAGTTGCTTCATGAACTTCCGGACGGCTCTGCGCACGTGGACTGGATGCTGGCGACCGATCCGCAGGGTGAGCGGCCGCTGATCACTTTCCGTCTGCCCGGCCGCGTGGATGAGCTGGAATCGGGACAGGTGATGGAAGCGCATCGCATCGTCGACCACCGGCCCGCTTACCTCACCTATGAGGGGCCGGTCTCCGGTGATCGCGGCACGGTGCGACGGCTGCGGGGCGGTGTGGTGAGAACGATCGAGCATGGCGAGGAAACCTGGTCGGTTGAAGTGCTCTGGGAGGAAGGGGGCGGTGCGCAGATCAGACAGCGGCTGCGCATTGAGCAGCGCGGGGCCGTAAGCCGGATTGTCGCGGAAAACGCCTGATCCTCCGGCCGACCGAGTCGAGTAGAATGTCCCGCGGGCCCGCGGCCTGTACGGAAGCGCGATTTGTGCCCCATGCCCGGCTGCGGTAGAGTCACCGCGCCCCCGGACCCCCGGACTCCCGGCAACAAGGGTGCAGGCCGCCGGAGGGTCGCGGTCGGGCCCGGAAGAGGAAGGAGCCGTCATGGATCAAACGACCCCGCCGAATCAGCAGGACTCGCCGAGCAAGATCCAGCATTCCAAGCCGAACATCGGTCCGGCAGGCGGGGCGGCGCCGCAACCGCCGCGGCCGGCGGCCCCACCCAGGCCCCCCAAGCCGCCGGCGTCGCTGGAGCCGGAGCCGGTGCAGATGGCCGAGTCCACCGGTCCCGTCGCCGCGCCGAGGAAGATCACCGCCTTCGGCAAGGAAGCCAAGCACGAGGATAAGTGGTCCCGCACGCCAAGCATCAACGGCACCGGCGCCATCCACGTCAAGACCTTCCACTCCAAGATCACCGATGACGCCCTGGCCTACATGGACCAGCAGATCAACGAGTGGCTCGATGCGCATCCCGAGTACGAGGTCAAGTTCGTCTCCTCCACCGTGGGTATCCACAGCGGCAAGCTCAAGGAACCGCACATCATCTGCAATCTCTGGGTGTAAACGCACGCACGGCTCGCAGCAGTCTCTTCGGCCGCCTTCACTGTCCGGGCGCTTCTCCCGGCGCCTGTTCCTCTTCGCGCAGTGGGAGCAGCTCGCCGGCGGTGATCTGCCGCGTCTCGATCTCGATCTGGGCCGGCGGGGCGATCTCTTCGCTCGTCGTGGCGTGCAGTTCCTTCAGCTTGCGCGTACTGGGAAGGACCATCCGTTCCAGTGATCCGATGGCGCTGTTGTAGGCGTCCGTGGCGCGCCCGATACCCTTGCCGACCTTCTCGAAATGTGCCACGAACGTCGAGAGGCGCTCGTAGAGTTCCCGCCCGGTCTCGGAAATCTGACGTGCGTTGGCGGCCACATCCTCCTGTTGCCAGCCGTAGGCGATCGCCCGCAGCAGGGCCACCAGCAGCGTCGGGGTGGCGATGAGCACGTGATTGGCCATCGCCGCGCTGTGCAGATCCGGCTTGACCTCCAGCGCCGCCACCAGGGCCGACTCAAGCGGCATGAACATCACCACCAGCTTCGGCGTGCGGGCGAACTGCTCCCAGTACCGCTTGCTCGACAGCCTCTTGTAGTGCACTTCGACCTGGCCCGCGTGCGCGCGCAGCAGCGCTTCGCGGTCCGCATCCGGCTGAAGAGAATCGAGATAGGCGTCCAGCGCGACCTTCGAGTCGACAATGATCACCCCCTCCCCGGGCATGTGAACCGTCATGTCCGGCCGATCGCGCGTTGAGGGATCGTCCGTCTGCACCTGCTCCTCGAAATCGCAGTGCCGGCTCATGCCCGCCAGCTCGACGACGTTGCGCAACTGCATCTCGCCCCACCGGCCGCGCTGCTCGGGTCGGCGCAACGCCGTCACCAAGCGGCC
>Ga0272441_10015352_pt1 | contig 10724 bp, 10 predicted proteins | sample SSMProp6N_FD_193582 | JGI IMG/M metagenome (GOLD analysis project Ga0272441, IMG submission 193582) | Marine sediment archaeal communities from Little Sippewissett salt marsh, Falmouth, MA, United States - SSM-Prop-6N | ecosystem: Environmental > Aquatic > Marine > Wetlands > Sediment ...
CCGAGCGAAGCGAAGGTACCCCAGTCGCATATGTTTTTAATCCCATAACTACCATCTTTACTTTATAAGGGAATCGCAAGCCAGGGGGAAAAACAAAACCGCAACGCCCGGAAATTTCACGTCTTTTCGTGTAAGGCCAGGGTAATATCCACCATCCTGTTCATGATTTCCAGCCGCATCCCCTCGCGCCTCAATGCGAAAGGTCCACAGGACCTTCGCAGGCGTTCAGCCGTACTTTCAGGCTGGGGCACAATGGAACGTCCCACAGGACATTTTTGTCTTTACCAAGTGCGTATGATTTGGTACATTCGTTTTGTTGAATACCGGTTATGGGAAAACATGTAATCGTTATCGGAGGTGGCGTCATGGGGCTGAATTGCGCCTACTTCCTTCACAAGAAAGGCCATCAGGTGACCGTACTGGACAAGTCGGCCATGGATGGTGGGGCATCCTACGTAAACGCGGGATACCTCACCCCAAGCCATATCATCCCCCTGGCTTCTCCGGGAATGATGGCCAAAGGGATCAAGTGGATGTTCAACAGCAGCAGTCCGTTTTACATGAAACCCCGTCTGGACCGGGAATTTTTAAAATGGGCCTGGCGTTTCCACAAGTCTTCAACGCCTGAAAAAGTAGAACGTGCCATCCCGCTTATTGCAGAGATGAATGTGCTGAGCAAGGAACTCTATGCTGAAATGCACGAAAGCGGGGACCTGGGGGATTTCCAACTGGTGACCGAAGGATTGCTTATGCTTTTCAAGTCTTCCAAAGCGGGTCAGGAGGAACGGGAGGTCATGATGAGGGCCAGGGATCTGGACCTGCAAGCCAGGGAATTGAGCCTTGAGGAACTTGTAGTCCTGCAACCCGGACTTAGCCCTGAAATCAAAGGAGCCATTCACTACCAGTGTGATGCCCATACCACTCCAGGGCAGGTCATGAACAAAATGAAAGCCTACCTGCTAAGAGCGGGGGTAGATCTACATACAGGTACGGAAGTAACGGATTTCACCCGGGTCGGGAACCGGCTAACCGAAGTGAAGACCCGAGAAAACAGCTATAAAGCGGATGAGGTGGTGCTGGCAGCAGGTTCATGGAGCCCGCTCCTATCGGCCAAATTGGACCTGAAGCTTTCCCTTGAGGCCGGCAAGGGATACCGGATCGATATCCGCCGTCCCACCCCGGTCACTTTGCCTGCCATACTGATGGAGGCCAAGGTGGCGGTAACCCCAATGGACGGATTTACAAGGCTTGCCGGGACCATGGAATTCTCAGGCATCAACCACAACGTTCGCAAAAATCGCGTAGCAGCAATTGCCCGGCTTGCGGAGCGATATTATGAGGGTTTTAAAGTGCGCCCGGAAGAGGAAGCACAGGCGGCCTGCGGCCTGCGGCCAGTAAGTCCTGATGGCCTCCCCTACATTGGCCGTGTAAAACACTGGCAAAACCTGAGCCTTGCTACCGGACATGCCATGATGGGATGGAGCCTCGGGCCGGTTACTGGAAAATTGATCGCTGAACTCATCTCAGACCAGCCCACCTCCATGTCGCTAAAGGATCTGCACCCGGAGCGCCGCTTCTGATTTTCCGTGCCAAACACCCCTTTTTTGCAGCCATTTGAGGCCATCACATCTGACAGGCAATACCTAAATCCTATTGCTTTCTGTGGAATTTAACGAATCTTAAAGGCTTTTCTACTTTAAAAATGGTACTTTTGTTTAAGTATCCAATATAAAAGATGAACAGCGTAAAGAAATCCTTCGGTATTCGCGACCTTGAGAATCTAAGTGGTATCAAGGCGCACACTATACGGATTTGGGAAAAGCGATACGGCCTACTCAACCCTGAACGAACGGAAACCAATATTCGGACCTACAGTCTGCAGAGCCTTCAAAAATTACTGAACGTTACCCTCCTGTACAACAACGGATATAAGATTTCCAAAATCGCCGACATCCCTGAAGATCAGATCAACCAGCGAGTGAGGGAAATCGTGGCTCAGAACAGCGTCAAAAGCCATGCGATCAATGCTTTTAAACTGGCAATGATCAATTTTGACCAGTCCTTGTTTCAGAAAACCTATTCGGGTCTGCTGGCCGAAAAATCATTCAGGGAAATCTTCTGGGAGGTCTTTATGCCCTTGCTCCATGAATTAGGGCTACTTTGGCAATCAGACACTATCGGGCCGGCCCATGAGCATTTCATCACCCACCTGATTAAACAAAAAATTTATACCAGTACTGAGAAATTACAGGCGCTGGAACCCTCGAGAGAAGACAAAGTTTTTGTACTTTACCTGCCGGAGAATGAAATCCACGAGATTGGCCTGTTGTTTGTGAATTACGAACTGGTACTCCGGGGTTACAAGACCATTTTTCTGGGGCAGACCATACCCCTGGAGAGTTTGGTGGATCTTAAAAAGTATTATGAGGAACTCTTGTTCCTCTCCTATTTTACCGTAACCCCTACCAAAGAGAATCTGGACAAATACCTGCAGGATTTCCAGGATTACCTGGCCTCGGATTCGCCCACAAACCTCTGGATTCTGGGGCGCCAGACCGAACATCTGGCCAATAAGGAATTGCCGGATACCATTCGGGTTTTCAGCTCCATCGAACACATGTTGAACGCCCTTTAGCAAAGGTGGAGTCCTTCAGAGTTTTATGACTAAGAAAATTGCCATTATCGGTTCCGGGTTTGCGGGCCTGTCGGCATCCTGCTACCTGGCCAGGAAAGGCTTCCAGGTCACCGTTTTTGAAAAGAATGAACAGGTAGGCGGAAGGGCCGGGAAAATGGTCCATGAAGGCTTTACCTTCGATATGGGACCCAGCTGGTACTGGATGCCGGATATTTTTGAAAAGTTTTTTGGCGACTTCGGAAAACATCCCTCAGATTATTACACCCTCGATAAACTGAGCCCTGCCTACCAAATCGTTTTTGAGGACGAGGTAGTGACCATAGGGGATTCCATGGACCAAATCTGTGCGGAGTTTGAGCGCATAGAACCCGGAAGTTCCGGACCCCTGAAAAAATTCATCTCGAAAGCAGCGGAGAATTACGACATCGCTATCAATGACATCGTTTACCGTCCCGGAATATCGCCCCTGGAGCTGGTCACCCCCCAGACCGTGCGTCGGGTAGGTCAATTTTTCAGCACCATCAGCCGGGACGTACGCAGGGAATTCAAAAACCCCAAGCTCATCTCAATTCTCGAGTTCCCCGTCCTGTTTCTGGGAGCAAAGCCCTCTAAAACGCCTTCTTTCTACAGCTTTATGAACTATGCCGATTTTGGCCTGGGCACCTGGCACCCCAAAGGAGGCATGTACAAGATTGTCGAGGGAATGCGCGCACTGGCCGAATCCCTGGGGGTTACCTTCCACACAAATGCCGCTGTGGAGGAAATCATGCTTGACAATGGTAGGGCTACGGGAGTAAGGGTAGACGGAAATCCTGTTGCCGCAGATATCGTACTGAGTGGAGCGGATTACCATCATACGGAGACGCTCCTTCCTGAGAATTTTCGCCAGTATTCAGAAAAATACTGGGCAAGCCGGACTTTTGCCCCTTCTTCCCTGTTATTCTATGTCGGCTTTGACAAAAAAATCAGTGGGGTCCGGCATCACAACCTCTTTTTCGACACGGATTTTACACGGCATGCCCAGGAGATCTACGATACCCCTAAATGGCCGGAGGAACCGCTTTTTTATGCCAACTTCCCTTCGGTTACCGACCCCAGCATGGCACCGGTAGGAAAAGAAACGGGATTTTTCCTGATGCCACTGGCCCCTGGACTGGAGGATTCGCAGGAGCGCCGGGATGCTTATTTTGATGTATTGATGGATCGTTTGGAAAAACGAACGGGGCAGTCGGTAAAAAATAATATTATATTTAGAAAAGATTTTTGCGTTCGGGACTTTGTGAGTCGGTTCAATTCATATAAGGGAAATGCCTATGGAATGGCGAACACCCTTTCGCAAACGGCCTTTTTAAGGCCAGGTTTGAAAAGCAAAAAAGTGAAAAATCTGTTCTTCACGGGTCAATTGACGGTTCCAGGGCCCGGGGTGCCACCCTCCCTGATTTCCGGCAAACTGGTCTCAGAACTGATCGTGCAACAAAATGCCGCCTAATGAAATCCCTTTTTGACTCGGTCTCTTATCGCTGCAGCCAGCTGGTTACCAACCGGTACAGCACTTCCTTCTCCATGGCCACCAAGATGCTTGCAGGATCCATCCGGCAGGATATCTATAACATTTACGGTTTTGTGCGCTTTGCAGACGAAATCGTGGATTCATTTCACGATTACGAGAAAGCGTTCCTCCTGGACCGGTTCGAGGAAGACCTGGAATACGCCCTTACCCACTGCATTAGCCTTAATCCCATCCTGAATTCGTTCCAGCACACGTATCATAAATATGCCATCCCCCATCACCTGGTCGCTTCTTTCCTGAAAAGTATGCGAATGGACCTGCATAAAAAAGAATACAGGACGGAGGAGGAATACCGGGAATACATCTATGGATCGGCCGATGTGGTAGGGCTGATGTGCCTGTGTGTTTTTGTAAAAGGGGACCGGGACCGTTATGAAGAACTCAAGGATTCAGCCATGGCCCTGGGTTCCGCCTTTCAAAAAGTCAACTTCCTTCGCGATCTGAAAGCAGATTTCGATGGCCTGGAACGCACCTATTTCCCGAATACCAACCTCCTGGAGCTCGATGAGGTTTCCAAGGCCCAGATCGTGGCGGAGATCGAGTCGGATTTCAAAAAGGGCTATGAAGGCATCCTCAAACTGCCCAGTGAAGCCAGGTTCGGGGTCTATATGGCCTACCGATATTATTCAAAGCTCCTCAACAAGCTTCGCAAGCTGCCTTCCCTTGAAATAAAAAATTCCAGGGTACGTGTACCCAATTATCAAAAAGTTGGCCTTCTGGCTCGCTCATATGTGCGCTATCGCTTAAATTTGGTATAAGTTATGCAAACACTGTATTGGATCGTAATTTTCCTGACGACCTTCTGTTTTATGGAGTTTATGGCGTGGTTTACGCATAAGTATATCATGCACGGTTTTCTATGGGTCCTCCACAGGGACCATCACCGGAAAGACCACGATTCCTGGTTCGAGAGAAACGATGCATTTTTCATCTTTTATGCGGTGGTGAGCATGAGCTTTTTCTATCTGGGGGCCACTTCCTTCTGGCAGGGCTACGCCATAGGATTCGGGATCCTGGCCTATGGGATCACCTACTTTCTGGTTCACGACATTTTTATCCACCAAAGGTTTAAGATCTTCCGGAATGCCAACAACTGGTATGCCCGGGGGGTCCGAAGGGCTCACAAAATCCACCATAAGCATCTGGGGAAAGAGGACGGGGAATGCTTTGGGATGCTGTTTGTTCCCTTTAAATATTTCAAGAAAAAATAAGCCATGGCCAAGGCGTGTGTAGTGGGTGCGGGCATTGCAGGCCTGGCGTCCGCTATAAGACTTCGTCATAAGGGATACGAGGTCCATGTTTTTGAGTCCAACCCCTATCCCGGGGGGAAAATGCACGCCGAGCACTACGGGGGGTATCGCTTTGACCTGGGACCCTCCTTGTTTACCATGCCCCATCTGGTGGATGAATTATTTGAGCTGTGCGAACTGAATCCAAAAGATTATTTTCCCTACGTCCGGAAAAAGACGCTTTGCCATTATTTCTGGGAAGATGGCACCCGGTTTAATGCCCCGGCGCCAATGGATCAATTTGTGCACAGTGCGGCCCAAACCTTTGGAGAAAAGGAAGAACGCATTCGTGCTTATTTGGAAAAGAACCGCCGAAAATACGAACTGACCCGGACGCTGTTCTTAGAGAAGTCCCTTCATAAGCCAAAAACTTATTTATCCTCAAGAACCATCAAGGCCTTAACAGCCATCGGGGGGTTGGGCATCTTTAATACCCTGGATGGGGTCAACCGGTCCCATTTTCAAAGCCCCAAGCTGATCCAGCTCTTTAACCGGTATGCCACTTATAATGGGTCAAATCCCTACAGCACCCCTGGGATCATGTCCATGATCCCTCACCTGGAAATGGGTCTGGGCACCTATTTCCCAGAGGAAGGCATGCATCAAATCCCCTCCAGTCTCTACGAACTTGCACGTTCACAGGGAGTGATTTTTCATTTCAGCACCCCGGTAGAACGAATCCTTACCACGGGCAAACAGGCCAGGGGCCTGCAGGTAGGCGGCAGGGAACAACCTGCAGAAATCGTCGTATCCAACATGGATATATACCCGACTTACCGCCTCCTCCTACCGGATCACCCGGCCCCGGAGCGGACCCTTTCACAGGAGCGATCCAGTTCCGCCCTGATTTTCTACTGGGGAATCCGAAGGGTTTTCCCTGAGCTGGACCTCCACAACATCTTCTTTAGCGAAGACTACCAGGAAGAATTCAGGCAATTGTTCATTGCGAAAGGTCTTTCAGAAGATCCAACCGTATATATAAACATCACCTGCAAGGATCGTTTGGAAGATGCTCCGGAGGGATGCGAAAATTGGTTTGTGATGATCAATGCCCCTGGAGATTATGGGCAGGATTGGGAAACACTGGTTGCCAATGCCCGCCAAAACATACTTAAGAAACTCAATCGAAATCTGGGCTGCTCCCTGGAAGACCTCATCGAGGTGGAAGAAGTCCTGACACCCCCGGAGATCTCCCGGCGGACCAGTTCGTATCGGGGGGCCCTCTACGGAGCGGCCAGCAACAACCGATTCGCTGCTTTTTTGCGGCATCCGAATTTCACCAACCGCATCAGGGGGCTCTATTTTGCGGGTGGATCCGTCCACCCCGGAGGTGGGATTCCCCTTTGCCTGTTGTCGGCGAAAATCGTCAGCGAATCCGTCCCTGCCCCATGAAGGAAGTACTAAAACACCTCGATTCGCGCAAAACGGCCCTCGGGATCCTTCTGGTCTGGTTGGTTCATCTCAGTGGCCTGATTGGGATTCTTGCCGGGGCGGCAGACTGGTTTGTCCCCAAAACCCCCCTGAACCTTTTGACAAGCGCTGCGCTTTTCCTTTGGATCTTTCCCTTGGACACTTTTAAGAAAGCAGGTTTGTTCGCCCTGATTGCCATTGGGGGAATCGCCGCAGAATGGATTGGGGTGCATACAGGATATCTTTTTGGATCCTACAGCTATGGTGCGCATCTTGGCCCCAAACTGGACGGGATCCCGTACCTGATCGGGGTGAACTGGGCTTTGCTCAGCATGGCCAGTGGGTGTGTCAGCGGATACTGGAATCTGCCTAAAACAGGGAGGATATTGATTGCAGGACTCTTAATGGTGGGGCTTGATCTGTTTATGGAAAAGCTGGCCCCTGTGATGGATTTCTGGACGTTCGAAGGCGGCACGCCCCCTGTTTGGAACTACATCTGCTGGTTTCTGCTCGCCCTTTGCTTTCAATGGGCATATCAAAGGCTGGAAATCCGTGGCAATCGCAAGTTCTCCCTGCATTTGCTCAGCGCCCAGTTCGTGTTCTTTATCGTGCTTTATCAGTTCTATTCCGGCCTCCCATAAGGTCATTGAGCCGAGGAATGTCCTCCCAGGATCCTTCCGCCCGGTAGGGGGAGAATCGTGCAAAGAGTTCTTCCCGATACCATCCCAGCTCCCGGGTTTTTTGAATAGCCCCTTTATGGGCATCGGTTCCATAGGCATAGTGCTGCATGGCAGCAACACTTTCCCATAGACTGATCGTGGCCATATCGATAAACGGGGTTTCACCAATGCCCTTGCTGTAAAGCAATCCCGGCATCTTGCCTAAGGGACGTTGTGACCGGGGCACATACTTCCAGAAACGGTAGAGGTGCCGCTTGCGGATCGTAGCACGCGTAAGCACCGCTATCGGACCTTGTACTCCTGCAGCATATGATGAAGTTTCAAAAGGGTTCCTGCCATTCCACTGCCCCATGGATCGGATGGGTTGCATGAACAGACACAGATATTCCGAAGTGCATGCTTTAAATGCTTGCATCTGAGGGTGGGATTCAAAGAAATCCTCCGCAGCCGCTTCCCCGTCCCAAACCTGCAGCAATCCATAGACCGCCCAGTCCGGGGAGGTACTAAAACCCGCCTTCCCCGTCCCGAGCATTTTGTAGAACGATTGACCCGGGACGCTCCTTAACCGGCGGTGCGCCAATCCCATTTGGGTAAGGGCCCAAAACCTGTTTCTGAAGCCTTTATATCGCAGAAGGGTAAAAGTGGTAATTGAAGCCATCGGAATTCTTTAATCCACGGCCAACAATTCATCCAGCAATTCCCGGACGCGGCTCGTATTCCAGTCAGCCATCCCGCGTTGATCCACCACAATATAGCCTTCCCGGTCGATCAGATAGGATTGGGGAGGGTCCACAATATCTAGAGGGCTTTCCGTACCCAGGATCAGATACGTTACCGGAAAGGTGAATTCGTGCTCTTTCATAAAGGCCTCTACAGGGGGGCGCTCTTCATCGGTTATGATGTAAAAATCTACCTGATCCCCATAGTCTTCGTATAATTCCTGAATGCTTTTCAGTTCCGGTATACATGGCAATCTCCAGGAAGCCCAGAAATCGATCAGCACGATATTTCCCCTGGAGCGATCAAAATTGAAAAATTCCCAGGAGGGGTCCTTCAAGGTCCAGTCGTAGGTAGGCAGCTGCACCCGCTCAGAGGCCTCTACCACCCGGGGGCTGAATGAAAACAGCTGCATCAGACCGATCTTTGCCCAATGCCCCATAGGGGTTATAAAAAACGAAGCTGCAAAAAGGATCAGCAGGATATTGAGAGCAGTCTTTTTCTTGAGCTTCATATGCAGTGAAGGAAACAAAAACCCCTGCGGGATGGCAGGGGTTTTATGGAGATTTTATTAAGATTTTGCACTTTCCTTTTTGATGAGATTGAGTGCAGAACCTTCCCTGAACCACTGTATCTGGGCTTCATTGTAGGAATGGTTGGCCAGGATGGTATCCTTGCTTCCATCTGCATGTACCAACTCAATGGTGAGGGGGGTATCAGGAGCGAAGGCGTCTACATCCAAAAAGTTGATCGTATCATCCTCCTGTATAAGGTCATAGTCACTTTCATTGGCAAAGGTAAGTGCCAGCATCCCCTGCTTTTTCAGGTTGGTCTCGTGAATCCGGGCAAAGGATTTTACCAAAACGGCGGCCACGCCCAGATGCCTGGGTTGCATGGCTGCGTGTTCACGGGAAGACCCCTCCCCGTAATTGTGATCCCCCACAACGATGGTCTTGATCCCCGCTGCCTTATAGGCCCGTTGGGTATCCGGAACACCGCCGTATTCCCCTGTCAGCTGGTTCTTCACAAAATTCGTCTTGTGGTTAAAGGCATTGACCGCCCCAATCAAGGTGTTGTTGGATATGTTGTCAAGGTGACCGCGAAACCGCAACCAGGGGCCTGCCATGGAAATGTGGTCTGTGGTACACTTTCCGAAGGCCTTGATCAATAATTTCATCCCCCGGAGTTCTTCTGGCCTGATCGGGACAAAGGGCTCGAGGAGTTGCAGTCTTTCAGAATCTTGTGCAACAACCACTTCCACACTGCTGCCATCCTCCCTGGGGGCGATGTATCCGGCATCCTCTACCGCAAAGCCTTCAGGAGGCAGCTCATAGCCCCTGGGTTCATCCAGACGGACTTCTTCCCCCTCTTCATTGATCAGCGTATCGGTTACCGGATTGAAATCCAGCCGCCCCGCAATGGCAATGGCCGTTACAAGTTCCGGAGATCCCACAAAAGCAAGGGTGTTGGGGTTTCCGTCCGCCCGTTTGGCAAAGTTCCGGTTAAAGGAGTGAACGATCGTATTGCGGGGGCCGTTAGCAGCCTTATCCCCATATCTGTCCCACATGCCAATACACGGTCCGCAGGCATTCGCAAAGACAGTGGCGCCAATATTGTTGAAGGTGTCGATAAATCCATCCCGTTCGATGGTGTACCGAACCTGTTCTGAGCCGGGGGTGATCGTAAAATTAGCCTTGGTTTTTAACTTCTTGTCCGCCACCTGTTTCGCCAGGGAAGCAGCCCGTGAAATGTCCTCATAGGAGGAGTTTGTACAGGACCCTATCAAACCGTATTCCACGCGCAACGGCCAGTCATTTTCACTAGCCGCCTCGGACATCTTTGAAATCGGCGTGGCCAGGTCTGGCGTAAAAGGTCCGTTCAGATGGGGTTCCAGGGTGGAAAGGTCAATTTCGATAACCTGGTCAAAGTAATCTTCAGGGCTCTGATATACTTCAGGATCAGCAGTAAGGTAGGAAGCTACTTCATTGGCGGCATCCGCTACATCTGCCCTTCCGGTAGCCCTGAGGTACCGGTCCATGGATTCGTCATAACCGAAGGTAGAAGTGGTTGCCCCTACTTCTGCCCCCATGTTGCAGATCGTTCCTTTACCGGTGCAGGACATGGAGGTAGCCCCTTCTCCAAAATATTCGATGATGCTGCCTGTTCCTCCCTTTACGGTCAGTATATCTGCCACTTTCAGGATCACATCTTTAGGCGCGGTCCATCCGCTGAGCTTTCCAGTAAGTCTAACCCCGATCAGCTTCGGAAATTTCAGTTCCCAGGCCATGCCAGCCATTACATCCACTGCATCCGCTCCACCAACACCGATGGCAACCATTCCGAGACCTCCGGCATTTACGGTGTGGGAATCTGTCCCGATCATCATACCGCCGGGAAAGGCATAATTCTCCAGCACTACCTGG
>Ga0272441_10015353_pt1 | contig 10724 bp, 10 predicted proteins | sample SSMProp6N_FD_193582 | JGI IMG/M metagenome (GOLD analysis project Ga0272441, IMG submission 193582) | Marine sediment archaeal communities from Little Sippewissett salt marsh, Falmouth, MA, United States - SSM-Prop-6N | ecosystem: Environmental > Aquatic > Marine > Wetlands > Sediment ...
AACGAAGGAAGGACCGTTTAGGAAAGTGCTGTCTGATTCCGCCTCAATATTCAATATATAATAATAGAAGCGGAAGAGTTCACTTGACAGGTCATGACTGAGTGAGCATTTCAGACGATTTCTCGGCAGCCGGAAGTTTTTCTTCAACAAGAAGAAAATACAATAAATTGATGCCGCGCAGGCGGCGAGCGCCATCCCGATTCTATATTTATATATTATAAATTGAGTCGGGATGGTTTTTGCCGATAATAAACCACAACGGGCACAAATAAGGAAAAATATAATAATATTTCCAAATTGGCCCCTATATAACCTGTGCATTACAAAAGCCTTGATTTCCTGAAATTGAATGATTATTATGCATTTGTCCGCTTATCTTTTGACAGGAGGATCCCATGTTATGCAAACAAAATCACTGGATATGCCCGGTCATCATTCTCATTGTTCTGATATCAGTTAATTACAGCAGGGCACAATCCCAGTCATCAGAAGAAATGATCAATGAAATAAAAAAGCAATTTGAAAATCTGGATCACCGTCTTGATGTGCTTCAAAAATCCATCGATGATATTCTCTGGTATCATAAGGTGGGGGATGTGGCTTTTGTGGATAAAGTCAGGCTGGTTGGACCGCCGTCTGCTGTTGTTGAGAATCCGACGGCCATGGGCGCCGGCAATCCTGTAAAATTCTACGCCTATATCTTTATTCCAAAATCAATAGACAGAAGCAAAAAATATCCCTGTCTGGTTTTCCCCCACGGCGGTGTCCATGCCGATTTCAGCACTTATTATACCCATATTGTCAGGGAACTCACCCTGCAGGGATACATCGTTATCGCACCTGAATACCGCGGCAGCACCGGCTATGGCAAGTATATGTATGAACTCATTGATTATGGCGGCCTTGAAACGGAAGATGCGCACGCGGCCCGTCAGTATATGATCAAAAATTATTCCTTTGTGGATAAAAACCGGATCGGTATGATCGGATGGAGCCACGGTGGATTAATCAGTCTGATGAATATTTTTAATCATCCGAGGGACTACAAGGCGGCCTTTGCCGGTGTGCCTGTCTCGGATCTGATATCCAGAATGGGCTACATGACGGATGATTACCGCGACCTTTATTCCGCACCCTACCATATCGGAAAAACCGCCAATGAAGACGTCGAGGAATATAAAAGGCGTTCTCCGGCCTGGAACGCGGAAAAGCTGAAAACCCCTCTGCTCGTTCATACCAACACCAATGATGAAGATGTGAATGTGCTTGAAGTGGAACATTTGATTAAATCTCTGAAGGCAGCCGGTAAAACATTTGAATATCAGATTTTTGAGGATGCACCCGGTGGACACAGTTTCGACAGACTGGACACATGGATGGCCAAGGAAATTCGCTTTAAAATTTATAAATTTCTGGGCAAATACCTGACCCCTCCCTATCCATTCAAATCCGTGAAGGATCTGATGAAAGCCGGGTATCGATAGTTCATCCATAAATTGGAATAACAAAAAAAGAGGTGAATAGTTAATGTCTTCATTTGAAAAGGTTACAGTGAATCCGAATACCATTGTGAGTTATTATTCCCCACCTCCCAGCCTCGAAACACAGTTTCTCCCCAAATTGTGTTCCCAAACTCAGAGACTGCGTGAAAACATTTATTTTTCGTGGATTTCTCGGCTTAAATTCAATATTTGAGCTGTAAATTTTTAGTTTTCACACACACTCTCAGTTTGGGAACGAGAAAAACACGATTCTATTCCAGAGACTTCATACTTTTTACATTTTATTTGTATTTTTCATTTTTCATATTTGATTTTTAATATACTTATATCGGGATGGTTTTTACCGATTATAAAAAATGAGGCAACTGTCTGCCAGTTGCCTCATCTATTTTCATTCTCCGATACAAAATCAAATTATTTCAGCCACTGATCCAGCCAGCCGATGACCGTATCGTGCCACTGAATTGAATTGTAGGGCTTGAGTACCCAGTGATTTTCATCGGGAAAATACAGCAGTTTGCTTGGGATACCCCGTCGCTGCAGTACATTGAAGGTTGCCAGTCCCTGTGTATTGACCACGCGGAAATCCTTTTCACCATGAATCACAAGCATCGGGGTTTTCCAGTTCTGCACATAGTTTACCGGATTCTGTTTTTCATAACGGTCAGGATTCTCCCAGGGCGTGCCGGCATGATCCCACTCGGGGAACCACAGTTCCTCTGTGTCATAATAGGCAAAGCGCTCATCCAGATTACCGTCATGGGTCACCAGACACCGGAACCGGTCGGGCCATTGACCGGCGATCCAGTTTATCATATAACCGCCGTATGACGCGCCCAGCGCGCCGATCCGGTCTCCATCCATCCACGGATACCTGTCAAGAGCCGCGGCCAGCCCTTTCTGCAAATCCTCAAGCGGCTTGCCGCCCCAGTCGTTGCGTATGGCATCCGTAAAAGCCTGACCGTATCCCACAGAACCATGAAAATCTACCATCACCGCCGCATATCCGGCCCCGGCATAGGTTTGCGGATTCCATCGATAGTGAAAATCATTACCGAACGATCCCTGCGGTCCGCCGTGAATAAGAAACGCCACCGGATACTTTTTCAGGGGATCAAAATCAACCGGTTTGACAATATATCCGTAAATGGTTTCGTCGTTCCAGCCTTTAAATGTAAACTGTTCCGGCTTGCCGAATTGAATGTCCTTCAATTTGTCTGCATTGACGGATGTGATCTGTTTGATGTCTTTGCCATTCGTTTTAACAGAATACAGCTCCACGGGGGATTCAAGATGGTCCATACTGAAAATCAGACGTTTTCGTGCTTCCATTACAGACCGGATGGTCCCATGATAGACAATGTTCTCAGTCTTACCTGTTTTCACATCGATACTGAACAGGGAACGCTGGCCGAAATGACTGGCTGTTGCATAAAGTTTTTTCCCATTTTCTGACCATATAAAGATCGAAGGCGACCGGTCCCACTTTTCCGTAAGCGTCTTTATTTTTCGTCCCGGCCAGTCCATCAGTACAATACGAAAACGGTCGGACTCATATCCCGGGCGTTTCATGGCCATATAGGCCAGTGTTTTGCCGTCCGGTGAGAACACCGGTTGTGTATCCCAGGCCTTGTTTCCGGATGTCAGATTCTCAGGCGGTTCCGATCCATCAGCGGGGGCATAGTACAGATCAAAATTTGTGGACCATGCTTCCTCACGTCCAGCGTCTCTGGCACTGAAAACCACACCTCGGCTGTCCGGTGTAAAAGTGAACTCTTCCGAACCGCCAAAGGGCTGTGAAGGTGTGTCAGCATCCATATCCTTCATAATATCTACAGGCGGATCTTCATTGCCGACAGACAGGACGAACAAATGGGACCGCCTGCCGTCTTTCCACCGGTCCCAATGTCTGACAAAGACCTGATTAAAAATCAGACCACTGCTCTTTTTATCGGCAGTTTCCTGCAGTTGTTTCTGTGTTTCAGCAATATCCAGACCCGGGAAAACCTCAATTGTAAACGCAAGTTTGCTTCCGTCAGGAGATACAACCAAATTACCTGCGTCTGCCTGTAAATCCGTAACCTGTTGTGCTTCTCCTCCTTCACAGGATATTCGCCAGACCTGCGATGATCCGGACCGGTCCGACAAAAAATAAATAGCGCAGCCATCAGGGGACCAGCATGGATTGGTGTCACTGCCCGGATCAGAGGTCAATTGTTTGACCGATTCATCATCCAGGTTCATCAGCCAGAGATCGGTTTTCCCCTTATTGGCTTCCAGATCGGTTGTCCGCAAAACATAAACAATTTGTTTGCCATCCGGTGATATTTTTGGTTCGGAAATCCGGCGCATGTTTACCAGATCATGTACGGAAAACGGATGTCTCGGCAAGGTATCCGTTACCTGTGCCGTTAAAAGCGGTAAAAAAATAAAAACGACCAGCAAGCCGGTTAAAAGTTTCATGGTTTCCTCCTTGAATACAAAACAAACAGTCATGTGTATAAAATCATTCATAGGCTTTAATGAATCATTGGCCCCGCAAATCTGACAAAATATTTTTTAATCGGACAAATAATAATTGAAATTCACTTATCCTTGGTCTGTAAATAAGAAGCAGTAAAAAAGCGGCAATTGAAAATCCATACAGATAGGCAGATCCATGCCCCATGACAGCAAGTAAAATGCCCGGTACGGCCATGCCCAGGGACAGCTGCGATGAGACCAGAATGGCGCTTCTGTAATTCACCAGGGTTTGTCTGAAAACGATGGTATTCATTGGCCGATCTGCATTTGAAGTCCTGAGAATCCGGGTTCGTTTTATCAATATTTTTCTCAGCACAACAGTCAGCAGAGCAATCAGAAAGGAAATACCCGTAAAAACCAGCCGGATAACTTCCTGAGACCGGGAGAGCATGGTCTTTTCAGCATCAATTTGAACTCTTGAAAATAAAACCAGAACAACAAGCAGAATGACTGAAACAACCCACACATTGCGAACCATCTGATAACCCCGCATCAGTACAATTTTTTCCTGTTCATTCAGCATGGCTGTATCTTCCTTTCATCCGGCAAGTATGGCTTCCACTTCAAGACGGACCATTCTGACATGTACAATTCCATTATTATCCGCCGGGAATCGTCTTAAATAGCGCTCAATCAATTCATTGATAAAATCTGTCTGTAAATGCAAAGGAATACGATTCAGATAGGGCAGCCAGGTTGTCCGTATCCATCCTGCCAGACCCTCACTTCCGTTCTGACACATATTTTTGGGAATCAGTTCGATACGTCTGATTTCAAAACCGGCCTGCCCGAGCCACTTTTTGTACTGTTCCGGATCATAAAAACCATATGGGAATGTAAATTGGCTAAAAAATCGCACCCATTCCGGTTCAGGCATCAACTCATCAAGCACACGCAGAATACCCTCAGCATTTCCCTTCCCGCCCATCTGCAGCAGCATCCTTCCGCCGGGTTTCAGACTGGCCCTGATCCGGTTCAAAAGGTTCTGATGATCCACACACCAGTGAAGTGCAGCGTTAGAGAAAACAATATGATACTTATCGACATGATCAAGATGGTTCACATCCAGCACCTGGAACGACAGATTGGGAATTTGATCTTTCTGCAAATGACGGCTGGCCGATGAAATCATATTTTCAGAACTGTCAATGCCCAGCACACACCCGTCCGGCACAAGCGCCGCAATTGCAGCCGTGATTTTCCCGTCACCGCAGCCGACATCCAGAACCGATTCATTTCCCATAAGATGAAGTTTCTGTATTAATTCTTCCGCCCATTCCTTTTGGGCTGTGGAATGCACGGCATAATCGTCCGCATCCCATTGATATGATTGATCCGATTTCAATATATTTTCCCGTAATGCGTTAAAATCACTTCTGTCCTTCACCGGTCCGCTTTATGACAACGAGCGAAGCATCGTCCTCCCAGCTTGTTTCATTACCGAAGGTATAAACCTCCTGAAACACCAGCCTGGCAATGGCCTCTGCTGAAAGATCCAGATTGTTCTGCACCAGATTTCTTAAACGCTCCACACCAAACATTTCTTCTTCCGCATTGTTCCGCTCTACGATACCATCTGTATAGGAAACCAACACATCCCCCGGCTGCATACGATTGTAGGATCTCGTCATTTCAATTTCAGGCATAAAACCGAGTGTAATGCCGGTGGCACCCAGCGCAACGCACTCTTTACTCGAGATAATAAACGGGGGCGGGTGTCCCGCATTAATGTAAAACAGATGGCCGTCTTTTTCAAATTCAGCAATAAACAGAGAAACAAAATTGGTGGAATAGGTGCTTCGCTGGATCACCTGATTCAGCTTCTTAATGGTATACACAAGCCTCATTTCTTTGGCCAGACCCATCCTCAAACCGATCACCACATCCCTGACCAGAAGAGCGGCCGGCAATCCATGCCCGCTGGCATCCCCGATACTCATACTGAATGACTGATCATCAAATTCAAAATAGTCATAGAAATCACCCCCGACCAGTTCCGCTGCCTGTGACTGTCCGTAAACCTCATAACCGGCAATTTTGGGTGAACTTTTTGGCAGCAGACTCTTTTGGATCTGAACAGAACGCTCAAGCTCCGTTGTTATCATTTCAGAGAACATCCGGTAATTCAGCGCCGTACGCACAGCATTTAAAAATAAAACCACTTCCTCCCATACCCAGCCGGCCGCCAGTTCAAACACAAACAGCCATTTTTTTTCGGGATTGCTTACAGTAATTGCGGCGGGGATCAAATCAGGATCGGTTTTATCATGGCAGAACGCTTTAATATATTCCGGCTGGTTGTATATATAGCTGCGATTGGTTTGAACCAATTGAATAACAGCATCATCCACAGAAAATTTCTTCGTAATTCCAACTTTTTTATCTCCGGCTGTTGAATGCGTGAGAACATACATATATCCGCGCATTTCATACACATGACTCATATGGATATGAAGTGTACTGCCGAACCGGCTTTCCAGCTCCACAAGAATGCTGTTTAAAAAATTTTCACCGGATTTCTCCTTACGGATTTGAGCAAGCATTTCATCCAGTTCACGGTAAAATATTTTCGGTTCTATCATACACTGCCTGTTTTTATGTGAGAATGTCAAGCCATCTAATTCATTATAAATAATAATATCTGCTTTCTTTTAAATAAATGCAACCCTCTTTTGTTAAAATAAAAAAAAGCCGGGATTTTTTATCCCGGCCAGTAAATTCATTAGAAAAATGATGGACTTTTTAATGATTTGGATTTTACAAATCGGATTTAAAAACTGTGATTTTGCGTGAATTCCCGGATCACATCCTGCGAAAAGCGGAGATGGCTCGCTTTGACACATCCGATCCGCGAGCAGAAGGACTGCCCGTATTGATTATCCAGGTTGGTATCCAGATAAAAAAGATAGATCGGCGCCCCGCATTTACAGTCCACCAGTTTTTTTAATTCTACCCTGCAGGTGGGACAGAGAACTTTAACCACTTCACCCTCATTAAATGGTTTACCGTTGAGGATAATTTTACTGCATTGGCCGACCACAGCGGAAACCAGAATATCCCTCTCTTCTTTACCATCCTGGCTGCTGTATATAAAATGAATGCTCCTGTGCTTGTCAATTTTTGTTTCATTGATCAGCGAATGCCCGTTTGGACAGTAGGCTTCCCTGACAATGAGCTTACCGTGATCCATGGTGACCTTTCCCTTGGGAATGGCCATCTTTCCTTCCATAGGGATACGCAGCTTGCCGTTGGACTTAAACATACTGCTCATATTTACCTCTTCCTGCTTCTCTTCAGGTCAATTCCCTTGAAATAGAGTGGTTAATTAATTCAAGAGAACATAATATTTTGCCCTTCATTTTTAAAAATAGTGCATATTTTTTACTTTGTAAAGAAAAAAATGACAAAAACGTCGTTTTTTTATTTAGTTGAGCCATACTTTTTCATCATAGCCAGCACCTCACCCTGGGTCGGCAGTCCGCCCCGCCCACCCAGGCGGGTGCAACAGCCGGCAGCAGCTGAACTCGCATACAGCAGAACATCGTCCCATTCCATTCCCTGACTCAAACCGGCGCAAAATGCCCCGTGAAAAGCATCCCCTGCTCCATTTGTATCATTCACTTTCACTGGCAAGGCCGACATTTTGCCGTACTTTCCGCCCCGTCCCCAGATTAAACCTCTTTCACCCAGTGTGACAATCACCGTATCGGTTATTCTCTGCAGGGCCCTGAGCGCCTGTTCAGCATTGCGCCTTGATGTATATTGATATGCAAATTTTTCAGAAACCACCAGATAGTCAACTTCCCGAATCAATTTTTCTGTACCCAGATGAACAGACCCCGCATCCAGAACTGTCGGGATACGGCGTGCATCCGCCTCCTTTGCGAGTCTCACCGATAAACCGGGCTCATGTCCATCAAAAAGTATCACCCTGGGATCGCACTGATCCAGAGAAAAATATCCGGCTGCCAGAGGTGGTGTCTTCTTGCGATAATTCACAACGGATCGGCTGCCGCCCGGTTTTACCAGAACCATGGAAACAGGTGTCGGCGCCTCTCCACGAGCTATAAAATCGACCACAACTCTTTCCTGCTGAAGCTCCCGGAAATGCTGTTCACCGTAAAAATCTTTTCCCAGATAACCGATAAAAGCAGTACGTATCCCAAGCCGGGAAGCTGTGAAAGCCGCGTTTGCAGCCGGGCCGCCGCCGCAGCCTGTAAAAGCCGAGGCCATCATTTTTTCATTTTTCCCGATATGATGATCCACACCGAATGTCAGGTCATAACACGCGTGACCCACACAAAGCACATCCACCGGTATGTTGTGATTTTGACTGGTATTTTCAGGCATAGAGCAAACTCTTTCTTAAATAATCCTGTGTTCACTTAAAAAACATCTGGCCCAGCAGCAAGAAACCTGAACCCAGCAGCAGTATATATATCCATTTCTGAAAAACAGCCTTGGGAATGATCCGGTTTAATCGGTTTCCCATCCAGACGGCCAAAAGAATAAAGGGCAGGGATACCAGGAAATGTCCGAATATTTCCGCCGTCCAAAGTCCTGAAATACCGTGACCTGCCACAACCATCAGGGCAGTGGGAAACAAATATCCCTGAAGTGTCGCCCTGAATTGAACAGGATTCCACCGCCGCATGCTGCCGTACATGACCACGACCGGGCCGTTTGTATTATATGCTGCAAGAAGTACACCGCCAATAAACCCAAAAAGATATGCGTAGCGATGTGAACGCAGCGGGATCAGTCTTGGATGGAATAAATAATAACAGGCGAACAGAATAATACAGACAGCAAGTATGATTTTTAGAATGGAATCGTCATTTGTCTTTAATAAAAATAAACCAATCGGCATGCCTGCTAATGTAGAAACAATCAACCTCCATGCACTTTTATATTCTATATGCCTCCAGCTTCCGGCCAAAATCAGTACACCAATAAACAAAGCGGCCAGTGCCACCAGTGGCGCCGCAGATTTCAGATCCATAACCAGAGCAAGCAGAGGCATGCCAATCAACGCATTACCGAATCCAAATGTGGCCCGGATCAGAGCGGAAATAAAAACAATAAAAACAATGTAGATCAGAAGTACATCAAAGCAATCAGCCATGAACAGATCCCTAAACCTTTATCGGCATATCAATGGGATATAATGACGGGCTGGACAAATTTAAAACCGGTGAACCTGGATCCTCTTTTTCTTTGTGAAAAGCAGGACCAGGACCAGACCTGCAACAAATCCGCCGATATGCGCAAACCAGGCCACGCCGCCGCTGCTTGTCCCCAGTGTGCCGAAACCATTGAGAATTTGAACAATAAACCAGAATCCCAGGACAAACAGAGCGCTGACTTTTATCACACGAATAAAAAAGAAAAAGATGATCAGAATATGCACCCTGGCACCCGGGAAACGAACCAGATAGGCAGCCAGGACCCCTGAAATTGCGCCGCTGGCACCCACCATGGGAATGTCAGCAGACGGATCAATAATAATATGCGTAACAGTTGCTATCAGTCCGCAGCAAATATAAAAGATGAGAAAACGGAAATGCCCCATAATTGATTCAACATTGTCCCCAAAAATCCAGAGATACAGCATGTTGCCGGCAAGATGAAAGAAACCACCATGAATAAACAGGGAAGTCATTAAAGTAACCATATTCGGGAAGCCGGATTGATAGGCTATAGGCAGATCGTGCAGTTCCCTAAAATGAATAATTTCCCAGGGAATTGCACCGAACCGGTAAATAAATGCCTGTGCCCCGTCACCGCCCAATGTCCATTGATAAATCTGCACGGCAACATTGGCTAACAGAATAAGCAGGGTAATGAATGGGAAATGATGTCTGGGATTGTCATCCTTAATAGGGATCAAAGGCCTTCCTCCCGTGATCTGAGATGGTAAATACCGAAGTACCCTCAGTGATATTGTCTGCCCGGTCCCGTACGAAAAAGGTCAGTGTATGGGGACCGGCTGTTTCAGATGGCGGTAGACCGCAATACAGACAGTTTTCCTCCGGGTCATACGCGACAATTTGAGGGATGCCATCCAGGAAAACCCTGTAATTTTCCTCGCCGTAAATACCGGACAATGTGTCTCGAGCAAAAATAGCAATGGCCCTCTTTCCAGGAGATACCGAACCATCCGCTCCAGGAGAAATCAAACGGCATTCGGGGGGTATTGTATCCCTGAACACCGCATAACGGCCCAGTATGTTTGTGCTTGCCTGCAAACAACCATTCATACAATCACTCCTTAAAAACACGGGGTGCCCCGGATTATCCACTCTGTACAATGCGAGCTTGCTGCAGTCCTGTTGATCTGAAACATCCGCCTTCACAATGATTCTGTTTTTAAGAGGAATTTCACATGGACAAACAAGATAAGTGCTGCCTATCGTATTCGCATTCACAAAATTCTCGGTCTGAATGGTTCCTGTAAACCTTTCATAAAGTGATCCCGCAGGAAATTGAATTTCAAACTTGCGGTCTTCAGAATAAATACTCCCCGGCAACTCCTTTTCCACAGAACAGACAGAAAGGGTGTCAAACCGGGTAATTTCAATATCCGGAGAACAGGCATAGCGCAGGACGGCTGTCAGTGTTCCGGAAACGGACCGCGTCACAGGAATCTGACCCGTATACACTTTTTTACCCTTCTTGAAAAGGGGAATCCACTGATCC
>Ga0272441_10015354_pt1 | contig 10723 bp, 8 predicted proteins | sample SSMProp6N_FD_193582 | JGI IMG/M metagenome (GOLD analysis project Ga0272441, IMG submission 193582) | Marine sediment archaeal communities from Little Sippewissett salt marsh, Falmouth, MA, United States - SSM-Prop-6N | ecosystem: Environmental > Aquatic > Marine > Wetlands > Sediment ...
TGCCTTCAAATAGGGTGGAATGTGAGGTCGGAACGAGGAGTCCTGCGGGTCCGACTTCTCCCAGGCGCCATCACGCCTCGGAGTGCCTTGACATCCGCGCACCGACCTCCTATAGTCGAGCGAGTCTCGCACTCGCATGAGGTGCGCAGCATGCATCAGGATCGTGGAGATGGTGGCGTGAAGGCCGGATCGCAGGAACATGAGGTGACTCGCTCGTCGGCGACGGCACAGTCCAAGCCGATTGACTTAGAGCGTCTGGCCACGCTCTTGGGCGGTATCGAGTCGATCGACTATGCGATGGTTTTCGGCTCGGCGCGGGACGGCGTTGTGCGCGCGGGGTCCGATCTGGATGTTGCCGTATCACTGGCGCACGCCGATACACAGAGCATTGATCGCCTGCTGGAGATCGTGGGCGAGGTTGAAGACGCATGTGGCGTCACCTGCGATCTGACGGTGCTCAATGCGGCCGGACCTGTACTTCGGCACGAAGCTTTGAGGGGACGCGTGCTCTTCGTACGACCCGGGCGGGAAGACGATTTCTCCGCGTTTTATGCGCGGACCTGTGCCGAGTACGAAGACCTCATGGCCTGGCGCGCCCGGCAACTTGCCTACAGGGGGTACCCATGCCCATCAACGGCGTCGTAGAAAGCAAGCTTCGATTCCTGGAGCAAACACTGGCCGATTTGGAGAGTTGGCCGCTGACAAACGTGGCTGAGTTCGCCGGCAACTCCCTGCTTCGACGGGGCGTCGAGCGAGCGCTGCAGCTTGCGATTGAGAGCATGATCGACGTTGCGGAGCGGATTCTGGCCGCCAGACGCCTGTCGCCGACCGAAACCGCCGCACAGAACCTCCGGCGGCTGCAGGAAATCGGGGTTCTAAGAGATGCCGCCCGGTATGCCGAAATGGTGCGGTTTCGCAACTTCATCGTCCATCGGTATGAGCAGATCGAGCCCCAGATCGTCTACAGCCTGGCGAAGGGCAAGCTGAATCACTTCCGAGATTTCGTCGATGAGATCCGCGAGGCCTGCGCCGGCGAGACACCTGAAGAGAAATCCGCCGACACGTAACACGGGGATCTTGCCCGTAATTGCGGCTCATGGGCGGGCTGCCCACGGTACTGGATGAGTTTAGGAGCAGGTCATGAGAACTACAGTGGTGCTTTTTGTCATCGGGGCGTTCGTCTCGATGGTTGGTGGTGTCGCTGTGCATGCCGGCCCGGTCGGGCGGCGCGATGTGATCGACCTGGACGGGACGTGGCAGGTGGCCGAAGGGACGATGGACGCTGTTCCGCAGCAGTTTGGGCACACGGTGCCGGTCCCCGGGTTGATTGATATGGCCGAGCCTGCCTTTGCCGAGGTCGGTAAGAAAAGCGAGATGCGCGAGGCCTTTTGGTATCGGCGGACGTTCTCGGTGGAAGGGACGATTCCCGACGTGGCGATCCTCAAGATCAACAAGGCCAAATACGGAACGAAGGTCTGGCTCAACGGCGAGCTTGTGGGCGAGCATCTGCCCTGCTTCACGCCGGCTTTGCTGGACGTGAAGGAGCATCTGAAGGGCAACGGGCGGCAGAACGAGCTGATCGTCCGCGTCGGCGCCGACCGCGAGTGCCTGCCCGCCGGCCAGCCGGGCGGCTGGGACTTCGAGAAGTACCTCTACATCCCCGGCATCTACGATTCGGTCGCCCTGATCCTGACGGGTGAACCGTTCATCAAGAACATCCAGACCGTCCCCGACATCGAGGCACAGACCGTGCGCGTCATCGTCGAGCTGGCCTCGTCCCGCGCCCTGACGTGTCGGGTGACATGTTCAGTCTCGCCGGCAGGCGCCCGCGCTTCGGTCGCAGGGGTCGAGCAGGCGGATGTCCCCGTCGCGGCGGGGCACGTGACGCGCCTGGACCTGACGATTCCGCTGCCATCGTGCCGGCTGTGGAGCCCGGAAGATCCGTACCTCTACGAGCTCGAAATCAAGACGCCGGGCGATTCCGCGACCGCGCGTTTCGGCATGCGGTCGTTCCGGTTCGACCGGGAGACCGGCCGGGCCGTCCTAAACGGCAAGCCCTACTTCATGCGGGGCACCAACGTCTGTGCGTATCGCTTCTTCGAGGACGCCGAGCGGGGCGACAAGCCCTGGCGCGAGGAATGGGTCCGCCGGCTCCATCAACAGTTCAAGAGCATGCACTGGAACTCGATCCGCTACTGCATCGGCTTTCCGCCGGAGATCTGGTACGACATCGCCGACGAGGAAGGATTCCTGATCCAGGACGAGTTCCCGATCTGGCTGCTGGGCGGCACCCCGAATGAGGACCCGAAGGCCGAGAAGATCGTCCCCGAATATACCGAGTGGATGCGGCAGCGCTGGAACCACCCGTGCGTCGTGATCTGGGACGCGCAGAATGAGAGCAACACGCTGGAATCCGGAAAAGCCCTCCGGGCCGTGCGCCATCTCGACCTGTCGGACCGTCCCTGGGAGAACGGCTGGGCCGAGCCCCAGAGCGAGAAAGACGGTGTGGAAGCCCACCCGTATTTGTTCCAGAAACTGTGGCACGAAAACCGGGGCGACGATGCGGGCTTTCGCTTGGCCGATCTGGCTGCCACCAGCCCCGTGCCCGCTCTCGGAGCCGGACAGAAGAAGCTGGGTGTCCCGATCATCATCAACGAATACGCCTGGCTCTGGCTCAACCGCGACGGGACGACCACGTGCCTGACCGGCAACGTTTACAAGACGCTGCTGGGCCCGAACTCGACGACCGAACAACGGCGCCTGCTCTACGCCAAATACTTAGCGGCGTTGACGGAGTTCTGGCGGTCCGGGCGCAAATGTGCGGGCGTGCTGCACTTCTGCGCCTTGGCCTATTCGCGCGCCGGCGACATACCCCGGCCCGAAGGCGGCGCCACCAGCGATCACTTCACCGACCTGGAGAAGCTCACCTTCGAGCCGAACTTCGAGCGCTACGTCCGCGACGCGTTCGCGCCGGTCGGGCTGATGATCGACTACTGGGGCCAGGACGTGCCGGCCGGAAAGAGCCACGCCTTCAGCGTCACCGTCATCAACGATCTGTACGAAGACTACAACGGCGCCGTCCGCCTGCATTTGTTGAAGGGGGACGCCGCTATTGCTATCCAACACGTACCATGCAAAGTCCCGGCTCTGGGGCGCGCGACGCTGTCCTTCGAACTGCCCGTTCCCGCAAGAGCCGGCGCATACACGCTGCGCGCCGAGTTGGCGGGAAGCGTGCTTCCGCCGACGCGCAGCGTGCGGGACGTACAGGTTGTCCAAACGAAGTAACCTTCGGATAAGGGAGAACGGAAATGGATTTTCAAGTTCGCACACGTCGTAATTTTCTCAAAGCCGCAGGTCTTTGCGCTTCGGGTCTGGCGTTTTCGGGCTGCACCGGACCGCAGGCTCCGCCGCCGCGTGTGGTCGTCGAGCCACCGGCGCCGGCGAGGCCCAACATCCTCTGGATCACCTGCGAGGATATCAACCCGTATCTCGGCTGTTACGGCGACCCGTACGCCATCACGCCCAACCTGGACCGGCTGGCGGGCGAGGGGATTCTCTACACCAACGCCTACGCCACGGCTCCCGTTTGCGCGCCGTGTCGCTCGTGCCTGGTGACCGGCCTCTACGCCACCTCGCTCGGCACGCAGCACCTGCGCTCCGAGGTCCCGCTGCCCAAGTCAATCCAGCCCGTCCCCAAGCTGCTGCGTGCGGCGGGTTATTACTGCTCGAACAACTACAAGGAAGACTACAACTTCACGGACGTGACGATCTGGGACGAGTCGAGCCACAGCGCGCATTGGCGCAACCGGGCGGCGGGCCAGTCGTTCTTCAGCATCTTCAACTTCACCTCGACCCACCAGGGCCAGATCAACGGCTCCGACGAGGAATTCTTTGAGAAGTATCGTTCCAAGCTCGCGCCGGGTCAGCGGCACGACCCCGACGCAATCCTGCTGCCGCCGTACTATCCCGATTCGCCCATGGTGCGGAACATCTGGGCCCGCTACTACGACCTGATCACCTACATGGACAATCAGGTGGGCGAGGTGCTGGCCGCACTCGAAGCGGACGGCCTGGCGGACGATACGATCGTGTTCTTTTTCTCCGACCACGGCCTGGGCCTGCCGCGATTCAAGAGGACGCTGTACGATTCCGGCCTGCACGTGCCGCTTCTGGTGCGGGTCCCACAGCGGTTCCAGAAGCTCGCGCCGCTGGCGCCGGGCAGTCGGACCGACCGGCTGGTTAGCTTCGTCGATTTTCCGACAACCCTGCTGAAGCTGGCCGACGTTTCGGCCCCCGCGTACATGCAGGGCAGTCCGTTCTTGGGCCAGTTCCCGGCTGCACCACGCCAGTACATCTTCGGAGCCGCCAGCCGCGTCGACGAAGTCTACGAAGTCTCGCGCTGCGTGCGCGACAAGCGCTACAAATACATTCGCAACTTCATGCCGCACCTGCCTTACGTCCAACCCAGCGAGTATCCCGATCGAGCCGAGATCATGCAGGAGCTGCGCGGGCTGGCCCGGCGCGGCGCGATGGTCGGGCCGCAGGAGCTGTACTGGCAGCCCACCAAACCGATGGAGGAACTGTACGACACCCAGGCCGACCCGCACGAGATCAACAACCTGATCGACTCGACCGCTCACGCCAGCGTCCTCAAGCGCCTGCGCGAACGCCTGCGCGACTGGATGCTCGAGACCGGCGACACGGGCCTGTTGTCCGAGGCCGAGATGCATATTCGCGCCGCCGGCTCGACGCCCTACGAAATGGCCCAGGATCCGAAGAAGTTTCCCACGCGGCGCATTCTCGCGGCCGCCGAGCTGGTGGGCGCGGGCCCGCAGGTGTTGCCCGTCTTGAAGGATTACCTGCTCGACAGCGACAGCGGCGTGCGGTACTGGGCGGCGGTGGGGCTCAACGCCCTCGGCGCCGAAGCGGCCCCGGCGGCCGAGGCGCTGCAGCACGCCCTCAACGATCCCAGCCCGAACGTGCGGTTTGAAGCGGCTGGGGCGCTGTGCAAGCTGGGCCTCTGCAGTGACGCGCTGCCGATATTGTCCAAGGGCCTCCAGGACCCGCGCGAGCCCGTCGTCCTGCACGCGGCCCGCACGCTGCAAAGCATCGGCAAGAAGGCCCGCCCGCTCGTGCGTTTCATGGAGCTGGCCCGCCAGCAGTGCAAGAACCTCGACGGGACCTACAAGAACGACGATCACGCCATGTTCATCGACTGGGCGCTGAAGCACGCGATCGCCAACTGCAAACCATAGCTGTAAAGGAAACACCGAATCATGAGCAAAGACTTCACCGTGGAGAGCCGGCAGTCCGGCAATACAACCTACGTCTTTTTGGTCTGCGTGGTGGCCGCGCTGGGGGGCCTGCTGTTCGGCTACGACACCGGCGTGATCAACGGCGCGATCGGTCCGCTCAAGGCCCATTTCACTCTCGACGCCAACTGGGAAGGCTGGGCCACGGGCTGCGCCCTGCTGGGCTGCGCCCTCGGCGCCGGCGCAGCGGGCGCCCTGAGCGACCGCTTCGGACGAAAGAAGGTCCTGATTCTCGGGGCGGTCATGTTCCTGATTTCGGCCATCGGCACGGCTCTGCCGCGAACGATTTCGGTCTTCATCATCTTCCGCATCATCGGCGGGATCGGCGTCGGCGCCGCTTCCATTTCCTCGCCCATGTACATCGCCGAGATCAGTCCGGCCCGCATGCGCGGACGCCTGGTCTCGGTCAACCAGTTCGCCATCGTCAGCGGCTTTCTCGTGGTCTATTTCGTCAACTACTTCATCGCGCTGCAGGGCGACGCGCTGTGGAATCAGCAGCTCGGCTGGCGGTGGATGTTCGGGTCCGAGTCGCTGCCGGCGGTGTTGCTGCTGGTGCTTCTCTTCCTCGTGCCCGAGAGCCCGCGCTGGCTGACCAAGCAGGGGCGATCCGAAGAGGCGCTGGAGATTCTGACCCGCGTGGACGGCGCCGCCTACGCACAGGCGGAGCTGGCCGAGATCAACGACGCCCTCTCGCACGAGACGGGTTCGCTCAAGCAGCTCTTCCAGCCGGGGATGAAAATCGTCCTGGTCATCGGCATCGTGCTGGCCGTCTTGCAGCAGGTCACCGGGATCAACGTCTTTCTCTACTTCGGGACCGAGATCTTCAAGAAGATGGGGTCCGGGACCAACGCCGCGTTGCTGCAGACGGTGATCGTCGGCGCGGTGAATCTGACGTTCACCGTCATCGCCATCTGGACGGTGGACCGACTGGGCCGAAAGCCCCTGATGATGATCGGCTCGGCGGGCATGGGCGTGTCCCTTCTCGCCATGGGCCTGGCCGCCTACATGCAAGCGACCGGCCTCTGGATGCTCCTGTTCATCCTGGGCTACATCGCCTGTTTCGCCCTGTCCGTCGGTCCGGTGACCTGGGTGATCCTCTCGGAAATTTTCCCGACGCGCATTCGCGGGCGGGCCATGGCCATCGCCACCGTCTGCCTCTGGATCGCCAATTACATCGTCTCCCAGACCTTCCCCATGATGGACCAGAACCCCCGCCTGCTGGAGCTGTTCCACCGGGCCTTTCCTTTCTGGATCTACGGGGCCTTCTGCGTCGTGCTGCTGCTGTTCGTCCGCGCCTTCGTCCCCGAAACCAAGGGCAAAACCCTGGAACAGATCGAACGCCACTGGCTGCAATAACCAACTCGCCGCGGGTCGCCTTATTCCGACAGCTCCGGGCGGAACCAACGGAGAGCGATCAATCGATAGTCCTCCGCGTCGACTTTGCCGTCGCCGTTGAGATCGGCGCCCTCGATGGTCGGGCAGGGCTCCGTGCCGAACCAGGACTTGCTCGCTTCGCAGGTCCCGCCGTAGGCGCCCATGTTCACGATGCCGCCATTGGGGAACAGCTCGTGCTCGACCGCGATCAGCGGATCGCCGGCGTCGATGCAGGGACTGGTGACATCGTCCGCCACCCACGCCTGCAACACAGAATCCCAATGGCCTGCCTGCGACTTCAGGTGAAAGTCGCCCTCCTCGGGCGCGACGAAGAGCGGGTCGTCGCCGATGTTGCCCGCGCCGCCACGCTCTGGCGTCCAACCCTCGATGCAACTGTACTCGATGGTTATCCGGTTGGGGTCGCCGCCAATCTGGGCGGTGTAGCCAACCATAGGCGGGTCGTCCGGATCGTCTCCCAGGCCACGATTGCCCCAGAAGATGCACTCGCCAGCAAGGACCGAGCTGACGGTCGTCCAGAACGGGGAGCGGCAGTTAACGGCACCCGGCCCACCGTCGGTGGCGACGTTGCCGTAGAACATGCAGTGGTGCAGTGACGCGGAAGCATCTTGTACGGAAATCGCTCCGATGTCTTCTCCCGTATTTCCGACGAACAGACAGTTGGCGATCACCGCGTGGCCGCGCTTGCACTGCATGGCTCCTACACTATCGCCCCCGTCGTTGTCGATGAAGGTGCAGTGCAGCAGGCGCAAGTCGCCGCGGTTCGAGACAGCCGCCGCGCCGTCGTCGCTGCGATTTCCGCGAAACAGACAACCGAACAGGACCATATCGTCCTCCTCGTTGTACACCCCGGCGGCGCTTTCGCTACTATAATTCTCGATGAACTCCGAGGCGATCACCACGACCGAGCCCTGGTGGTTACACAACGCCCCGGAATCCTCGCCCGAATTGCGGAGAAAGCGGCAGTACTCGATCCGGAGATTGCCCTGGTCGTTGTAGACGCCGGCGTCCCCGTCGCTGGCGAGGTTGTCGCGGAACGTGCAGTGGCGCAGGAGCGGGCTTCCTCCGCCGTTGTACATCCCGCCCCCATGGTGGTCGGCGGTGTAGGCGTGGCAGATTGTCAGACCGTCCAGAACGGTGCCGCTCCCTACCTCCGGGGCCATCACGACATGATAGCTGTTGTTGAACCGTGCCAGCGGATCACCGGTGTCGTCATCGCCGGCCAGGTCCCCGCTCAGGATAGTGGCGAAGCGGTCGGGGTCACGCAGATCCGGGTCTGCTGCCCCCACGCCGGCAAAGCCGCCCAGGATCGCGACACCGTCGTCCAGAAGGAAGGTCGCTCGGCGATTGCCCTCCACGGCCTGGTAGGCCTGGTCGGGACGGTATAACCCCTGGGCCACCCGGATCTCATCCCCCGCCGACGTTGCGACCATGGCATCCTCCAGGTATCGAAAGGCGGTGGCCCAGGAGGAGCCATCCCCGGGTGGCGGGGCGTCGTCATCCACGTAAATCGTCCGCGCCCACGTCGGGCTCCATCCTCGCGCAAGGACGACGCACAGCAAGACCAACATCGTTGTTTTCAAGCCTCGTTTCGTTCGCATCGGCTTCTCCTCTCGCAGCACAACCACAATGATCGGGTCTCTCGGCATCCGCTACATGACCCTTCTCTCTAAAAAGACCAGGAAGATTGAGATTCGTTACGGAGAACTTCGCTAAGAATCGCGCGTGCCCCTTCCGGCGTCAGGGCGTGTTCCGCGCGATCCTGCTCGCCGCCGGTCCGCGCCGCGTGTGCGGCGAATATCTCTGGATCCACGTTCATCAGCCGACTGCTCGCAACTCCGCATACTGTTGTTGGCCGGGTTCCTATAGCTATTTCTCGGCCCGCTCGCCAAATCCGTCGCCAATTCCCGAAAAAGCCCTGAAAATTCTATCCCGTCAAGTCCGCCAGTGCGTCGGAGAACTTCCGCCATGGCAGACTGGGCGGAGCCGCCGGCACCGAAAGCACAGCGAAACATAGAAGCCCCTGCGCGGCGGAGGGAGAGGAAAAGCGAGATAACACGCAGGGGCTTGAGGGCTCATCCTGCTACCTCAAATATACCCCCTTCCCCGGGTCCGGTAAAGATTTTTTTCGCATAATTTGCCAAGAATCCCCCCTCGGCCGGCAACTCTCAGCCGAGCTGCTGAACGGGCGCTCTGCGCCCGGCTTGTTGCCCTGTGCCAACACGGCATTCATTGCCCGCCCGTGCCCGCAAAGACCGGAATCTCCACCAGTTCCGAGCGCCACGCGTGAATCAAGAACCCACCCTCCGGCTACGGCTCCCAAGCCAAAATTGGATAGCCCGGCGTCTCGGCCGGCATCCTCCAGATGTCCTCTGTCCCGTTGTGGGCTTCATCCACGAAGTCCCAGCGGACACGCAGGTAGTTCTCGATGTTGCACATGTCCTCCGTGATCCGGGCCATTCCGCCGTCGCTCTCAAGAATCCCGCTGGCTTCCAGATCCCAGAAACATTGCCATATGACTCTACCGTTGTCGGCAACGAAACCACCGACGCACTCTACACCGTGAACAGCCCCACTGCTGTAACAAGTCGTCACATGATCGCCGTTGCGTGCGATAAATCCGCCCACCACATTCTCGCCCCTGACAGAGCCGCGACTGTAGCAGTTTGTGATAGGGCCGGAACTGTCTCCCGCAAAACCGCCTAAAGTAGTGATCCCCATGACATTGCTGTGGCTACAGCATGACTGTATATCTCCGTACGCCTGATGTCTCCCCACAAAGCCGCCACATGCAGCCTCCGGGCTCGCCGAGATTACGAAGCCGTCGCTGGAGCAGCAGGTTACTTCACCCGCGTTGTACCCGATCGCCCCGCCCACCGCCTCCACATCTCTTTTGCCAATCACAACCGCATCGCTGTGACAGCGAATCATAGGCCGCCAATTTCCGCCAACGAGCCCCCCCACAATCCCTTCAATGCCTTCTACTGTGACGATTCCGGAGCTTGTGCAATCGCTCAAACTCGCCTGCTCGCCCCCGCTTGTGCCCGCCAGACCCCCGACATACCCGTAACCGCTTGTCGTCCCTGAGCTGCTGCAGTGGCTCAGACGGCCTTCATTGTAGCCCACCAGTCCACCTGTACCCCCTCCTAGTCCTGTTGTTGTCCCTCCCTGTCGATGACAGTAGGCCACATTGCCCTCGTTTATCCCGACCAGTCCGCCGACGCGAAATCCATCCGTAATGATGGCGGTACTGCTGCAGTGGTTCACATTCCCTTTATTGCATCCGACCACCCCCCCGAGCCACCACAGGCCGTAACACGTCCGCTCGATGCGCAAGAACCGACATTACCCTCGTTCCACCCGGCCAGGATCCCGACATAATTACCCTGAATTTAGGCTTCGAAGATATCCGGATCCGCATATATGTTCGCATCTGTGACAGTCACGCGACAGACGTTCCCCTGCGAGTCGATTTTTCCGAACAGCCCGAGATGGTACCTGATCGTGTCGTTTGGGTCCGATGGATTCACCGTCAGGGCGTCAATCGTCAAGCCGCGAACCTTATAGCCCCGGCCGTCGAAAGATCCCGAGAATGGAGTTCCCTGGAAACTACCTGACTCACCCAGATCCGGCGCAATCACAGCATGTCGGAACACGCGTCCGCCTGGCAGACATGGATCCAGGTCAATGTTCGCAATTAACACGTAACACTTGTCCAGCACATTGGGATCGGACCCAATCGAGATCAACTGCTCAGCGGTGCCAATCTGGTAGGGATCGTTAGGCTCACCCGACCCGCCGGCGAAATCGACCGCGCACGCCTTGTGGCCGGCACCTGCGAGAGCGAAGAACAGGAAAATAAGTCGTACATGATTGCGATTCATGATGATTCTCCTCTGCATTACGCGTGGGTTAAGAACCCACCCTTGTATATTCCAATCTACCGGATAAGGTGTTGTCCGGCAGGAGGTGTTCGGGCGGGTCGGGGGGCGGCCGCCCCCCGACCCGCGGCGGCGACG
>Ga0272441_10015356_pt1 | contig 10723 bp, 8 predicted proteins | sample SSMProp6N_FD_193582 | JGI IMG/M metagenome (GOLD analysis project Ga0272441, IMG submission 193582) | Marine sediment archaeal communities from Little Sippewissett salt marsh, Falmouth, MA, United States - SSM-Prop-6N | ecosystem: Environmental > Aquatic > Marine > Wetlands > Sediment ...
TTACTTCGAAGATATAACCCATAGCATAAATCTCTCTGGAGCTACTGTTACTCCCTCAACGAATGTATCAAACGTTAATTTAGTCCATAGTAATGTTGGATCACTTAATATTATCACTGTAACAAACAATAATCCTTCAGTAAGCGGAATAAGAATTTATGTTGATGTAATATTAGCTAACTATGAGTCACAAATTAACTATGTTATTGGAGATTTAGAAGTAGTGATAATTCAAACAGAACTCTTAGAGGAAGAGAAACCAGCTAGTTCTTATGTTGGTTATGAAACTCGTGTTGTAGTAGATTTTAATGATATAGACAATGGAGAACCCATATTATATGCAGAATTAATGGACTATTACTTGAATTCTAGTGATGATGATTTTGTTAGTTTTGTTAATGGGACTTCTGCAGGGCTTTACAATCTTACAATCATAAATAATGACGTAGCAGTGTCTGGTATACAAATTACCATCATTCTTGGAAGAGCTGGATATGAAAATGCTACAGCAATAATAGAAATACCTGTAATTTCTATTGCTACAGATGCTGATTTTGACACGGGGTATTCATCAGATATAGTCATATATTACAATCAAGGTTTTACGGTTGGTTTCTTATATTGGGATATTAATCTGGTGGAATATATTGCACAACCAACCACAGTTGATGTTGTTGGAAATATATCCATTACTTTTGGAGTTTCTAATAGTAGTGATACAATTCTAATTAATGTTAACCCAATTAGCACACTGGGTTACTTCTACTTTGATATTACAGTTATTGAACCAGCCTATGCTCCACAGACTCTCCGTATTTATGTTACAGTCAATGAACGTATAACATACATAGACGCAATAGATGATACAGATATCACTGATTATGCAAGTGAGGATATAGATATACTCTTTGAATACCAGGATGGAATAGGCGGAAATTCAAGTATTCAAACAGCTAATGTATCAGCAAGTTTTACAGGAGTAAACAGTTCTCTAAATATCAACAATTATTTTGATTCAATTGTTGTTAGTGTAATAGGTGACTATCTACGTGTGAGTTTTGATCCAGATACATCAATGACCGTTGGAACTTTATGTATAATTGAAATCACCTTTGAAGAATATGGATATGTAACTAAGACTGTTGTCGTTCAACTAACTTTCTATCCTCCTGTCGATTACGATATAGCTGTTGAAATAGAAGGTGAATTGAGGCAGCTAGCTACTTTCAGCTTTATTGTATCAATAGAAAATACAACACAAGAACTCCTATCAATTCAAGGAGATCAACCAATTCATTTGATGCCTGATCCTGAAGGAGATACCATCCTAGTCTATTATACTTTCTACTACAAAGATGGTTCTTGGGAAACCTACAATGTTTCAATTACACTTTCCGATGGTCCTGTCTTTGCTGGTCAAAGCGTAGAAATAGAAATCCCATGGCAAGTAATTGCTATAAGTTATCATGCAGAATACGTTCCTGGAGCAACAAATCAAGATGTTTTAGTCTCTAAATCAACTCTAGAATCAGCTGAAATTGCTACCGAATCTGCTGCATTCTTAGATTTGCTAGCATTCTTATTCAGAGAATACACCTATTACATGGTTGGTGGATTACTTGCTTTGGCAGTTATTTTCATCATTCTAACAATCTACTTTGCTGTTATCAGACCTAAGAAGCAAAAGAAGAAGGCCTCCAAGAGAAGATACCTAGATAAGATCTCAAAGATACTTACAAGTGTTCTTGCTATGAGAAAAGTAATTATTGTACATCAAGAAACTGGCTTACCTGTTTATGAATGGGATCTAGGTGGAGAAATTACCGTAGATTCTTCTTTAGTTACTGGTTTTCTACAGGCTGTAGCAGGAATGGGGAGTGAAATCAGTGGAGGACAAGCAGGTACAGTAAGGAAATTAGATTATGGTCAATTTGTTGTATCTAGCGCAGCTAAAGATTGTATTTGTGCTTATCTCTTCAGTACTTCTGATGTTTCAGTTGATGTAGAAACTGGATTAGCCAACTTCGTAGACTGGTTTGAGAAAAGATTCCAGACCATTTTACACGATTGGAATGGAATTACAGATGAGTTCCAGAAGAATGCTCATCAAATCATGGATACATTGAGTGAAGAACTATTTGTATGGACATTACATCCTCTTTCAATTAATCCTATGAAAGAGAAAGAAGTAATAAAACTAAGTCCTCTAAGCCAGAGAATCTATAAATTCATCAAGGATTACAAAGAAGTTACAATCAGTGTAGCTCTTGAATATTTCAATAAAACACCTATTGAGGAAACTCTTTCTACATTGTTCAATTTGATCGATGAACAATTCTTAATGAGAATGAGACTCAGATAGAACTCTTCTCTTTTTTTCTTTTACTTTTTATAACATTTTTAAAAAAGATTAAAGAAGGAAAACTTCAAAAATGGGATATAAACGGGAAGAGTAGACTGAAATGAAACGTCAATTTAAATTTCCTGACAATTGCTTATTTTATTCCACTTATGTGTGGGTAGAAGATAATGATAGAGGGATTTATCGTATAGGTCTAACCGATTATGGTCAATATGTCTTAGATGATATTATTTCTGTTACTTTACCAGAAACTGGAATCTTAGTAGAAAAAGATGAAGAAATTATTTCTATAGATTCTATTGAAGACTCTCTGGTTATTACCGCTCCAATTAGTGGTAAAATCATAGAAGTTAATGAAATCTTGAGACAATCTCCTGAATTATTAAATGAAAGTCCATATGATGAAGGTTGGATAATAGAGATGGAAATAGAATCAGAAGATGATCTAGATCAATTGATGGATTCAAATGAAATTCTTGATGTCTTTCATGAAGAAATTGAAGATGAAGACTTTGAAGATGATGAATTAGAAGAATCAGATCATTTTGATGAAGAATCTGGTTATGAATATAGCGATAACATCTCTGATTATTAAACTTAGGTTTTTCCTCGAAAGTCTTAAATAAGTCTTTTTTTATCTAATTTAACCACAATATAGCTTAAGGGGCGTAACGTACCTTGGAATTTCGATACTAATACCTAATTGTCCGAAATCAAATAAGTTAGTGGTAACTATTTTTTTAAACTATAAAGTTAGGAGTGTTGAACAATGAGTAAACCAGAGAAACAACTATCTTTGCCAACTGAAGCTGTTGAGATATACAAAATTATAGATAAAGAAAATAAAATCTCAATTAAAAAAGTTGAAGAAGTAACTAAGTTAGACAGAGGAAAACTCGAATATTATTTGGATTTTCTAATATCTACTAAGCTAATTTCTAGATCAACAGTTGTTAAACAGCACATGACACTTACCAAAGAGGGCAAAGAAGCAGCTAAACAACTAATTGAAAGACGGATTATTGAAGTCTTAAAGAATACAGAAAATGTTAACTTTTCAAATCTTGCAGATTTAATTGGCAGTGATAAGAAAGAAATGAATGCTGGGATAGGACTTCTAAAGAAAAAGAATCTTATTAAAATCGAGAAAGGAACAATAACTCTTACAGATAAAGATGCTGATATAAATATAGATTTACAAAAGGTTCTCCAAAATTTAGCTTCAAATAAGGAAGTTGATACAAAAGCGTTTGAATCAATTCTGCTTGAAAGAAATCTAATAGAGTTAGTAGAAGTGAAAGATACAATTCTTGAGGTATTAGTTTCTTATGATAAAACAAAATCTCGAATAAGAGAATCCGCAGAAATTAGTCGCTTAACTCCAGAAATGATCAGAGATGGTTCATGGAAGGATGTTCAGCTAAAAGAATATAATTTAGATGTATCACCTCCTTCCTTCTATGGAGGAAGGAAACAACCCTATGCTCACTTTCATGATTGGGTCAAAAGGAAGCTAGTGGGTTTGGGTTTTCATGAGATGAGAGGACCTTTAGTTGAACTAGAATTCTGGAATTTCGACGCATTGTTTCAAGCTCAAGATCATTCAGCAAGAGAATGGTCAGATGTTTACAGAGTAGCAAGTCCGAAAAAAGGAAAACTAGCCAAAGCTAATTACGTGTCATTAGTTCAAAAAGTCCATGAAGATGGATATGATACAGGTAGTAAAGGTTGGAGATACAAATGGTCTCCAGAAAAAAGTGCAAGATTAGTGTTAAGAGCTCATGGGACTTCAGTTAGTGCAAGGACTCTAGTTGATTTACCTGTTCCATCTAAATACTTCAGTATTTCTAGATGTTATCGACCAGATACTATAGATGCTACGCACTTATCAGAATTTAATCAAGTAGAAGGCATAGTAACCGATCCTTCTATAACCTTCAGAGATTTATTAGGAATTTTGAAAACTTTCGCAGTTGATGTAGCTGAAATTGAAGATTTCATGTTCAAACCTGATTACTATCCCTTCACTGAACCTTCAGTAGAGTTAAGTGCTAAGGTTCCTGAATTAGGGTTTATAGAATTTGGCGGAGCTGGTATCTTCCGTCCTGAAGTAACTAGACCATTTGGAATTGAAACTCCAGTTATTGCTTGGGGTCTTGGAATAGATAGATTATACATGGTCAAGCATGGAATAACCGATATCAGAGAACTGTTCAGCCATAAATTAGATTGGCTTCGATCAGAGGGGTTAGTTTGAGGTGAAAAAATGGTAAGTATAAAGACAAGTTACACAAAAATGCTGGAAATGCTTGGTGAGAATATTTCAGTAGATGAGTTGGGTTATCTCTTAGCCTTCGCAAAATCAGAAATCGACGATTATGTCGAAGAGGAAGATATGTTAGTTCTGGATATTAAAACTAGTAATCGTCCAGATCTCTGGTGTGCAGAAGGAATGGTAAGAGAAATATTGGGTATTTTAGGAAAAGCTAAGAAAATACCCTCATATGAGGTTAAGCCAAGCGATTACAAAGTTGTTGTTGATCCTGAACTAGCCAATACGCGTCCGTATATAGCTTGTGCTGTAGCAAAGAATCTCAATCTAACAGATTATCATATCAAGCAAGTTATGCAACTGGCAGAAAAGATAGACACATCTTATGGAAGAAAAAGAAAAAGATCATCCATTGGTATGTATAATCTTTCAATGATTAAAAGCCCAATAGAGTACAAAGTAATTGACCCATCTCACAAATTTGTTCCATTAGGGCACGAAAAAGAGATGACTCTCCCAGAAATACTTGAAAAACATGAAAAAGGGCATGAGTTTGGTGATATCGTAAAAGGATATGGCCATTACCCCATTCTTCTATCTGCTGATGGATTAACACTCTCTTTGCCTCCTGTGATCAACAGCAATGATGTTGGTAAGGTAACTGAGGAAACAACAGAATGTCTCATCGAAGTAACAGGTACAAATTATGAAACAGTTAATGTGATTCTAAATATTTTGTGTCAAACATTGGTGGAACACGGTGCTAAAATATACAGTGTAGAAATTAATTATCCTCCAAAAATTAAGGATGGTAGTGAGATCAATCCATGCTTAGATATAGAAGAAATAGACATTGATATTGATGTACTCAATAAGTATCTAGGTACAGAAATTACTATGAAAGAAGCTGCTGAATTAGTTGAAAAGAGACGATTCAATTGTTCCTCTACTAATAAATCGATTATGAAGGTAGCAATACCACCTTACAGAAAAGATATCCTTCACTGGGTAGATATTGCTGAGGAAATTGCAATAGCGATGGATTTGAATAAAATGGGACCAACTGAATGGAAGGTTCTCACAGCTGGAAATCTACTACCCGAAACAGACAGTGAAAATCTAGTGAGAGATATTCTGTTGGGCCTAGGAGGTACAGAACTTATAACCTTCACATTAATTGATCCTGATATCTTAACTGAAAATGTAAATCTTGAGGATAGAAAGCTAGTAAGGATTGAGAACCCCGTGTCGAAATCATATAGCGTTCTTAGAGACCAGATTTATCCAGTTTTGATTAATGTTCTTTCTAAGAATACTCATCAAATGTATCCTCAAACAATTTATGAAGTGGGTGAAGTGGCTCGAATAACTCCTAAGACTGTTATTACTCAAACCAATGCTGCTTTCTTTCATGCTGACGCTGATGCAAGTTTTGAGGACGCACATAAGTGGTTAGATTCATTCCTAAAATTACTTAGAACTCCTTATAAGATTGAAAAGCTAGAACATCCTTCTTTCACTGAAGGAAGGTGTGGGCGAATAATTATCAACAAAAAAGAATGTGGAATAATAGGTGAAATATCGCCTAAGGTACTAGAAAAGAATCAGATCTGGGTTCCAGTAGTTGGTTTTGAGATTGAGTTGCCACTGATACCAACCCTTGATAATAAAATAAAAGAGACTTATTAGTTCTCTATTTTTTTTCTTTTTCATCAAGCGTCAATATTCTTTCCCAGATTATGTCCATTATTTTATTGGTAGCTTTGGAGCTTTCAGAAGTTTCAATCATCGGTATTTTTGCCTTAGTAGCTTCTTCAACAAGATAGGTTTGAATATCCCTAATTTCAGGAAATGCTTTAATATACCTGTCAAAACCCCTTTGTTCTACTTTAGATCCTCGAGACTTGATTCTTCTAGAATGTTCCTCTTCATTCTCCAAATAAAGTAGGATCATAATTACGTGTGCCTCATTTAACATATCTGGGTTAAGTATATTAGGAGCAAGATGAACACCCTCAATTATTGTGTTTTCTCTTGAATAGAGGGCAGATTGGATTGCTGCTTCTACACCTACTATAACGTGTCTGCATTGTTCCTCATAGCCTACTATAGATTTACGTAAAATTGGATTTAAATTCTGTTTTAAAAACTTGTAAGCATTATAACTACTGGTGTGAAGTTCAGGGATTAGTTTGGATGAAATAGTTTGACGAAGAATCTCTCTTATCATATCTGTTCCAATAATGTTTGTTATTTCCAGACGTTCAGAAAGATTTGCTGCCAAAGTACTTTTTCCTATGCCAGGAACTCCAGCTAGAAGAACAATAATAGGTTTGTACTCTCTGTCGCCTTTAAATACAATATACCTCTCAGCTAGTTTTTTGTCTACTTTTTCTACAGCTGATGATATAATCTGTACGAGACTCTTCTTAGTTTGAGCTTCACCAAGAGCACTTACTTCCTCTTCTACTTGATCTGCTATGGTTTGAGCTTGATCCGTATTCATTCCAATAGAAAAGAGAGATTCAGCAAGAATTCCTTTGGAGAAGTACTCATACTTGTCTTTTCTTAGTTTTATTCGCAGAAATTTCTCGGAATGATTATTGCTCATGAATATATGTATGTATAACCCATCTAAAAAGATAACTTTTTTACTCTATAATGCAAATTAATATCATATACTCATAATCTGTGACCTATAATGGACAAACAAAATCGCGTGTTTATACAAGAAAGAACAAAACATCCTTTATCAAGAGGTATTCTGGCAAAGAAGTTAACTTTACTTGGATTCTCGCAAACTGAGGGTTATGAGTTTCTAATAGATGTTTATGAGGATATCATCAGTTTAGGACAAGAGGTTGTTGAAAAGGAGAAAATTGATGAAATAATTTCTTCCCATCTTTCTAGTTCATATTCTAATACTTTAGCACAACAATATCTTAAAATTGAGAAATGGAGAGATTCAAGAATCCCCATTTGGATTTTAATCGCTGGAGCTATTGGTACTGGTAAAAGTACTCTGTCTAGAAGAATCGCTGGAGATCTTGGTATTCAGCATGTTATAGGCACTGATGTAGTGGCTGATATCCTTAGGAAAATTTTATCTAAAGAGGTTATGCCTGAATTGCATTCCACATCTTACCAAGCTTATCAATGTTTGAGACCCATTTACAGTAGTAGATTTGATGAAGTTATACTTGGTTTCGAAAATCATTCAAAGTATGTGAACTTGGGTGTAGATGCTGTTCTATCAAGAGCAGAAAAAGAGAATGTCTCTATTGTAGTGGAAGGTGAACATCTTCTACCAGTGTTTTTTGATGAAACTATTCTTAACAAACCGAATGTTCTTTACATGACTATTTCTGTTCCAGATCCTGAAACCCACAAGGAAAACCTGAGTTCTCAATATACAAAGGAGAAGGAAGAATTGCTTTCTAATTTTGATAATATAAGAAAGATTCATGGGCATTTGGTTAATGAAACTACAACAAGAAAATTACCTCTTGTAGAAACAATTCAAGGTGAGAGTACTACAAGTAAAGTAAGAAAATTAGTGGTAGATCGAATTGTCTCACTTATTTCATCTCAATAGCAATTCTTTAAAATTCTATTTCTTTTCTTTTATCGCCAATGATGTAGTTGCAACGACCTGATTCCTGATGATCGACTTTTGGCTGAGGCAATAAAGTGATGAAAATGTCAAAAACAGAGTACTGTCATTTCCATAAAGGGCATATAGCTACCAACCATTGCGATAGATGTGGCTATCCTATTTGTGATGAATGCTCCAATCAATACTGGCATACTAATGCAATTAATGCAATGTTCAACCCTCAAAAAAGGGAGGAAAAAGAAATGGTACTCTGTAAAGACTGTTTAAAATTTACTAAAGTAAGAAATGGTTTAATTACTGGTTTTATGTTAGCGCTTATTTTAGGTATGATAGCATTTTTCATAGTAACAGCTGTTTAAACTTTGTTTGAGGATTAATTCTCAACATCTGTTTCCTCAGTTCCAGTCTTTTCCTTTGTTTCTGCCTCTATTTCATCAATTTCTTTAATAAGATCAGTATCACAGATTGGACAAATAGTATAGTTACTTGAGATTATTGATCCACAAGAGAAACAGGTTATTGGAAAAACATCCTCTCCTTCCCAATCGAATGTATATGGCTTCTTTCCCCAAGTTTCTTTTCTCCATTTTTCCATATCAACTTCTCCCTCTTCAGTTAAGTATTTTTGAAAATCTGTAGTAGATGTTGAAACCATTTTTTTCATTGACATTCTATTATAGAAGAACACCAATAGTGGGAAGAATAGAATGTGAGTTACTAAGATAGCTAAGAAAAAATAACTCAAAGAAACTTCCGTAATATTATAGGTTATAGGTAAAATAGTAACAAACAGTGATGATATTGCAAAGGTAATTAATTCGAGGATTAGAAAACCCAAAACTGAAAAACCTGCAATCTTTAGTAAATCGATGAAGATTGTTTTTATAACTTCGTTTTTTGATTGATTCTTAATATCTAATCGAACGTACTCAAAGTAGGTTCTTAACATCTGTAATTTGGTTTTTGTGATTAGTGATGTAAATAATAAGGTGATAAAAAAGACCACAAAAAAAAGTAGTACACTTATCCACCAATTCACTATAAGGTATTCTAAAACTCGTACTGGACTACTAATTTGTCCAGCTCCGAGGAGATTATAGTCAGCCCACCATAGAGTGGGATAGATTTTCCACGATACTATGAAAACGAATAGCAGATAGTAAAGAAATATGAGATTTAAGGAAATGATATTTCCTAACTCTTGGTTATGTTTCTTCATTGCATCTTTCAATCTATTCCATGGATAGAAAGGTTGAATGAGGCCTGACATTAATATCAATTACCTACTTGTGGTATTAAATATTATCTTTCTTCTTGTTAAAAATCAAATTTATATAGTTCAGATTTACAGCTACATAAGTATGATATCTCTAGGAATTGAAAGTTCAGCTGATAAACTGGGAGTAGGATTAATTGATAGTGATGGAAATATCCTCTCTAATGTCAGAATGACCTATAAACCACCCCATGGTAGTGGTATCCACCCTAGAGAAGCATCTGAATTCCATTCAACAAATATGCCTAAAGTAATTGATCGAGCTTTTAATGAAGCTAGTCTGGATCCTTCTCAAATTGATTTAGTGTCATTTACTAAAGGACCAGGACTGGGTCCGTGTTTGAGAATAGGAGTTATAGCAGCTCGAACCCTAGCCCTAGCATTGAATAAACCAATGATGCCTGTTAATCATCCAATTGCACATGTGGAAATAGGACGCTTGCAAGGACAACTTGAAGATCCTGTAGTTCTTTATGTGTCAGGAGGGAATACTCAAGTGATAGCTTTTTCTGAAGGTCGTTACAGAGTATTTGGAGAGACTCTTGATATTCCAGTTGGAAATTGTTTGGATGTTTTTGGTAGAAATGCTGGACTTAGTGATAAGGAACAACCAATGGGGAGAGTAATAGAAATTGAAGCTCTTAAAGGAAAGAATTTTGTTAATATCCCTTATGTAATAAAAGGTATGGATGTTTCATTTTCAGGTATTCTAACTCATACTACTAAACTATATCAATCACAAGAATATAATCTGTCTGATTTAGCCTACAGTTTACAAGAAACAGTCTTTTCAATGCTTGTTGAGGTCACAGAAAGGGCTTTGGCCCATACAAGAAAGAAAGAAGTTTTGGTTTGTGGAGGAGTAGCAGCAAATAGTAGACTAAAACAAATGCTAAATGATATGGCTAGCTCTCATAATGCATCTTTCAAAGGTTTGAAAGCAGATCTTGCACTGGATAATGGTGTTATGATAGCATGGCTTGGAATATTGATGTATAAATCAGGGATTAGAGCTACAATAGAAGATACAATGGTTGATCAACATTTCAGACCAGAAGATGTCATAGTTACTTGGAAATAAGTGTGGGATTTAATGAAAACTGCTATGGTTTTTGACTATTCAAAAAAGAATTTCTATAGTTTAACTCCATTAGTTGCTACAATAGATGAAGATGAAGAACTCAAAGAAATAGAAGT
>Ga0272441_10015357_pt1 | contig 10722 bp, 6 predicted proteins | sample SSMProp6N_FD_193582 | JGI IMG/M metagenome (GOLD analysis project Ga0272441, IMG submission 193582) | Marine sediment archaeal communities from Little Sippewissett salt marsh, Falmouth, MA, United States - SSM-Prop-6N | ecosystem: Environmental > Aquatic > Marine > Wetlands > Sediment ...
AGAAACCACAACCCTCCAAGACCTAAACGCAGGACAAACCATATACTTCATGTTCTGGTCACACAACACAGAACAAAACACCTACAGCCAAGGAACATACACCCAAGCAACCACAAATCAAAACCAACCAGATACACCAGGAGAACCATCCAACATCTATTTTGTTGCAAAAAACGGAAATGACAACAACCCAGGAACAGAAACACAACCCTGGAAAACACTAACCAAAGCAGGAAACACCGCAACAGCCGGAGACACCATCTACATCAAACAAGGAACATACAACGAACAATTCAGCATACAACACTCAGGAACCGAAAACAACCCCATCACCTTCACCACATACCAAAACGACGAAGTCATCATCGACGGCACATCCATACCTCTCTCATGGGACGGACTCATACGAATCATAGACAAATCATACATAACCATCAAAGGACTAACCATACAAAACTCACAATACTTCGGCATCTACAGCAAATACTCAAGCAACAACATCAAAATAGAAAACAACCAAATAACAAACTGCCAATCCAGCGCCATCATCATCTACCCAAGCTCCACCGGAAACCCCCATCACATCTACATATACAACAACACCATAGACACCACCTGCATGAACATGAACCAAGAATCCATATCACTCAGCAACGTAAACTATTTTGAAATAACAAACAACAAAGTATTCAACTCATACAAAGAAGGAATCGATGTAAAAAGCGGCTGCAGAAACGGCATCATCCAAGAAAACGAAGTAAGCAACCACGACCCCATCCGACCCTGCATATACATCGACGCCTACGAAAAAGACTCATACAACATCATCGTAGAAAGAAACATCGCATACAACAACGGACAAGGAATCTGCCTCGCAACAGAAAAAGGCGGAACCCTAGAAAACATCAAAGTCTACAACAACATCATATACACCAAAAGCAACGGACTCGGCATCCACCGATTTACCACAAGCGGATCCCATCAGAAAAAAGACATCTACATCATCAACAACATATTCCACATGTTAGAAGACGCAACCTGCATCATGCTCACCGATAACGAAGAACACTTCACCAACCTCGTCGTAAGAAACAACATCCTCAGCGGAACAAACTACCACATCATGACCACCAACTTCAATGACTACACAAACATCCACATCGACCACAACCTATTCACCGCAACATCAAACGAATACGGAACAAACTACATCAAAGCAGACCCGAAATTCAAAAACCCCAGTAACGCAGACTTCCAACTCCAACCAGACTCACCCGCCATCGACCAAGGATCACCCCAAAACGCACCCACAACCGACTACAACGGAATAACAAGACCACAAGGAGAACAAATAGACATAGGAGCATACGAATACACCACAGAAGATACAAACCCAAACCCCCCACCTGAAGAACCCGCAGAACCAACAAATATACAAATCATCCCCGACGGACAAACCAAACTAGACCTCAGCTGGACCAAAACAGCAGACAACACACGAATCGAATACCGAACCACACCAGGAGAATGGACAAAAGAAACCGGAACCCTCCTCTACAACGGACCAGCAGAAACCACAACCCTCCAAGACCTAAACGCAGGACAAACCATATACTTCATGTTCTGGTCACACAACACAGAACAAAACACCTACAGCCAAGGAACATACACCCAAGCAACCACAAATCAAAACCAAAACCAACCAGCAACATACGAAAATGAACAACCAGAAAACGGACAAACCAACCAACCCACATCACTCACCTGGCAAATAGACATACAAGACCCAGAAAACGATTACATTCGATGGTGGCTAATATGCAACAATGGACAACGAACCAATGGCATCAGCACACACCCAGAAACCATACAACTACCCTTAACAAACCTAGCATATGATACCACATATAAAGTAAGAGTCTATCTAAATGATGGATTTATCTGGACGTATAAGGAATTCAGTTTTACAACAATATAATATCATTAACATCTTTTAGAATCCATACCTTAAGAGGGATTCATACTTTTCAATATAGCTATTTGTAATCTTTTTCCAGGTAAATCGTTTTTCAATTGTTTTTCTCGCATTATTTCCCATTTTTTTCCTTTTTTCTTCATCATATAAAAGATGCATAATAGACTCAGCGATTTTTTCTGGTTCTTTAGGGGGAACTAAAAGCCCATCTATTCCATGTGTAATAACATCTAAATTTCCTGAAACTGCTGTTGCAACCACTGGGCAACCACATGCCATTGCTTCTAATAAAACAGTTGGTAATCCTTCATAATGCGAAGGAAGCGCATATATGGTTGCTTGTTGGTAAAGTTGAATTAATTTTTCTTTTGGTACAAATCCCAGAAATGAAAAATTCTTAGAAAAACCAAGATCGTGCACTCTTTTTTTCAATTTTTCTATAAGAATTCCCTTACCAGTAATTAAAAAAGAAATATTCGGATGTTCTCTTAAAATATATTTACTACTTTCTATGAGATCAAATAATCCTTTTCGATAATCTAATCGACCCGTAAAAAGAATGAACCGTTCATCAATTGATGTTTGCAGAGGATGAAATATAGATTCATCAACACCATTTCCAATAACCTCAACATCTTTTTTTTGTAAACCATATACTTGTAATTCATCAGCAACCGAATTTGCAACAGTAGTAATTTTTTCTGCTCTTTTTATCAGATTCATTTCTATAGGATAACTTACATATTTCCCCATGAAATGTTCAATTCTTGCATGAAAATCAGTTGTCTCATCAACTCTTGTTTGAGTATCCGTTAACATAGGTGTATGAATAGTCGCAAGTATTGGCAATGATGTGTTGATTTTGGGACATAAAGGTGAATGGATATGAATAATATCTATTTCTTTTTCTATTGATTTAACTATTTTATTAACGAATAATCCATGTAAGTGAATATAAAAAGGATACACTGGGATATAAGGAGGTTTTATCACTTGCATATCATTAACCAATTCCCAACTAGTTTTTCTTAAAGAACCTCGGGTAATGATGGTAACTTTATGACCACTTTCTTGTAATGTTGAAGAAAGACCATTTACATAACTACCGATTCCTTCTTGTGGTGGAAACGGTGTTGACATTACCATACAGATATTCATTTGCGCATCATCCCAAACAATTGTAAATGAATATCAGAAAAACCTACATAATAGTATCTATTTGTTAAGTTTGACATAAGTTAAATAAAAAATCAGGTATTTCGAGTCTTATTTTTTGTGATGACTTTCTGCAATGTAGTTCCTTTTATTTGTCTCATAAGTTGATTTACATTTGCTTGGATGATTCTATTAGCATTCCCATTAATAAAATTTTTAATTATCTCTACAAATCCTTTTGAATCATTTTTAATATAAATCATATTTTTTAATTCTTTTGATAAACCGTCTGTTGCCGCTTCTGTTGCAATAATTGGTTTTCCACAATATAATGATTCTAATAATCTAATTTTTACTCCACCAGCATTATTCAAAGGAACAATGACAACATCGGCCCCACGGATATAGTAACTTGGATCTTCAACGAGACCTAAAAAATTTATAAACTTATCATGTTCAATATCTAGGGATTGAGGAGGTTTCCCTGAACCAAAAATATTAATCTGGACTTTGTCAAGTAAACCATTTTCTTTTAATTCAGGTATTAATTGTTTTTTGATAAATTCAATTGCTTTGATATTCATAGGCCTATCTAAACTACCATAAAATAAAATATTTAATTTTTGATTTCCAAAATCATATGATGGGCCTTTAGGTTTGAACATATTCGTATTTACTTTATGTGGTACAAAAAAAACCTTTTTTTTGTCAATATTCTTAATCAAGAATTTATAATCATTCATTGATATGGTGATTATTGCATTTGACTTCTTATTTGTATACTGCTCATACCCTTTTAAAAATGGATATAATTTAGAATTATCATTTTGCAAATATTTCCATTCAATATTATGTTTAATCATTACTAACTGACATTTATTTTTCTTTGCTATGTAATAGGCAGCATTAAATGTGAAGGTATCACAGATAACTATATCTGCTGAAATATATCGTAAAGAGCTTTTATCAAAATATAAATCAGGTCGCAATAATCGATACAATCTTGGCATTTGTTGATTATTAGTAAAAATATTTGATTGAATATATTTTGAATGAAAATTGACTCCATTTGAGCCATGATTATTTTTATGTTTTGATTTATAAAAATAATAATGAATTACATCATTATTTTTCCCTAAAGGATTAAGTAAATAAGAAATATAAGAATCAACACCACTTTGAATAGGGATTGGATTATATAATCCAATAGAAATTATTTTCAAACTGATATTCTCCTAACTAGATTAGACAAAACATTCAAAACAAGTCCCATTAACATCGAGAGCGTACCAATAATCAGAAGAATACAGATGATAATTGCATAAGAAATAAGAAAAATCTGTGTTTGATTATAGTATTGAAGCGTATGAATTCCAAGAAGGACTCCCATGAGAGTAATTATAAAACCTGGAACCCCAATAAAAAACAAAGGCCGTTTTTCCGCAATTAATTTTATAATTCCGGTAAGCACTTTAAATCCATGTGATGCAGGATTAACTTTTGAGGTATTGACAAGGTCTTCATACTTACATGAAATATTTGTTTTCTTTAGATTCAAATGAAGTTGATTTGCTAGTATTAATTGTTCGCTTTCTACAGAAAAACCATTTTCTTTCAAATGTGGTATCAATGTTTGCACTGCATGCTGATTAAATGCTCGGAAACCACATTGGCTATCAGTGACGAATCCCCCATTTCCCAAACTGGTGCTATAGTCAAGAACTCTCTTTCCAATTTTTCTCCATCCTGGCATCTCAGTTCGTTCACCAGCACGAATACCCAGAGAGATATCATGACCATTATTGAAAATAGATCCTAATACTCTAGGAATTTCAATAGGATTATGTTGACCATCACCATCTAAAGTAACTACATAATCAAATCCTTTATTTATAGCATATTGAAATCCTGTCCTAAGGGCAGCTCCTTTTCCTCTATTTGATTTATGAGTAATAACAACCGCACCCGCCTCCTTAGCAATTGCAGCAGTATCATCATTACTACCATCATCAATTACAAGAACCGTATCAACATAATGCTTTGTTTTTAAAACAAGACTAGCTATGGTCACTCCCTCATTTAAACAAGGTATAATAGCTAAAGTACGAAGTTTTAATTTTTTTGATTGTTTCTTAAACTCATCTGATTGAGTCGTAGCCATTGCTTTCACCACAACTCTTTTTTGGATTCATTATTATATAAACATTATTTGACAAATATTATCCAAATGAAATGGTAATTATATTTTAATTAGACCCTTTCATATTACTATAAAAAGCCATTATAGTAATGATAATTTTTCTAATATATTCAGTAGTAATTATATATTTACATTAGTTGGTTTAAATAATACTTATATATCCCATAAAGTTTCCTTTTGTTTATATGAAAATTTTACATATATCTGATATTCATTGTAATATCGGCTCAGATTTTGATCCAAAGACTTTTAAAAAAGGATTGCAGTTAATTAATAAACAGGAAGACGTTGATTTTGTTTTTATTAGTGGTGATTTGACAACGAATGGATTATTAAAGGAATATGAAATGGCCAAGGAGCGAGTTGATTTAATAGAACATCGCTGTATCATTGTTCCAGGTAACCATGATGAGAGAAACCTTGGCTATAAATTATTTCCTGAGTTTTTTGGTATACCTAGTTTTTCGTATATTATTGATGATATTTGCTTTATTGGACTCGCTTCAAGTGAACCTGATAAAGATGAAGGACATCTTGGAAGAGGAAGACATGAATTGATTAAAGAAGGAGTTTCAAAACAAAAAGCATTGACTATTGTTGGTTTTCATCATCATTTAATTCCCGTTCCCAATTCTGGTCGTGAGACTAATATTATTGAGGATGCTGGTGAAACAATTGATATACTTATCAGTAATCATGTTCCGTTGGTTCTCATGGGTCATCGGCATGTTCCCTTTGGTATCCGTTTACATGAAACATTGTTGGTAAATGCTGGTACTCTTTCATGTACAAGAACTCGTGCTCATTTTGGTAACACATTCAATATCATAGAGTTAAACGATGAGATGGTTACTGTATTTGTTGTTGATGTTTCATCTGGAAAAATGAGAAAAATGATTGAACAGGATTTTTCAGCACAATGTTATATAAATCATTTTTATTAATAATATATATACATCGATATGAATATGCTATGTGAAAATTTTTAAAATAGTAATTATGAAAATAATCAATAAATATTTATAAATTTTTTAATGTCATTTATATATAATTTTTTCAAAAATTATAAAATAAAGAAAAAAATAAAGAGGTTTCTAAACCTCATTTGATATTGTCCTATTATAAGATTAGAACAACAGTATTTGGCTCCCCCATAAGGAATTGCAGTTTTTTAATCTATGAAATAGCGTTTATCATCGGAAACTTCATCGATGTCAATAACTGTACCATCTTCTCTAATAGTAACTAAGCCAACCATCTTACATTCCTCACTTAGCAATATGGTAATATTTTTACAATATAAATTGCTTTTTATATTCTTATATAATTATTAAAAATAATAATTTAAATATTTAATATTTTTATTATTAATCTCACCTATTGAATATTACATTATATTACTAATATTATAGATAATCACATTAATTATTTTAAATTTTTATTTATAAATATCAAAACAATTTTTAAAATAAAAGTGATAAATACCAAAAAGAAATGGAGAGGTTTAAATAGGATAATTTTTTTCTCAATTAGGGGAAAGAGCCATGAAAGCAGTTATTCTAGCAGCAGGGGAAGGATTACGTCTTCGACCATTTACTGAAGATAAGCCAAAAGTAATGTTACCCGTTGCAAATAAACCTATACTCCATCACGTTATTGATTCAATCAATAATACAAGCATCGAGGAAATAATTGTTGTTATTGGATATCAAAAAAATAAAATCCTTCAATATTTCGATAAATATTCCAATAAAAAAGTTCGATTTATTGAACAAAAAAAACAACTTGGCACCGCTCATGCATTGCTTATGGCTGAATCATTTGTAGATGATGATTTTATTGTTGTTTTTGGGGATAACCTCATAGGTTCAGAATCACTACAGAAACTCATTGATTCAAATTATAATAGTGGATTGCTAATTACTCATCATGGACATCCATCAAAATATGGTGTTGTTGGAGTAAAAGGAAAAAATGTTGAATCAATTGCTGAGAAACCAGAGGATAAATCATCACAGTATATTGCAACTGGTGTCTATAAATTCAAAAAAAATGTTTTTGACACTGTTAAAAATTGTGTCAATGAAGGTGAGTTGGGCCTTACCTCGGTTCTACAATCATTACTTTATCAAAATGATACTATAGGAACAATAAAAACTTCAGAATGGAGTGATGTAGTATATCCATATGATTTACTTTCGGTAAATGAACGACATTTAAATAATATAAATCGAGAAATCAGTGGTAAAATAGAAAAAAATGTGCATATACAAGGACCTGTTGAAATTGGTGAAAACTCTCAAATTTCATCAGGATGCTATCTTGTTGGACCTATACTTATTGGAGAAGGATGCAACATTGGACCTAATACCTGTATATTTCCCTCAACTGTGATTGGTAACAATTGTGTAATAGAACCGTTTTCTAGCATACGAAATAGTATCATTATGGAAGAATGTCGCATTGGGTCTCATGTTACGATGGCAAATTCAATTCTTGATGATGGTGTTAGAATAAATCATCATGTCACGATAATAGAGGAACAAATGTTAATTTCTAATGATAATAAAATGAATAAAATACAAAATATTGGTGGGTTAATAGGGGGTAATTCCATTATTGGTAATCATTGTGTTATTGATCCTGGTATTGTTATCGGAAAAGGTGTCATAATTGATCCCCTAAAACACATTTATAGAAATATTTCTAAGGAAAGTCATGTGATGTAATTTGTGTGGAATTATAGGATATAATGGATTTCGAGATGCAAATAATGTATTAGTTGATTGTTTGAAACGATTAGAATATCGTGGGTATGATTCAGCAGGTATTGCTATTTTGAATAATGATTTACAAGTATTCAAAGAGACAGGATATATTTCAAAACTAGAAGAAGAATTAAAATTTAATAATGAAATTAAAGGATCTATAGGAATTGGTCATACTCGTTGGGCCACCCATGGAAGAGTGACAAAAACTAATGCACACCCACATATCAGTTCAAATAAAAAAATTGCTGTTGTTCATAATGGCATTATTGAAAATTTCAAACAACTCAAAGAGTATTTAATGAACAAAGGATACACGTTTTCTTCAGAAACTGATTCTGAAGTCTTATCTCATCTCATTGAAGATAATTATAATGGAAACTTACAAGACGCAGTTTATAATGCCATGAAAAAAGTGAATGGATACTATGCCATTGTCGTGATGAGCAAGGATGAACCAAATGTTCTAGTTGGCACACGAAAGGATAGCCCTTTAGTAATCGGTTCAGGAGATAATGAAAATTTCATAGCATCTGATATTACTGCTTTATTAAAATACACAAATAGAGTTATCTATCTAAATGATGCTGAATCAGTTGTTATTACAAATAAGAACATCAGTTTATATGACTCGGACAATAAACCAATAAATCGAGAAGAAACATTAATTTCATGGGATATTGCGGATGCTGAAAAATCAGGATTCCCTCATTTCATGCTAAAAGAAATATACGAACAGGATCAAACCGTTCATCAAGTTACACGTGGCCGATTATCTGAAATTGATCGAACGATTAATTTTGATGAAATTGTTGAAAACTTACTAGTACATGATTATGACAATATTCAAATTATCGCTTGTGGAACATCGTATTATGCAGGTCTCATGGGCAAATATTTCTTTGAATCCTTTGCTAAGATTCCTGTTTTTGTTGATCTTGCATCTGAATATCGGTATTACGGATCATTTAATGAAAAATCTTTAGTGATAGCGGTAACTCAATCTGGCGAAACATTGGATACTCTTGCTGCATTAAAAAAAGCAAAATCGATAGGATGCAAAACATTAGTTATAACCAATGTTATCGGCAGTTCAGCTACGCGCATATCTGATGGTACGATCCTTACACAATCCGGACCAGAAATCGGCGTGGCAGCTACGAAAACATTCACTGCTCAGGTTCTTGTTCTTTTACTACTATCATTAAAATTGGGAAAAATGAAGCGGTATATTGGTACTGATGATTTATTCCAATATATCATACAGATGAAACAGTTACCAATCCATGTAAAATACATTCTTGATCATAATAAACAAATAAAAGAAATTGCTGAAATATTACGAAATGCTCGCTCAGTGTTTTTTATTGGACGGGGAATTAATTTTCCACTATGTCTTGAAGGTGCATTAAAATTAAAAGAAATTTCATATATTCATGCAGAAGGTTTTGCTGCCGGTGAATTAAAACATGGTCCTTTTGCATTACTGACAAAAGATACACCCGTCATTGCTATTTCTTCGAAAGATGTCACCTATGAAAAAATAATTTCTAATATTGGTGAAATTAAAGCCCGTGGACCCCAGGTTATTGCAATTTCTGAAGAGCAGGATACTGAAATTGAAAAATATGCTGATTTTGTATTACGATATCCTTCAGATACCGGTGTTTTATCATTTATTCCAATAATAATAATTTTACAATTGCTTGCTTATTATGTTGCAGATTTAAAGGGTTGTTCAATTGATAAACCAAGAAATCTTGCCAAATCAGTAACCGTTGAATGAGGAGAAAAAAGAGATGTCAACCTGTTTGATTTTAGCCGCAGGGGAAGGTAAACGGATGCATCCCTTAACATATACCCGCCCAAAAGTGATGCTTCCTATTGCCAATAAACCAATTCTTGAATGGAATTTAATTAATGCAATGAAATCAGGTATTACTGATTTTATTTTTATCGTCGGTTATAAAAGTGAAATGGTCAGAAATTATTTCCAAGATGGCTCAAATTGGGATGTTTCAATTGAATATATAAATCAAGGTAAACCATTAGGAACTGGACATGCTATTAGTGTTGTAGAACCTTTTATCGAAAAAGATTTTCTTATTTTATCCGGCGATACATTTCTTGGTTCACTTGATATTCAAAATGTTAGAAAACAATCAATGAGTATGGGTTTATGTACCGTGGATCATCCTGAAGAATATGGTATTGTAAAAACAGAAAATGATGCTGTTGTAAAAATTTTTGAAAAAATGAATGAGCCATTTAGTAATCTCATCAATGCCGGAATTTATCATTTTCAAAAAGAAATTTTCCCTTTTTTAAAACAAATCAAATTATCCAAACGAGGAGAATATGAGCTAACCGATGCAATAAATCTAGTTGCAAAGGAAATGAAAATCAATGCAGTGCTTGTTAATCAATGGCGTGATATTGGATATCCTTGGGATTTATTAGAAGCAAATAGAGAAATTGTCACTGATATAAATCCAATTAGAGAGGGATTGATTGAAAAGTTTGCCACTATCCACGGAGCAGTCAGCATTGGAAAAAATACGAGAGTCATGAATGGAAGTTACATTGAAGGACCGGTAGTGATTGGTGAAAATTGTAAGATTGGA
>Ga0272441_10015358_pt1 | contig 10722 bp, 11 predicted proteins | sample SSMProp6N_FD_193582 | JGI IMG/M metagenome (GOLD analysis project Ga0272441, IMG submission 193582) | Marine sediment archaeal communities from Little Sippewissett salt marsh, Falmouth, MA, United States - SSM-Prop-6N | ecosystem: Environmental > Aquatic > Marine > Wetlands > Sediment ...
CAGTACCAAAAAGTTAAACAGTATCATCTACGTTTCAAGCTATAGCAATTGATATAGCTTGAAGCACATTTGTATTACTGTTTCCTGAATTACGTTTACAAATTGTACGCTGCGGGTTACTATAACCATACCAGTGTTTACCCTTTATCAGGATATAGAATCATATAGAGCTTTCAGTATGAGATACATAGAAGTAGCTCCCGGGTCCTGGTGTCCAATACTTCTTTCTCCCAGATAGCTCGCTCGCCCTTTCTTGGCAACCATAGGAGTTGTATCTTTCATGCCTTTCTCGGCAGCAAACATAGCTTTCTGAAAAGCTTCAGTCATGCTATTCCCTTCATGGATCACGCTTCCGAAAGTCTCAACGGCAGGAGCAAGGGCATCTATCATTGTCTTTTCCCCTTGCTGAACCTTGCCTCTGTCAATGACTCCCTTCAATCCAGCGTTTAGAACTGAAAGCAGTTCATTTTCGTCCAATTCCTGCTTTCCTGGAGCTGTTGCTGCTGCTGCTTTAATAAACAAGCTACCATACAATTGTCCGCTTGCTCCACCCACAGAAGAAATAAGGGACATACCTGTTAATTTAAAAATTCCTTCTATATCTTTATCGGCATTAGTCGGCAACTGGCTGATTACTTTCTGAAAGCCTCTGTCCATACTAATCCCATGCTCGCCGTCGCCGATGGCGGCATCGAGCTGATTTAAGAATTCCTTGTTTACTTCAAGGCTCTCAGCTGCTTTATATAGCCACGTTACAATATGTTCTTTAGTTAGCATCTTATGTACCCCATCGCAAGAAAGGAGTAGAAACAGGTGCATCCCATAGTTGAATCATCTCATCATCCATTTTAAGCAATGTAATGGAACACCCTTGCATTTCCAAAGATGTCATGTATGAACCTACAAGGTTTCGTACAATAATTAATTGTTTCTTCTGACACATATCCGCCAGCTTCCGGTAAATTATATATAATTCAGAAACTGGGGTACCGCCCATGCCGTTAACAAAGGCAAGCACCCTGTTACCAGGCATGAATTGAGAATTGGTAACTTCAATATCAATCCATTTTTCATTTACTGTATCCCATTCTCTAAGCAACCGTGTATAGGCAGTATCTTCGATTATAGAGGTTGCCAGCATTTCTGTTATTTCATCAGCACAAGCAAGAGGTTTACGGTAACGGCCTGGCTCACCATGGATGCCAATTCCAACCTCCATTTCTTCATCTCCCAGCTCAAAAGTGGGCTTACCTCTGGCTGGAACAGTACAAGAAGTCAGTGCTATTCCCATACTACGGCTTGATGTATTGACTCTACGACATAAATCTGTTACATGTTTTAAATCATAGCCACTTTCAGCAGCAGCACCGCAAATTTTTTCAGCAAGGACAGTAGCACCTACTCCACGACGACCTTGTGTAAACGAACTGTCCTTAACAGCAACATCATCGTCAATAATGATATTAGCTACATGTCTCCCTTCTGAAGAGGCCAATTCAGCAGCCATCTCAAAATTCATGACGTCGCCACTATAGTTTTTCACGATATTAAGGATACCAGCGCCACTATCTACTTTTCTTGCTGCTTCAAGCATCTGATCGGGTGTTGATGAGGTGAATATTTCTCCGGGACAGGCAGCATCCAGCATTCCTTTCCCGACATAACCAACATGCATTGGCTCGTGCCCGCTACCTCCACCGGAGATAATAGCTACTTTATTTTTCACAGGAGCATCATAACGGTAGACAAAGGTGGGATTAAAATTTACCCTGATTGTACTATTGTGGGCAAGTGCCATACCTTCAAGACTCTCACTTACAATACTGTCAGATTTATTAATTAACTTCTTCATAGGACTCCTGACGTTTCACGACAAGTAGCCGGTTCATTTTAGAAATTACTCTCAGTTCAATAATCAATAACAACCTTATGATATAGCATCAGTAATCCAATGGTTTTAATGTTAACAGTTTTTTAGCAATATGAGGGTATTTGGATATAAAAAGTAACTCTTCTTCTACAAGAGGTTTTTGCGCTTCGACATTTGCATATCTAACCAGCTCAAGTATTTTACGTGCTTCATCAGCATCTTTAAAAGATACTTCCATCTTTCCCATAATATGCCTGAATCCGGAGACCCCACTATATTCACCGGAACATATACGGGTACCGGTTTCTACTAGTTCCGGTTCTCCTCTACCCAATTCTGCATAGTTATACAGCTCATAATTTTGTGGGTCTTTTAGTACTCCGTCTGCATGAATACCTGAGGCGTGGGAAAAAACGTTACCACCAACACCGGGTTGGTTTATCGGGATGGGTACTTCAAAAGCATAAGCCGCAAATTTTGCTATCCTCCAGGCTTTTGTAAGGTCTATTGGTTGACCTAACTGGTATTGTTCTAAAAATCCTTTTGACTTGGTAATTGCTAATACGGTTGATACAAGATCGGCATTACCAGTTCTTTCTCCTATTCCATTGACTGTGGTGTTAATATAAGCATCTTGTCCGGCATCTATAGCGCCCCTTGCCGCAGCAATTGAATTTGCCACAGCCATGCCAAGGTCGTTGTGACAATGTATACCTATTGGAATGCCTACATTCTCAGCTAAGGTTTTAACAGCCTGATAAATGGTAAATGGATTGTCATAGCCCAATGTATCACAGTATCTAACACGATCAGCACCATGGTCTTTCGCTGCTAATGAAAAGTTAATAAGGAAATCCATATCGGTACGAGATGCATCTTCTGCGTTAACTCCAATGCTCTCAGCCCCAAGTGCTCGAGCAGTCTCAAGTGCGTCGACCATCATCATCTGGATATCCTCTTTGCTCTTTTTCCCTCCGAATTTTCCATTAATCATCTGGCTTGAAGTAGATATCGATAGATTAAGATGTTTAATATCCGGAACAAGTTGAAATGTAGTCTCTATATCACTTTTGGTAGCTCTTACCCATCCACTTAACCGAATTGGTTTTAAAATTCCCATCCGGGCAAGTTCCAGATTTGCTTGTAGATAAAGAGTTTCGTGTCTTGTCGTAGGGAAGCCAAATTCTGACTGAAATACTCCAAATTCATTTAGATACATGTTTATCATGGTCTTTTCTAACTTGGACAGGCCAAGATATGCAGTTTGGACACCATCACGATTAGTGACATCAATGAAATAAATACTTGATTCAGTCATTACTTATTTTCCCTTATAGTAAACAGGCAATATAATAAATTCTACAGCAATATTAACCTTGTGTTATACAATATACACAATAGTACCTTTGTAGCTATGATTCATTGACCAACACGTATCAATTAGTATACCATAGGCTATTATTGATGTCACAAATTAAAGCAGGAATTATCAACGTTACAGGATACATAGGAGCTGAGATCGCTAGACTGTTGTATCAGCATCCACAGGTATACTTACAATCTGTAACCGGGCGGAGTTTAGCCGGACAACGACTGGGGGAAGTGTTTCCTAATCTGAAAAAAACAAGGCTTACAATAGAAACTGATATCGATAAGAACATCGATATTGCCTTCGTTGCTATGCCTCATAAGGCCAGTGTTAGCATAGTACCCGATTTGTTAAAAAGTGGACTCCGAGTTATTGACGTGAGTGCCGACTTCAGGTTAAAAGATGTGAGCGAATATACACGTTGGTATGGTTTTGAACATACTTCCCCGGAACTACTTGATAATGCTATTTATGGTTTGCCTGAGTTGCATCGGAGTGATATAACTTCTGCTTTACTGGTTGCGAATCCTGGCTGTTATAGTACCAGCGCCATTCTGGCTATGGCACCTGCGATAAAAGAAGGTCTCATTAATTCAGACATAATAATCGATAGCAAGTCAGGCGTTTCAGGAGCTGGTAGAACTCTAAGCCTGACAAACCACTATTCTGAAGTCAACGAGAGCGTATCTGCTTATGCTTTAGGGGGGCACCGACATCAAGCCGAAATAAACCAAGAACTTGGTTTACTTAATACTGGGAGTCCATTAGCTATAACATTTGTACCACATCTGGTGCCAATGACACGTGGCATACTTAGTTCATGCTATGCCAAATTAAAAAATAATAAACAGTTGCAAGGTAGTAGAGTCATTGATGAAATTAGAAAAATTTATGCTGATTATTATAAGGATTCTCCGTTTGTTGAAATAACCGAGAATCCGCCTAAGACTAAACATGCAATGGGTAGCAATTTCTGTCTGATATATCCTACAGTTGACATAATAAATGGTAACCTCGTAGTCATTTCCTGTATTGACAACTTGGTGAAAGGTGGAGCTGGACAAGCTGTTCAGAACATGAATTTAATGTTTGGTCTGCCTGAAACAACGGGACTTGAAACCCTTGCCATTTACCCATAGAATTAAAGAAAATTAACCACATGCCCTCATCGTCTAGAGGCCAAGGACGTCAGCCTTTCAAGCTGAAGATCAGGGGTTCGAATCCCCTTGGGGGCAATCTAGTTTCATCTTTGAGATTTATGGTAGAGTGTTTTTATAGCAGAGAAAGAAATAGAACCAATTTCATGTCTCCCATGCATCTCTACCCAAAAGAGGAACAAAATAACAGGCACCCAAATCTTCAATTGTGTCACCTTCTTTATTTCGACTAACTTTCAGTAATTTCTGTTCAAACCGTGAACCAACAGGGATAACCAGACGACCACCCCATGATAACTGTCCTAGCAACATTTTGGGGATCGTGGGAGCTCCTGCTGAAACTATAATTGCGTCGTATGGTGCTTCATTAAGCCATCCAAGAACATCATCCGAGAGATGGACTTCAATATTTTGGTAACCCAGATTATCCAAAAGAAGGCTGGCAGAATTGGCTAATTCAGGTATACACTCAACGGTAATGACTTTACTACTTAGTTCAGCCAGTATTGCAGCTACATAACCACTGCCTGTACCAACTTCCAGTACTTTCTCATCACCTTTAAGCTCAAGGGCTTGTATCATTAAAGCAACTATAAAGGGCTGGGATATAGTCTGGCCGAAACCGATACTAAGAGGGTTGTCATCATAAGCAGAATTGTAATACTCCGGTGGGACAAACTTTTCTCTTGGTACACGTGCCATGGCACTTATAACTTGTTTATCCCTTATTTCCCAATTAAGGTGTTTAAATAATTGAATCCGAGCTTCTTTAAGATCCATTCCCATACAAAAGGAATATCACCCAAGTATAAAAGAGAGTATTATTAGTATTAAAACTATCGCTCCTGCAAGAATACCAATTCGTCGTAGTTCGGGGATTAGATATTGATATTGATTATTCTGACTTTGACTATTAGGTATATTGTTGAGAGTCGCCTGTTGTCTGTTAACAGAGGTTTGATCAGGTGATGCAGATAAGGATTCCTGTTGTTTATTAATTACATTTGCTCGCCTACGTTTATATTTATAGCTACGTGATTTCTTAGACATTTACTACCTACCTTATTGAGCTAGAGGGCTGTTTATAAATTCTTGTACTGGATATATAGGCATGTCCCAATGCTTTCTGTATGCTTTGAAGGTCCATACCACTTTGTAATTTACGTGTTGCGAAGCTGTGGCGTAACGTATGAGGTGTAACCTTAGTTTCAAGTCCAGCTCTATTAGTATAGTTTTTAACAATTTGCCAAAATCCCTGGCGAGTAAGTCTGCCCCCTCGACGATTAAGAAACAAAGCTTGTTCTTTTTCATTATATAGTAAATCCAGCCTATCGTCTCCAATAAATGTTTTCAATAACTGGTTAATATTGCTATCAAATGAAACACGTCTTTTCGAATCATTACTTTCAAGATAAATACAGGATTGCTCTAAATCTATGTTTATTACATCTAAGGAAACTAATTCGCTGATACGTAATCCCGTCGCATATAATACTTCCAGCATTACTACATCTCTTCTTGCCTCAGGTGTATCTAATTTAGCAGGTTCATCTAATAGCCTCTTATATTCTAAAGCAGAGAGGAATTTAGGATGCTGTTTATTAACTTTAGGAGAAACTAAATTTTTAGCTGGATTTTCTTCAATACGACCAGAATCAACCATAAATTTAAAGAATGATTTCGCCGAGGCTATCTTTCGAGCTGTGGTTGCAGATGAGTAATTCTTACTTTTAATATAAAGAAGATAGCTCCTTAAAAAACTACCATCCAATACAACTGCTGCTGACATCTCCGTAAAAGACAGTAATTGTGTCAAGTCATTACGATAAGCAGCTAGAGTATTTTTTGAACAGTTTTTCTCACTAGCTAGATACTTGAGAAACGCTTTAACAAATTCCTTCACTGCCAATAATTTTAACATACCTCAGACTATTTTTGTTTACAATAATGCTTCCTGATAAAATATTTTTATTGTGGAAAATCATCTGCAGAGGCAAATATCGAATTTACCTGCATGTCCGGGTGTATATCTTTTCAAAGATAAAAATGGAATAGTTATATATGTAGGTAAAGCTGCTAATCTAAAACAGCGAGCTAAAAGCTATTTCAGCAGTTCCAGCAGTCTACCTTTAAAAACAAAATACCTCGTCTTGAGGATATACAATCTTGAATATATAGTTACCAATTCTGAACAAGAAGCGCTAATTCTGGAATGTACCCTTATCAAGAAATATCATCCTAGATACAACGCTAGACTTAAGGATGATAAGACTTTCCCCTACCTTAAGATCAGCATTAATGAAGACTGGCCAGCTATATATATAACCCGAAACACAAAGGAAGAGGAGGCAAGGTATTTTGGACCTTTCGCGAGTGCTGGATCTGTGCGGAAAACATTGAAAACGATAAAGAAAATATTCCTTTTCCGTTCTTGTTCAAAATATATTAATGGCACTTCTAAGAGGCCCTGTTTGGAGTATTATATTCATCGATGCCTTGGTCCTTGTATAGGGGCTATAAACAAAGAAGAGTACAGAGAAGTTATTAACCAGGTTGTACTTTTCCTGGAAGGCAAACAGGATTTAGTACTTAAAATGCTAGATGAAAAGATGAGAGTTGCGGTTGAAAAGTTGGAATTCGAGAAAGCTGCTTCAATCCGCGACCAAATTCAGGCCGCATATAAAGTTATTGAAGGACAAAAAATTTCTATAAGATTAGATGGAGAGCAAGATGTAATTGCTCTGGAACAAAATGCAGAGCAAGCCTATGTAGAGCTATTCTTTATACGCAATAGTAAGCTTATGGGCCACGATCACTTCATTATGGCTGGAATACAAGACGAGACTCCAACTGAAATTATGACAAGCTTTGTTAAGCAATATTATAGCTCAGCATCGTATGTGCCATCATCTATAATACTGCAACATCCAGTGAACGATAAGTCTATTCTTATCGACTGGCTAAAGCAGCGTAAGGGAAGTAAAGTAGATATTCAAATACCACAACGAGGGGTAAAGAAACAATTGGTTAATATAGTAGAGAGAAATGCCGCTAACGGTTTGCTTTTACTGAAGAAACCCACTCGAGAAATAACACATTCCGGATTATTGGAGTTAAAAGAAAAACTCAAACTACCAGGAATGCCATTCATAATAGAGTGTTATGATATTTCAAACATTCAAGGAATATATGCAGTTGGCAGTATGGTTGTACTTGAAGAAGGTTTGCCAAAACCTGCTCGCTATAGACGATTCAGAATTAAAGATAATACTGGGCAAAACGACTATGCCATGATAAAAGAAGTACTTAGAAGGCGCTTTGCCAGGGCTATAAACAATACACCGGGTAAAAAAATGAATAATATAGATAAAAATAAAGTCTTTAATAAAAAGAGTGCAGTTGAATCAGCCTGGAGAGAGTTACCGGATTTAATTCTTATTGATGGAGGAAAAGGGCAACTCAATGCAGCATTGGAGATAATAAAAGAGATGGGGTTTTCAGTTCCTCTAGCTAGCCTAGCTAAAGAAAACGAGGACGTCTTTACTCTAAATAGAAGCACTCCGGTTAACTTAATTAAAGACTCTACAGCTTTGCGAATTTTACAAAAGGCTAGGGATGAAGCGCATCGATTCGCAGTAAATTACCATCGTAATGTCAGGAAAAAGGAAAGCATTAGTTCTATTCTGGAAGATATACCTGGTATCGGTCCAAAACGAAGAAGATCATTACTGAAGAGATTTGGTTCAATTGCAGCTATAAAAGAAGCTTCAATTACAGAAATCTGCCAAACGGACAGTATGAATGTAAGCTTAGCAAAAAAAATAAAAGAGTATTGCTAGTTAGATATTGCTGCAATATTTTCATTGAAACTGCGCATATGTTGATCAACTTTATGCGGGCAGGTAATAAATTACTGAAGGTTGCCAGTTTCTACTATGACGATAAGTAATTTATCATGACCTGTGCATTGTTCACAGCATATGCTTGAGCATCATTGTTAAAATATATATAAAGAGCCTTAACGTTTCCGCTAAATCTCTGTATATCCCTTGACCATTGACGGAGTTCACTATCCGAATAACAACTCGTATATAGTTTACGATTACCATGAAAACGAATATACATAAAATCCGCTGTATTGATTAGAGGAATATCAATATCAGGCATATCAGAAATACAAAGGGCTATATTATATTTTTGCAGTATTTGAAATACTGAGTCGTTAATCCATGACTTGTGGCGAAACTCAAATGTATATTGGTAGTTCTGAGGTAATAAAGACAAAAAATCACAAAGCATAGTGTCATCTCTTTTAATGCTGGGAGGCAATTGATATAGCAGGGGTCCCAGTTTTTCTTTTAAAATAGATATGCGAGATAAGAAATTATCAAGAGCTGTCTCAGAGTTACGAAGCTTTTTAACGTGAGTGATATAACGGCTTACTTTGGTAGAAAATATAAAATTGTCTGGTGTGGACTTTTTCCATCTGATTAGAGAATTTATTGAGGGTAGGCAATAAAAACTGCTATTTATTTCTACAGTATTTTTTTTCTTCGCATAGAATGATAACCAATCTATTTTTAGTATTTCCGGTGGATAATATAACCCACGCCAGTGAGCATAGTACCAACCACTACAGCCAATGTAGTATTTTGTTTTACTATCACTAATATCTGACTGCATTATTTGAATATCCTTTGCCTTTATACTATAATACCAACAGAAGAAACTTTTTGGTGACTTTAGCGGAGTGGCACCACCCGTTCTCATCCCGAACACGGAAGTGAAACGCTCCAGCGCAGACGATACTGAAGGGGCAGCCCTCTGGGAAAATATGTCGTTGCCAGGAAGTTTCTCTTTTTATTTGGAAGACATTTAAACAAAATATTGATAGTAAAGCTGTTATTACGAACGAGATTTCTACAAAGGTAGATAGCCATTTAATGCACCGGTTGCCTGTTTTTACCTTTAATAACTATATAAAATGGAGTAGGTAATTCTACTGATAATGGAACAAGAAATAAAAACTGCAGAATTAATTACTGAATACAAGAAGACCAGAGGCAAATTGCTTACTATCGCTACGGCTGAATCGGCCACAGGTGGTAAAATTGCTGCTAAATTAACCAGGGTATCAGGCAGTTCTAGCTATTTCAAAGGTTCAATAGTAGCTTATAGTAATGAAATAAAGATAAATATTTTGGGTGTCAAGAAAGAGACTATAGAAAAATATGGAGCAGTTTCACGTGAAACAGCTAAAGAAATGGCACAAGGTGCCAGAAAATTATTAAATGTAGATATCTGTATTTCTGATACGGGTATCGCAGGACCAATGGGTGATAGCAGTAACAAACCACTAGGATTGTTTTATATTGGACTGGCTTCTATTTCAGACAGTATTTATAAAAAAATAACACTAGATGGCAACCGTGAAGAAAATAGAGAAAAAGTGACTGAATTAGCCTTAACTATGCTCAACAAGTTTCTGTCAAAATATAATCAAGAGACTTCAGACTGAAAAGTTGTAATACATAGAGCTATCCTGGTTGGAATCCAGAACGTTCCCTACTATATGCATGTGCATTCTTTGATTCTTGGAAGCGGGATATATAATTGTCAGAAGTTATATTATCAGTGGTCATTAACAAAGCATCCTCATTATTGTCTGAATAGTACCTGACACGTTTACCTACTTCACGGAAACCATACTTCAAATAAAGTGATTGTGCGATGATATTGGAAACGCGTACTTCCAATGTTACTAATTGAGCTCCTAAGTCAGCAGAACTTTCAATAGCGGATATAAGTAAGGATTCACCTATACCCTGGCCTCGATAGCTTTTTCTGATGGCAATGGCAGTGATATGCGCCTCATCTACCATAATCCATAAGCCAACAAAGCCAATTATATATTGTCCATACTTAGAGTTATTTGGTTGCAGTTCTGGAGTAGTTAATTTATGATCAGGTCTGAGATGATGCAACCACGATAGTCTACCTGCCTCTGTCCTTATATTTCTCAGATTTACTGGCTCTTCTGTATAAGCAACCAGATAATGCACTGAAGAGTTGCGAATTTCTTCTTTGTAAGATTTAAAAGGCCGAAACATTGATTCTCCCGGGAAAGCTTCACGATCAATCTCCGATATTTGGGCAACATCGTCTTCGCAAATTGGTCGAATGACGTATCTTAATTTTGTCATAATTTGAATTTTACCATGTCAGATGTTATAAAACATGTCAATAGCCGAGTACTTCGGCACAATTAAATTACAATATGAATTACAGTAGTATAGATTGCCAGGTTCAGTTAGCTCCATCTAACC
>Ga0272441_10015359_pt1 | contig 10722 bp, 9 predicted proteins | sample SSMProp6N_FD_193582 | JGI IMG/M metagenome (GOLD analysis project Ga0272441, IMG submission 193582) | Marine sediment archaeal communities from Little Sippewissett salt marsh, Falmouth, MA, United States - SSM-Prop-6N | ecosystem: Environmental > Aquatic > Marine > Wetlands > Sediment ...
ATTCAGTCTTCTCAGCACTTGGGCCGCCCGCGACCTTAACCCTTTTTTCCAATGTGTGACCTCCTTGCAGACCCCTCCGGCTCTCGTCCCGCCGTGAATTCTTTACCCTAACTCTGAACAGTTACGGCGCTGCAGCAAGTTGACTTTTTCTTCTTTTTCTATTTGCAAATAGTTAGCAATTGCTGGGTTTGCTCCAACAATGCCCGCTTTGAGAACTTTGGGGACTGGGACTAACCCCTGTGGTTTTATGCCTTCGGCGAGCCGTGCCATGCGCAGCTTCTCCTTGGTGATGGGCCGCTTCACAAAGAGCCCGCTGCCTTGTTCTACATGAAGGTAGCCCTCTTGGGCCAATAATTGCGTGGCTTGTCGCACGGTCGCGCGGCTGATGCCGTGTCTTGCTGCCAGCGTGCGTTCTGATGTTAGCTTTTGCCCCGGCTTGAGGTTTTCAGATTCGATCTGTTCCCGTAATATGAGATATAGCTGTTGGTAGAGGGGTGTCTCACTCTGAGCGTCTAAATTTTGCATGGGTTGTTATTCAGAAATCGTCTCATGATATGTTTAATTATAGTAAAAGTTAGAGTCGAAGTCAATGACTTGGCTTTGTGGTTAGGATGATAGGGCTTTATATCTTTTGTAGCTATGCTTTTATACTAATATAGGTGTTTGGGATTCTAACTTTTCTAAATGTTGTTTATGCTTATCTTATAAAATTATTTTTTAGATACTTTATATTCTATATTATTCAAACCTTTTTTAAATATTCTTATTGCAAAATTTTTCTATAATCCCAATTTTCGCATATAGACTTGACGCTGTGTGCTTTATCCCCTATAATGAATGTGTGGGATCATGAATTATTCACTGGCTGTATCCGTCCTTTGAGTTATTGGCCCTACATGCTGATGAGGACGGGCTTGTTTAGTGCTGGAGGAGGCAGAAATGTTCGCACAAAGAGAACGTAAATGGCTTGTTTGGGTTCTCGCTGGACTGGTGTTGTTCTCCGTTGCTGCAAAGCCGGCTGATGTAGGCATAACGCAGGCGCCCCTTGGTGGCATGGTCTTTTTGGATGCGAATCGCAATGGCGCGCTCGATGAAGGTGAGCTCGGTATTGGGGACGTTAACATGACGGCCAATTGCAATAACGAGACCGTTGTGGATTTCTACTCTGAACCTCGTACTGTTGATCGCTATGGCAACACGTTTGCCACGGGGACTTTTGGGCCGGTCCTCACTGAATGTGATTGGGTGGTGACCCTTGAAGTGCCGGAAGGCTATGTGGCGACCACTGAGACCGAGCAGGTGATCACGATGCTTGGCCCGGATCGCGGGTCCGCTAAGGTCTACTTCGGCCTTTACAAGGGCGGCACACTGCCTCACACGGGCATGCGTGAGGATGCTTTCCTGCCGGTGGCTGCAGGTGTCCTGGGTGTGATGCTGCTGGTCGCGGTTGGGCTGGGCCTGGCTGCACGGGCCAAACGCCGCAGATGAGATCGCTGGTTTGCAAAAGAGGCTCCCGTTGACGCCGGGAGCCTCTTTTTATGGGTGTGCAGGATTGAGCGTGCGGGTATCTGCTTTCCCTTTTACCTCAGTATCCCAATGTCTTGTTGACAGTTGTGAGGAGCGGTTCGTCGTGCAGATAGCGCGTCAGGTTTTCCAGAAAGATCGCTGCCTCGCGCATTTCAAGATGCGGCGTGCTCCAGGAGTTGTGCGGCATGATCAGGATGTTGTCCATGGCCCACAGGGGCGAGTCCGGCGGCAAGGGCTCTTCGGCGAAGACATCCAAGGCCGCGCCCGCGATTTCTTTTGCCTGCAGGGCCCGGATCAGCGCGGGTTCGTCCACGATCGCTCCCCTTGCGATGTTGATCAACCAGGCACCGGGACGCATCTGCTTCAATTGCGCGGCACCGATCATCCCTGTTGTCTCCGGCGTGCGTGGTACGGCGATGACGACGAAGTCTGATCCTGCCAGCAGTGTTTCTAGTTGGGATTGGGGCAGCACGGTGTCGGCATGGAGGGCCCCGCGCTCCGGGTGCCTGCGCGTGGCGATCACGCGCATTCCCAATCCCTTGCAGAGACGCGCGATTTCGGTGCCGATGCTTCCCGCGCCGATCACGCCCACGGTGAGCCCCGCCGCTTCGCGCAGGCGCAATCTTTTCCATGTCTTTTCGCTCTGCTGCTCGAGAAATTCGGGCATGCGCTTGAGGATCATCAGGATATAGGTAAGCACGGTTTCCGCAATGGGCAAATCGAAGACCCCACTGGCGTTGGTAAGAGTGATATCCATGCTGCCCATGCGATCGTCGAGTACATGTTCGACGCCCGCGCTGGTCAGGTGGACCCACTTCAGCGTGGGCAGATCCAGGATGGCTTGTTTGGTCTCATTGGATAGGGTCCAAGGCATCATTAGGACTTCTGCACCCTCTATGGGCCCTGAGAGCTGCCCCTCGCGATCCACCGCAATGTACTCACAGGCATGCGCTTCCGGACAGCCTTTTTCCCTTAAGGTTGGAAGGGCATATTCGGGTACGATAATTTTCATAGGGTACCTTCCTTAACGGCACGGATGGGATATGTGCAGGGCGCGTTCAGCCATACGATTCGCCGAGCATCACCATCACCATCATGCCGATGTAGAGGACGATAAAGGCAATGAGAAGCAGGAAGACGATGCCGCCCACGCCCACGCCGATCCAGCTATAGAGTTTGGTGCGGTCCTCATCCACAGCCTGGTGTGCGGTCAGCAGCCCGATGATGCCCAGGATCGCAGGCACAAGGGGCAGACAGTAGCTCCCCAGACTGCATGTCAGGCACGTCAAAAGCACGAGCGCTGCACTGCCTACCGCGCCCAATGCTGCGAGGTCGTAGGTGTTGCCCCTAAAGGTCACACCGGGTTTTTCTGCGGTGGGTGTTTCCTCGGTTTCGGGTTCTTCGTAAGGCTCCATCTCACTGACAGCGTTCAATTCTTCTTCAGACATAATTTACCTTCCTTTCGTTATAACATCAGGGCTTGCATGTATAGATCAGTAAAGCGAGGGTGGGTCGTCAGCTCAATATAAGCCACTCGCTTGACAAGCTGGTTGGCCTCCTCACGGCGAGCGGTAGAGATCAAGAGCTGCCGTGCGCCGGTCCCTGCGGCATTGCCCACCTGGCGGAAGCGCGCGAGGGGCAGGGGGGGGAAGAGTCCCACCCGGATGGCGCTGGCGATGTTGAGATAGGTGCCGAAAGCCCCGGCCACGATGACCGTCTCGATGGCCTCCGCGGGCAGGCCGGCTTTCTCTAGCAGAGACTCGATGCCAGCGCGGATGGCGCCTTTGGCCAATTGAATCTCGTGCACGTCCCGGCGGGTGACCAGCAGGTCCTCCCCGTTGCCGGTCTCGGATGCGGGCACCAGCACGAAGGCCCCACCGCCCTTCCAGGGGCGCACGCGCGGGTGGTCCTGCGCCAGCCGCCCGGATTGTTTGACGATCCCCGCTGCTCGCAGCTCGGCGACGGCGTCCAGGATGCCGGAGCCGCAGATGCCCACGGGCGGCGTGTCCCCAATCGTCTGGATATGCACGCTTTCCCCGGTAATGTGCACTGCCTCGATGGCGCCGGGCGCGGCCCGCATTCCCGCGTGAATATGCGCGCCTTCGAAGGCCGGTCCCGAAGCACAGGAGCAGCTCAACACGCTACCGCCCACCGCCAGGCTGATCTCGGTGTTGGTGCCGATATCCAGCGCGAGGGTGGGAGCCTCTGCTTTCCATGCCTCTGTCGCGAGCAGCATGGCGACGTGATCTGCGCCGACGTATCCTGCGATGTTGGGTGGCAGCAGGACCTGAGCGCCGGGGGCCAGCTTGAGCCCCAGGTGGCAGGCGCAGATTTCCAAAGCCTCGCTGGCCGCGGGGACATAGGGGGCTTCGCCCAACTGCCGCACGGGTAGCCCGGCGAAGAGATGGTGCATGGCGGTGTTCCCGACGACGACCGCTTCCACGATTTGTTCGGGCACGGCCGCGCACTCGTGGCAGAGTGCCTCGGCTATGGCGTTTAGGCCAGTGACCAGCCGTTCTTGCAGAAGGCTTCGCCCGCCGGGATGTGCGTTGGCGTAGGCGATCCGGCTGACGATGTCCTCGCCGTAGGCCACCAGGGGATTCATTTGGCCTGTCTTGGCAAGTGTTCTGCCGCTGGCGAGCGCTACGAGATAGGCGGCGATCTTGGTCGAGCCCAGGTCGACCGCCAGGCCCAACAGCGGCGCCTCTTTTGGCAGGACCCCGATGACAGCATGCGGGCTGCCGTTCTTGCGCACCGCCAGACGGGCCGACCACTCCTGCGCGCGCAGACGCTCGGAGAGCACCCGCAGCACAGGCTGTTCAAAGGTGGCCCGTGCGATACCACGTTCAGCCAGGGCGTCCCGCAGGCGCGACGTGTCAGCGCGCAGATCATCCAGCGTCGGGGGCGGGACCTGCACCTCCACCGGGATTACGGCGGGATCGGGGGCGATGGTGCTCTCCTGCCCCTCCACCTGCAGGCGCTGCGCGGTGCTCAGCGAGTCCGGCGGGATATCGAGTTTGACATCCTCCTGAGGGATTGCCTGGCAGGCCAGGCGCCAGCCTGCGGCCAGCTCCGCGGCATCAAGATGCGCTTTTTCGCTCTCTGCGGGCGGTGTGCACGCGCCGCTGATGACGCGGACCCGGCACTTGCCGCAGATCCCAGCCCCGCCGCAGGGAGCGACGAGCGCTACCCCGGCGGCTTGGGCGGCTGCCAGCAGCGTGCTCCCCGGTGCGACGCGTACGCGCCGCCCGATGGGTTCTAAGTCGATCAAGAATGATTTGTCTTTCATACCGTCCTGCATGTGTTACAAAGCATTATACAATAGCGCTGACTCATTGTACAATAGATATGGCTTTTCTGCGTTTTTATCCGATGAAAAGATAAGGCAATCGCATTTCAAAGGCAGGGTTAGTAAGTTGACGCTAAGAGACCTCCGGGGTTTACCTGATATGATTTCTGAAGATAGTATCACCAGCATAGGATTGACAATTCCGTCTGAGTCTATGCTTGAAACCTCGAAGGTCTGGCCGTGCCTTGATACGATAAGTTCAGGTGCGTATGCCCTGCATGAGAAAGGGTGTCCATGCCGGAAATCACCGTGACCATCCATCATGCCGGCGGGCTGCACGCCCGCACCGCCGCGTGCTTTGTGGAGACGGCGGGACGCTTTGCGTGCACTGTCCATGTCCGGCACGGCGACCGGGTTGCCGATGCCCGCAGCTTGCTGAGCCTTCTGACGCTGGGCATCACCCAGGGGAGCGCGATCACGCTTTGTGCCGAAGGCCCGGATGCGGATGCGGCGCTCGCAGCGCTCCGGCGGCTGGTCGACTTGGATTCCGAGGGTGCGGCATGAGGACTCTGCACGGCATCGCGGCTTCCCCGGGGATTGTTATCGGGCCGCTGGTGCGTGTCCGTATGGAGGCGCCGCGTCCGGCGCGCGGCATGGTGACTGACCCTGCAGCCGAGTGGGCGCGTGTCCAGGTGGCGCTGGCGCAGGCCAAGACACAGCTCACAACCCTGCAGACCCAGCTCCTGGCACACGTGGATGCGGAGGAGGCCGCCATCTTCCGCGCGCACGCCCTGATGCTGGACGACCCCGTTTTGCTCCAGCAGGTGCGGCAGCATATCGAGGAGCGGCACAGCAGCGCGGAGGCCGCGCTCCATGACGCCGCCGAGGGGTATATCCGGCAGTTGGACGGGCTGGCGGACCCCGCGCTGCGGGCGCGCGCGGCGGACCTCCGGGACGTGGTGGCCCGCTTGCAGCACTTGCTCTCCGGCGTCTCCCCTGCCAAGATTACCCCGCCCGCGCCGTCGATCCTGGCCGCGGCGGACCTTTTGCCTTCCGAGGTCGCTTCCCTGGACCGCGCGTGTGTGCTGGGAATTTGCACCAGCCGCGGGGGGCCGACCTCGCACGCTGCCATTCTGGCGCGCGCCTTGGGGATACCCGCCGTTATGGGGCTGGGTGACGCGTTATGGGAGATCCCGGACGGCACGCTTCTGATTCTGGACGGCGGTGCGGGCGTGCTGTGGATCGCGCCTGATCAGGAGACCCTGGGGCGCTATAAGGTGCGGCAGAATGCATCTATCTTACCCGTGCCGCAGGGCGCTTCCCATGGCCCTGCGGTGACCCGTGATAGGCATCGCGTGCGGCTCCTGGCCAATCTCTCCGGCGAGGAGGATGTCCAGGCGGCTTTGGATGCGGGCGCCGAGGGTGTGGGGGTGCTGCGCACGGAGTTCCTCTATTTGAATGATACCGCGTTGCCCGGTGAGGCGTCACAGGTCCGGGCCTATGAAGGGATCGCGGCGTGCTTTGCGGGCCTGCCGGTCGGGGTGCGCTTATTGGACCTGGGCGGTGAGAAGGCGCTGCCCGGCGTCGCGGTGCCGCACGCGGCCAATCCTGCGCTGGGGCAGCGGGGTGTGCGGCTCTCTTTGGCTTATCCTGAGCTATTGCTGTGGCCGCAGCTCCGCGCGCTGCTGCGGGTGGCAGGGACGCATGACCTCAGGGTGCTGCTGCCGATGGTCACGACGGTGGCGGAGGTGCGGGCCGTGCGGGATCACCTGGCGACCTGCAGCGCGGCGCTGGCCGCGGCGGGCGTGGCTGTGCCGGATCGTGTGCAGCTCGGCGCGATGATCGAGGTGCCCGCTGCGGCGCTGCTGGCGGATCAGATCGCGGCGGAGGTTGATTTCCTCTCCGTGGGGACCAATGATCTGACCCAGTACACGCTGGCGGCGGACCGTACCCATCCGGCGGTGGCCGAGCTGGCGGGCGGCCTGCAGCCCGCGGTTTTGCGTTTGCTCGACGGGGTTGTGCGTGCGGCGCATGTGCAGGGGTGCCCGGTGGAGCTCTGCGGTGAGCTGGCAGGGGACCCGCTCGCGGTCCCTGTGCTGGTGGGATTGGGCGTGGACGCGCTCAGCATGGCGCCCGCCGCGATCCCCCGGGTACGGGCGGTGGTTCGCGGCCTTACGTTGGATGCGGCGCGGGCTGCCGCGCAGGAGGCGCTCCTGGCGGAGGACGCTGCGGCGGCTGAGGCGCTGGTGCGCGCGCGGTTTCTGAATCACGGATGACACGGATTACACAGATTGCACGGATGGGGATCCCGAGCGAAGCGAGGAATGACGGGTTCGAGGGAGACCTTCCCGGAAGTTTCCGAACTTCCGGGAAGGTGAAACGCGGGTATTGTTTTGGTGTCGCGCGTGTTCACGTTCTCGGGGGGCGTGTGACTGGTCACGTGAATTGTAGGTTGGAGCGTTGCTCCGACCATTAGTTGCTTTTGCGAGCAGTCGGAGCAGCGCTCCGACTTACGTGCTGCTCGGGTTTACGTTTTCAGGGAGGCAGGGAGCAGCTATAGCGGGGATGAGATCCCTCGTTGGCATGCTTTCTCGAGATGGTGCCTGCAGTACCCACTCGGGATGACAAAGTAAGAGGAGCATTTCCGGGTAGTTGGGGGCGTAATGCGTGATGGCATAATTCGTAATTTTGTGCTCGCGTTCACGTCTTCGGGGACGCGGGGAGCAACGACGCGATAAGGATATCGCGGTTACTTGTGTCCTCGGGGCTGTGTGTGCAGTTGTGTTTGATTGACTTGAGGAGGTGTGATGGCTGAGAAGAATCATGAGGATCGACGTGCAACTTTAAAGCGATGGTATGAAGCTGGTGATTTGAGCAAAGAACAATATCAGGACATGTTGGCGGCTTTGGACAAGGCTCCAGAAAAAGAGACGGCTGTGCCGGAGTCTTCTGGCGTCTCTAAAGTGCCTCCGCCAGCATCAGCCTCTAGCGCTTCCTTGCCGAAGCTGCGCGCGTATCTCAATGTCCTCGAAGACACCAAACTTGACGCGCTTTGCATGGACCACTTTCCCAAGGTCTATGATACGTTTGGACGGGGGACGCGGCGCGACGAGAAGATCAACTTCCTGCTTGACCACTGCCGCAGGTGCCCCGAGGGGGCTGCTCGCTTGGAAGCGGTGCTGCGCACGCCGGCGTTTTGTGTCGCCCGGGATGACGCCGAGGCCTTGATCTGCTACCTCGACCACGTCATTGCTGCCAACCGCCATCTGCGCCTGCAGGGCATCCGCTCCGCCGGGAAGCTGATCAGCATCGGGCTGGAGGAGGTCTACGTCACGCTCACCGCGACGGTGCGCCGCACGGTCAAGGCAGAGGAGGCGCTGATCGACGAGCTGGCGCATCTGGCTCCCGGAGAGGCGAAGCGCCTGGCAGGCGAACGCCCCCGCGAGGTGGTCCAGCAGGTCAAGGTGGCTGTGCAGGAGGCGCTGGCGGATCATCCCCGGCTGGTCGTGCTGGGCGATCCCGGCTGCGGGAAGACGACGCTGCTGCGCTATCTGGCGCTCACCTACGCGCGTGACCTGCAGGACGAAGCCGGTCTGGTGAAAGCGCGCCTGGGCCTGGATGAGCAGAAGCTGCCGGTCCTGCTGCCGCTGCGCGACTTCGCGCGCTACCTGGAGGCCAACTACTCTGACGAGGGGACCGATGGGCCGAGGCTGCTGCTGGATTACCTGCGGGCCTACTTTGAGAATCAGGACCTGGCGCTGCCCAGGCGTTTCTTCGCCGACCGCCTGAAGCGCGGGGACTGCCTGGTGCTGCTGGACGGCGTCGACGAGGTGGCTGAGGTCCGGACCCGGCGGCGCATCGCGCGCATGATCGAACGCTTCACGATCGACTGTCCTGGGAACCGCTTCGTCGTCACCAGCCGCATCGTCGGTTACACGGACGCAGCGCGCCTGGCGGCCGATTACGCCGTGACGACGGTGCGCGACTTCACGGACGCGGATATCCGGCGATTCGTGACGCATTGGAATCGCGCGGTCGAGGTGACGCTGGCGGGAGAGGAGACACCTTATGCCCTGCAGCAGGCGAAAAAACAGTCTGACGCGCTCCTGGACGCGATCGATAAGAACCCGCGGGTGCGTGAGCTGGGAGTCAACCCGCTGCTGCTGACCGTCATCGCGCTGGTGCAGCGCTACCGCGCACAATTGCCCGAGCGGCGTGCCGAGCTCTACGAGGAGGCGGTCGAGGTGCTGCTGGGCAAGTGGGACGAGGCCAAGGGGCTGAACGGCACGGTGGTGCTCCAGGGGCTGGACCTGGACGCAGGGGACCGCCGCGCGCTCCTGGAGCCGGTCGCGCTGCGGATGATGGAGGAGCACGCCCGCGAGATCGAGGCCGACGCGCTGCGGCGCCAATTGGGCCAGCGCTTCTACGAGATGGTGGGAAAGGATGGGCGGAAGACGGTCAAGGCCGTGGAGGGCTTCCTGCAGCTTATCAACGCGCGCAGCGGCCTGCTGGCGGAGCGCGGGCAGGGGGTCTACGCTTTCAGCCATCTGACCTTCCAGGAGTATCTGGCGGCGCGCGCTGTGGTGGACCGGGCGGATTACCTCGATTACACATTGGCGCGCCTGGGCGATAGCTGGTGGCGCGAAGTAATTCTGCTGGAGGCGGGCTACTTGGGCACGCAGGGCAAGGAGCGCGCCACGGCCCTGGTGCGGGCGATCATGGACTGCATGCAGGAGCCGCAGCCCTATCACAACCTGGTGCTGGCGGCGGAGGCACTGCGCGACCTGGGACCCGCGCGCACGGAGGGCGGCCTCGGCACGGAGGTGCAGCGGCGGCTGCGAAAGGAGTTCGCCACGCCGCTGCGCCGCGAGGGACAGAGCCGTGAGGCGCTCTCGTTGCTGATCCAGAGGCGGGCCGCGGCTGCGGAGGCGCTGGCGCGGGTGGAGGGCGACCGCCCGGGGACACAGCCTGCTTTTTGGACCCTGCCGTACGGCGAGCCGGTCTGGTGCCCGGTGCCCGCCGGGGACTTCTGGATGGGCAGCGAGCGTGGCGATGGTGATGAGAAGCCGGTGCATCGCGTGCAGTTGGATGCGTTCCAGATTGCCCGCGTGCCGGTCACCAACGCGCAGTACCGCCTGTTTGTGGAGGCCTCCGGTCACGAGCCGCCCGGGCATTGGGAGAACGGTCGGGTGCCGCGCGGCCTGGAGAGCCATCCTGTGGTGAATGTGACCTGGTACGACGCGATGGCTTACTGCAAATGGCTTTCTGGGGTAACGGGCAAGGCGATTACCTTGCCCAGCGAGGCACAGTGGGAGAAGGCGGCGCGCGGGGACCAGGACCGGCGTGCGTATCCCTGGGATGACGTGTGGGACGCGACAAAGTGCAACAATAAAGCGCTCGATCTGAATAGTACTACGCCGGTGGGGATTTTCCCGGAGGGGGCCAGCCCTTACGGCTGCCTGGACATGGCGGGCAATGTCTGGGAGTGGACACGCAGTCTTTTCAAGGGTTATCCTTATAAGGCAGAGGATGGGCGTGAGGATCTGGAGGCTGGGAAAACGGCCCTACGGGTGCTGCGCGGCGGGTCCTTCAGCAGCAGTCGTGACCTCGCGCGTTGTGCCTATCGCTTCGGGTACGGCCCGGACTACTTCAGCCACTTCTGCGGGTTTCGGGTGGTGTGTTCCCCATCCGCCTCTGCTCTCTGGCCCTCTGCACTCTGAATCTCTGGATAAAGGTGGCTTTTGACAATGGTTGCGCTGTACGAACACCTTTGCAGTTGGGATAATCTCTACCTGGCGTATCGCAAGGCCGCGCGCGGCAAGCGGGGCAAACGCCCCGCCGCCGCGTTTGAATACCGTTGAGGATTTTAATAGGCGCAGGTCTGAATCACGGATGACACGGATTAC
>Ga0272441_10015360_pt1 | contig 10721 bp, 3 predicted proteins | sample SSMProp6N_FD_193582 | JGI IMG/M metagenome (GOLD analysis project Ga0272441, IMG submission 193582) | Marine sediment archaeal communities from Little Sippewissett salt marsh, Falmouth, MA, United States - SSM-Prop-6N | ecosystem: Environmental > Aquatic > Marine > Wetlands > Sediment ...
GAATACGACGCCCGGCACAAGAAGGTCTGGAGCAACGCCAACTTCGGCAAGGCCGGCGGGGCCGTCTTCGGCCTCCAGCGCCTGCCCAACGGCAACACGCTGATCGCCTACTCCAACCAGCAGCGCATCCAGGAGGTCACCCGCGCCGGCAAGGAGGTCTGGTCTTGGCAGGGGCGGATGCCCATGAGCGTCGAGCGCCTGGCCAACGGCAACACGCTCATCAGCGAATACACCGGCAACCGGGTCGTCGAGGTGACGCGGTCGGGCAAGACGGTCTGGCAGTACGGCGGCGTGACGAACCCGTGCGCGGCGACGAAACTGGCCAACGGCAACGTCTTGATTTGCGAGTCCGGCGGGCAGCGGCGCGTCCAGGAGGTCAACCGCGCCGGCAAGGTGGTCTGGCAGCGCGCCGGCCGCGACCGTACGACCGGCGCGGTCCGCCTGCCGGACGGCAACACGGTCATCATCAACAACTCCGAGGGCGCCATCGTCGTGGGGCGCAACGGCAAGACTGTGCGCAAACTGTGCAACGCGCGCGGGTCGTGGAACCGTCTCTGCCTGGTGCCCAAGGTGGTCCTGGATCGGGGCCGGGCCGACAAGGGCAAGTGATGCCACGAACGTATCCAGCCCGTCCCCGCTCGCCCGCGTGCTTGCTGGCGGCGGTGTTGGTGCTGGTTGCGAGCGATGGCCTGCGCGCCGGGCCGACGACGCGTCCGGTCACGGGCCCGTCTTCTCGCCCTGCGGCGACATCGAAGCCTGCGCCCCCGACGGCCAAGCAACTCGCCGAGGCACGCGCCATACTGAAACGCCTGACGACGCCGGCGGCGCTGACCGACGCGGAGAAGCGCCGTGCAGAGAAACTGATCGCCGACCTGGGCGCGGATGCCTGGAAGGTCCGCGAGGCGGCCACGAAGGCGTTGTCGGCGATGGGCCCGGCCATCCTGCCGCTGGTGACGGCCGCGGCCGGCAGCAAAGACGCCGAGGTCGCCACGCGCGCCGCGGCGGTCCTCAAGGCGCTTGAAGCCCGCACCGCCGACGCCGGCACCGACCTGACCGCCGCCATCGACACCCTCGCCGTGGCGGCCGACAAGACGATCGTACCGGCGCTCATCGGCCTGCTGGGCCATGCCAGCGCGGGCGTCCGCTACGCGGCCGAATACGGCCTGCGGCGCCTGGCCGGCCAGTGCTTCGGGTACAGCGCCTTTGCCGCCCCGGCCGATCGGACGGCCGCCGCCAAGAAGTGGCGCGCCTGGTGGGCCGCCAGCAAGGCGAACTTCGCTTTCGCCGAAGTCCGATCGCCGGCGCCCGCGGGCGTCCTGGTCGCCGACAGCACCGGCCTGCGCGTCGTTGCCGTGACGCTGGCCGGAAAGGCGGTCTGGTCCCGAAAGGTCAGCGTGAAACCCTATTGCGCCGCCGGGTTGGACAACGGGCACGTCATCGTCGGATACGCCTCGGGGCCCCAGCACGTCGTCGAGTACGACCGCGCGTTCAAGCCCGTCTGGGACACCCGGGCGGCCGGACTCGGCGCCGGCATGATCTACGACCTCCGGCGCCTGCCCAACGGCAACACACTAATCGCCTACGTCGGCGCCGGGCACGTGACCGAACTGACGGGCGCCGGCAAGGTCATCTGGCAGATGAAGGGGCTCAAGTCGCCCGGCGCGGCCGTACGACTGCCCAACGGGAATACCCTCATCGTCGAGAACCACGGCAGCCGGGTTCTGGAAGCCGACGCCGCCGGCAAGGTCGTCTGGCAGCACGGTGGCCTGAGCAACCCCTGCGACGCCCAGAAACTGCCCAACGGGAACGTCCTGATCTGCGAGTGGGGCCGCAAGCGCGTCATCGAGGTGACCCCGGTGGGCAAGGTCGTGTGGGACCGGAAGTGCGCCGGCAACGTGTCGGCCGCTCGACGCCTGCCGGACGGCATGACGGTCCTGGCCGTCCAAAAGGAAGGCGTGATCCTGGTCGACGCACGCGGCAAGACGATACGAAAACTTCACCCCTACGGCGGATACGGCAAGATGCGCCTCGTCTCGGCGGCGTGTCTGAAGCAACTCCGAGCCGCGGGGCCGGCGACGTTGCCGGTGGCCCCGAAGCCCGCCCCCCGCGGCGGCGCTCAGCCGATGCTGAGGATCAGGTCATGACGCGGGGATTGGCTCTGATGCAGGTGACGGCGTTGGCGCTGGCCGGCGGGCTGGCTGCAGGTGGTGGTCTGCGCGCCGGGCCGACGACGCGCCCGGCCACGGGCCCGGCGGCGGCGTCGAAGCCCGCGCCTCCGACGGCGCGGGAATTGGCTGGGGCCCGGGCTGTCTTCGAACGACTCCTGAAGCCCCTGGTCCTGACAGACGCGGACCGCAAACGGATCGAAGGGCTGATCGCGGACCTCGGCTCGGACCGCTGGAAGGTCCGCGAGGCCGTCACCAAGGCCCTGTCGGAAGCAGGTCCGGAGGCCATTGGCCTGGTCGAAAAGGCCATCGCCAGCGACGACCTGGAGGTCGCCACGCGGGCGTCGGCGGCGCTGAAGGCCATCCGGGACCGCCTCGAGGGCGTCGGGACGGAACTGAACCCCGCGATCGACGTGCTGGTCGCCGGGCGCGACAAGGACGCGGTGGGCATGCTGATTCGCCTGCTTAAGCACGTCAACCCGAGCGTCCGTTACTCGGCCGAGTACGGCCTGCGGCGTGTGACGGGAAAGGCCTTCGGCTACAACGCCCACGCGGACGCGAAGGATCGCAAGGCCGCGGCAGAGAAGTGGCAGGCGTGGTGGAAGGCCAATGCCGCGACGTTCGCCTTCGGGCGCGGCGCGGCGTCCCGCCCGGCCGTCGGGCTGCTTGTGTCCACTATGTCCACGCGCGAACTTGTCGCCATGACGCTGGACGGAAAGGTGGCCTGGAAACGGACACTCAGGACCGTCGTCTATGCTATCGACGGGCTGATCAACGGGAACGTCCTCGTCGGGTTCACGGACGGGTGCGTCGAGGAATACGACGCCCGCGGTAAGAAGGTCTGGAGCAACGAGAACTTGAAGTTCAAGGGCCGCGGCGGCGGGGGGGTCTATGGCGTCCAGCGCCTTGCGAACGGCAGCACGCTGATCGTCCATGGCAACGCCAACGAGGTCCGGGAGGTCACGCGTGCCGGCAAGGAAGTCTGGTCCTGGACGGGGCGCCTGCCGATCAGCGCCCGGCGCCTGCCCAACGGCAACACCCTCATCGCCGAGTACTCCGCCAACCGGGTGGTGGAGGTGGACCGGTTCGGCAAGGTCGTCTGGCAGAAGGCGGGCGTGACGCACCCGTGCGAGGCAGTTAAACTGCCCAACGGCAACGTCCTGATCGGCGAGGGCGGGGGTGCCCTGCGGGCGCTTGAAATCAACCGGGCAGGCAGGATCGTCTGGCAACGGGCCTGTCCGAAGCGCCCGGTGAGCGTCTGCCGGCTGCCCGACGGAAACACCGTCATCGCCAACGCGACGGAGGGCGTCATCGTCGTCGGGCGCGACGGCAAGACGGTTCGCCAACTGCTCAAGACCCGCGACTCCTGGATCCGCGTGCGTCTGGTCGCAGCGGCCGTGCTGAGGCAACGGAAGGGCGCCCCGGACGCCAGGACGCGCCCCGCGCCGCGGGGGCTGGATCTGCTGCGAGATAGAGACTGATGCCGGGCCCCGGCGGGCCCGATGCCGCCGCCGGGCAGACCATGGCCTAACCCGCTTGAAACCTTTTAGATGCGTGTGCGTCCAACGGTGTGGCCGGGCTTGTGCGCCTTGGTGGCCCGGGGTTTAGAGCCAATCGATCGGAGACGACGAATGAACGCGAAGCGGATGGCGGTCTGCACGGCCCTGGCGGCGGGGGTGGTGGCGCTGGCGGCGTCGGTGGCTCTGACGGCCAAGGAAGACGCCGGCAGCCTGCTGGCGGGCGCGGACAAGCACTTCGACGAGAAGAACTACAAGCAGGCGGCCGAGGGCTACGCCGCGATGATCAAGGCCGACCCCAAGCACGCCAAGTGGCGTCACGCGGCCGAACGCATCGTCCTGTGCAACCTGCGCCTCCGGCTGTTCGACCAGGCCATCGCCGCCGCCGAGGACTATATCAAACGATGCAAGGACACCCCCCACGAGGCCCGGGCCGAACGCCTCGCCGGCAACCTCTACATGCTCGTGCCGCACTGGGGCACCCGCGCCGGCGGCGTCTTCCACCGCGCCCAGTGGAAGCAGGGCATCCACGTCCGATCCTACCAGTACGACAAGCGCCGCGCCGTCGCGCACCTCCAGCGCGCCCGCGACCTGTACGGGCGGTACGACGGGTCCGCCAAGGCCCTGGCCGCGCTGCCGAAAGACGAGCGCGACAACTGGCACAACGAGCGGATCGAGTGCCTGTTCGACCTGGCCGGCGTGTGCAGCCGATTCGGCATCTACGAGAACAGTTGGAACTTCTGGTACGCCTTCTGGGGCGAGCGGGACGATTTCCTGGCCGAGACCGCCGGCGAGCGCGACTTCGACGAGAACACCAGTTACTGGCAGTCGCGGCGGAAACGGCCCATCGGCCTGCGCGTCGGGGCCGACGGAAAGCCGATCTTCCCCACCACGCCCAAGGAGTACTCCACCAAACTACCCGACGATGAGAAGATCCTCTATCTGTTGGCTGAGGCCCGCGACCTCGACCGGACCGACAACCACAAGTACGTCGGCCTGAGTTACTACCGCCAGGCGATGCTGGCCCGCGCCCGGTTCGGCATGGACCGTCTGAATCGCTACGCCGGCCTGTACTGGTGGGGAGGCAAGTACCCGCTTCAGGAAGAACTCGGCGAGTTCAACCCGTGGGAACTGAAGGATTCCGAGTCGCTGGTCCTGGTCGGCGGGCGGATTCGGAAAGTCACGCTGCCGAAGCAGTACGATGTCCTGTCGCTGCTGGGGCTTGTCGGCGGCGAGTACGCCTCCAGCGGCGTCGCCGACGACGCCGGGTACGCGGTGGGGCTGTATCACCAGTCGCGCCAGCAGTACGTCACGGCCCTGGCTGCCTACGGCAAACTCAAGAAGGCCTTCCCAAAGAGCGATCGGGTCAAGGACGCCGACACGCAGATCGGGCGGATCAAGGCCCCGCAGGTCCGCATCAACAACCCCGGCGTGCAACTGCCGGGCCACCCGGCGCGCCTCCAACTGAGTTACCGCAACGTCTCGAAGGTCTGGTTCGTCGCGCGGACCATCGACCACGTCGGCTTCATGAACGCCATCCGCGACCAGGCGATCGATCCGGCCAAGGGCCTGCGCGGGTTCTGGGGGCTGAGGAACTGGCACGCGTACTTCGTGAATCGCTACCCCAACAACTGGCTGTACCAACTGGCGGCCAAGCATGTCGGCAAGGAGGTCGCCCGCTGGTCGGACGACGTCAAGGACAACGGCACCCACCGCTACGCGCAGGTGACGGGCCAGACGCCGCTGAAGGATGGCGGGGCGTACCTGGTGTACGCCTACGCCAAGGCCCCGCCGGTGGCGCACTCGGACGTGACGGGCGAAAAGGCCCTGACCCTCGGCGACAGCCGGGGCGTCTTCGCCTTGGCCGACCTGGCCATCGTCGAGAAGCGGACCAAACCCGGGAACCTGTACCTCATCTGCGACGCCCGCACGGGCGCCCCGGCCGTCGAGGCCAAGGTGGACGTCCTGGAGGTCTGGAGCGTCTGGGACCGGGCGACCCGAAAGACCACCCACTACAAGAAGATGCACCACCTGACGACGGACAAGGACGGTCTGGCGGTGCTGAACGCGGCGGCGCGGCATAACGGCAGTCTGCACTTGCTGGCGTCGGCCGGCAAAGACCGCGTCGCCTGGAGCGGGATGAGTTACTGGAGCGTCTATTCGCCGTCCCGGATGCGGCAGGGGATGTTCGCCTACTGCATCACGGACCGGCCGGTGTACCGCCCGAACCAGACGGTCCGCTACAAGGCCTGGCTGCGGCAGATGGACCACGGCGTCCTGAAGAACCTTCCGGGCCGGCAGGTGACGATCACCATCTACGACCCGCGCGGCAACAAGGTGCAGACGACCACGAAGAACGCCGACCCATTCGGCGGGATCGACGGGGAACTGAGCCTCGGCGACGAGCCGCCCCTGGGCGTGTACCGCCTCCAGATCGATGCCACCAACTACGTCGGCGGGCAAAACTTCCGCGTCGAGGAGTACAAGAAGCCGGAGTTCGAGGTCGCCGTCGAGCCGGGCAAGACCCACGCCAAACTCGGCGAGAAACTCACCGCCGTCATCAAGGCGTCGTACTACTTCGGCGGGCCCGTCACCGATGCCAGCGTGTCGTACAAGATCTTCCGCGAGGAGTACACGCACAACTACTACTTCCCAGGCATCTGGGACTGGCTGTACGGGCCGGGGTACGGGTGGTGCTGGTATGAGTATCCGTGGCATCCGTGGTGGGGCAAGGTCCGCTGCTGCTGGTCGCCGCCGCATTGGTGGTGGGGCTGGTACGGCGGGTCGCGCCCGAACCCGGTGCGGGAACTGGTCCAGCAGGGCGAATCCCGCATCGGCGCCGACGGGACGCTGAAGGTCGCGATCGACACCGCCCCGGCCAAGCGCGACCACGGCGACCGCGATCACCGGTACGTCGTCCAGGCCGAGGTCCGCGACGCCTCCCGGCGGGTCATCACCGGCGAAGGCGCCGTCAAGGCGACCCGCCAAGCCTACTACGCTTTCGTCCAGCCGACGGGCGGGTACTACCGTCCGGGGCAGGAAATGGTCATCAAGATTCGCTGCCTGACGCCCGGCAACAAGCCGGTGGCGACTCAGGGCGTCGTCGAGGTCTCCTCGGTCGTCTTCGGCGGGCCGGACAACGCGAAAATCTCGGAGACCCAGATCAAGCGCTTCAAGGCCGAGACCGACAAGCAGGGCGAGTACTCCTTCCGCCTCCGCTACGAGAAGAGCGGGCAACTCAAGATCAAGTGGATCAGCCCGGACGCCTGGGGCGGGGCGGTCGCCGGCTACGGCCTGGTGTGGGTCTGCGGGCGCGACTTCGACGGGAAACTCTACCGCTTCAACAACCTGGAACTGCTGACCGACAAGCGGACCTACAAGCCCGGCGAAACCGCCCACGTCATGATCAACACCAAGCACGCGGGCAGTTACGTCCTGCTGGCCGACGACGTGGACAACAACTGCCTGATCTCCTGGCGGATGCTCCACCTGCCGAAAAAGCACACGGTGGTGGACATTCCGATCAAGGCGACCCACCGGCCGAACTTCTTCATCGAGGCGACCACCGTCGCCGACACGCGCGTCCACGCGCAAGCGGCGCAGATCTGCGTCCCGCCGGTCGAGGGCGTCATCAACGTCGCCGTCGCCGCCGACAAGGCCGAGTACAAGCCCGGCGAGAAGGCCACCGTCAAGGTCACCGCCAAGACCCTCGACGGCAAACCCGCCGCCGCCCAGGTGACCCTCAGCGCGTTCGACAAGTCGGTCCTCTACATCCAGCCCGAGTTCACCCCGCGGATCGCCAAGTTCTTCCACGGGCATCTGCGGCGCCACAACGTCCGGTCGACCACGAACCTCGTGGAGCAGTTCAGCGCGTGGGGGTACGTGCACCGGCCTTTCCAGCAGTTGCACCCGTACCCGCCGGCGTGGTGGGGCATCTGGGGCCCGTCCGTCGCGGACTGGCGGACCGTCAGCGACAAGGAACTGAAGGGCCTGGGGGGGGGTGGTAGCGGCCTCTTCGGCGAACGGGCCGGACAGAGGGGGCGCAACGCCCTGCGCAACGGCAGTGACGCGATGCAGCGGCAACTGGCGGCGGCCCCAGCCGCGGCCCAGCCTGCCGCCAAGGCGCAGGGCTACAGGGCCGACCGGCTCGCCGAGAAACGCAAGGGCGCCGAGCCCGGCGAGGCCGAAGCCGGAATGGTCGCCCCGACCGTCCGGAAGAAGTTCGCCGACACGGCCCTTTGGCTGACCACGCTGACCACCGACGCCGACGGCGTCGCCACCGCCTCGTTCGAGATGCCCGAGAACCTCACCACCTGGAAGATCAACGCCTGGGGCATGACCCAGGCCACCCGCGTCGGACAGGCCGAGGCCGCCGCCGTGACCACGAAGAACCTCCTCGTCCGCCTCCAGGCGCCGCGGTTCTTCCTGGAATACGACGAGGTCGTCATCAGCGCCAACGTCCACAACTACCTGGACAAGGCCAAGACCGCCCGCGTGATGCTCGACGTCGCCGGGGGATGCCTGCGGGCGACGGACAACCTCCGCGACAAGAGCGAAGCCGTCCGCGTCGATCCGAAGACTGACCATATCCTCTCCTATACGTACACGCGCGAAGTCGAGGTTCCCGCCGGGGGCGAGAAGCGCGTGGACTGGCGGGTCAAGGTCCGCAAAGAGGGCCAAGCCGTGGTGACGGTCAAAGCCCTGACGGACGCCGAGTCTGACGCGATGGCGATGACCTTCCCCGTCCTGGTCCACGGCATGACCAAGCAGGTGGCCACGAGCGGGTCGATGCGCCCGGATGAGAAGAAAAAGTCCCTCACCGTTCAGTTGAACGTCCCGGCCAAGCGCCGCCCGGACCTGACCGTGCTGGAGGTCCGCTACGCCCCGAGTCTGGTCGGGGCGATGATGGACGCCCTGCCGTACTGCCTGCACTACCCCTACGGCTGCACGGAGCAGACGATGAGCCGGTTCCTCCCGGCCGTGCTGACCCTCAAGACCCTGCGGAACATGGGCATCAAACTCGAGGATGTCAAGGCCATCCGTGGCCGCCTGGACGAACTCCGGCGGATCAAGAAGGTCAAGCGAAACGAGGACCTGTTCGCCCACTCGCCGATCTTCGATCAGGCCGAACTGAACAAGATGATCAAGACCTCCCTGTCGCGGATCGCCAACATGCAGAACGGCGACGGGGGGTGGGGCTGGTGGGCCAACAACCGCTCCAGCGGGTACCTGACCTGCTACGTCCTGTACGCGCTGTGCACCGCCCAGCAATGCGACGAGAAGGTCGATGAGAACATGATCGCCCGCGGCATGAACTTCCTGAAGAACTGGGAGATCGGCGAGATGCGGAAGAAGCACTGGGCCCCGCATGCCCAGCACGCCTACGTCGCGTATGTCTTGAGCCTGAAGAAGATCAAGGCCGCGTACAAGCCGGCCAAGGACGACAAGCGGTCCGGCGACCTGCTGGAGCGCCTGTGGACGGGTCGGGACAAACTCGGCCTGTACGGCAAGGCCCTGCTGGCGATGGCGCAGGCCAACAGCGGGCAGGACCAGCGAGCCAAGACCACCCTCCAGAACATCATGCAGTACAAGGAGGAGAACAAGGAAACGCAGGTCACCTGGTTCCGGACGCCGCGCGGCGGGTGGTGGTACTGGTGGAATTCCGACATCGAGTCCAACGCGATGGTCCTGCGGGCGATCACGCGGATCGACCCGAAGTCCGACGACGCGCCCCGTCTGGTCAAGTGGCTGCTGAACAACCGGCGGAACGGCTACTACTGGCGCAGCACGCGCGACACGACGATGTGCGTCGCGGCCATGAGCGACTTCGTCGCCGCCAGCGGCGAGGGCCGGCCGGATTACACCCTCACGATCGACCTCGACGGCGGGGCCGTCACCAAGACCGTCAAGATCAACAAGGACAACTTCTTCACCTTCGACAACCGGTTCCTCGTCAAGGGCGTCGCCCTCGGCGGCGGCAAGCACACGCTGAAGATCACCAAGGACGGGCCCGGCGCGCTGTACCTGAACACGTACCTGCGGTACTTCACCAAGGAAGAGCACATCACAGCCGCCGGGCACGAACTGAAGGTGGACCGGAAGTACTTCAAACTCATTCAGATCCCCTACGAGGTGGAGGTCGAAGGCGCCGACGGGCAGAAACTCAAGGAAAAGCGCCTCCGCTACAAGCGCGTGCCGGTCAAGCACGGCGACACCGTCACCAGCGGCGAGGTGGTTCAGGTGGAGTTGAAAGTCAGCTCCGACAACGACTACACGTACCTGTGCCTGGAGGATATGAAGCCGGCGGGGTTCGAGCCGACGCAGGTCCGCAGCGGGGGCAAGGTTCAGGAAGGCTTCTGCTCCTACATGGAACTGCGCGACGAGAAAACGGTGTTCTTCGTCGGCGTGTTGGGGCAGGGCGATCACCTCTTGCGATACCGCCTGCGAGCGGAGATCCCCGGCGTCTTCCACGCGCTGCCGACGGCGCTGTACGGCATGTACGTGCCGGAACTCCGCGCCAACAGCGACGAGCACGTTCTGAAGATCGTGGACTGAGGCATTTCGTGAGAAGAACCTCCGCGTTTTTTTGAGTGGCGGCCCGGGCTGTGGGACCCGGGTCGCCCTTGCGCTTGCCGGCGGGATTGACCGACTCTAGATGGCTCCTTCGGCCGGTATGGCGCGTTGGCGACGGTTGGATTCCCTAGGGAATCCGCCGGTTGGCGATGCAGCGGCCCTTCAATCGGCGCTTGCTCGCGCCGCGCCGTGCGGTTTGTGCGGGTTAAACGAGTATAACAAGAATTGCCGAATTGCGGGTATGGGGGACTAGGCGGAATACCCTAGATGGTGCGCAATAAGATTGACAAACGCATCGTTTTGCACTTGCAAAATCCGGGAAACCCGATATCATATTCACGTTGCATTTGCCCAAAAAGGGAGACCCTGGCAGGGAGGTCAAGGGGTCGGAGAGGAAGCGCGGGGTTGGTGCCTTCCCGAGCGTTCTCATGAGATGGATCGTGCACGGCAAGTGAAGCGCGCCGAA
>Ga0272441_10015361_pt1 | contig 10720 bp, 4 predicted proteins | sample SSMProp6N_FD_193582 | JGI IMG/M metagenome (GOLD analysis project Ga0272441, IMG submission 193582) | Marine sediment archaeal communities from Little Sippewissett salt marsh, Falmouth, MA, United States - SSM-Prop-6N | ecosystem: Environmental > Aquatic > Marine > Wetlands > Sediment ...
GCGATGCTGGCGATCCACCTGGCCACCGGCCTCCGCCATCGCCACATCCCACGACGCCTGGCGCAAAGCTTCGTCATCGGCGCCATCAGCCTGCTGACCGCGCTGCCCTGGCTGATGTTCAATCACGCACGCTTCGGATCGGTCATGCCCATCAGCGGACAGGCCGAGTCCATCCGCGCCGGCCTGGCCGCCAACCTGCCCGAAGCCATGGCCGTTCAGCTAGAGACCCTACTCGTCATTGCCCGGGTCCCCGCAGCTCTACAGATGAATCCCATCTTCCAAATCATCTGTGCGGGGGGTGTCCTGGCCCTTGTGCTGCTGGCCGCTTGGCACCGACGCTGGCTGGCTGACAACCTCTCCGCCGGGCTCCTCTCGGTTGCTCTCTACGCCGTGGCGCTACTCGCGTTCTATGGATTGTGGTTCGGCGCTCCCCATTTCCTGGGCCGTTACCTGTTCCCGCCCCTGATCTTCTTCGCCATCGTCCTGGCGGCATTGGTCGTTCGCCTCTGGTACGCCCAGCCACGCGCCCTGCCTCGCCCTGAACTGCTGTCGGTCGGCCTGCTGGCGGCCCTGTGGCTCATTGCGGTCGATACGCGCCTCTACCTGCACGGTGGGGCCCACGAGCACTTCCAGGTCGTCGATTGGGTCGAACACAACGTGCCCGACAACACCTGGGTCGCTGCCGTCCAGAGCGGCACACTCGGCTACTACCACGACCGAACCATCAATCTCGACGGCAAGGTCAACCCCCAGGCCCTCGCCGCTCGACGCACCGACACCATACCCCAGTACGTGGCCGACGGTCCCGCTCGCTACATCGTCGACTGGGCCGGACTCGCCCGGTGGCGAAACATCCCTGCGATCAACGCACACTTCGAACTCATCGAGCACGACACCACCCGCAACCTTGCCGTCTTCCGCAGACGCACCACCAACTCCGACGCGCCTCAACCACCCCTCAGCCCCGCCGGCCCGACCGCCTCGACTACCATACAGCCCATGCCCCAAGTGCCATGACTGACACGAATCCACAAGCTGCCGGCTCCAAGACTCCCTGCTACGTCGTCGTTACCCCTGTCCGCGACGAGGCCGCACGTCTCCAGCGAACCATCGATTCGGTGGTTGCCCAGACCATGCGCCCCGCCGAGTGGCTCATCGTCGACGACGGCAGCGGCGACGCTACCCCCGCTATCGCCACCCGCGCCGCCCGAATGCATCCCTGGATCCACCTGCACTGCCGGCGCGACCGCGGCGAGCGTAAGCTCGGCGGCGGCGTGGTCGAGGCCTTCTACGACGGCCTCGCTCACCTCCGCACACAGAACTACGAGTATCTCTGCAAGCTCGACGGCGATCTCGCCTTTGGCCCACGTTACTTCGAGAATCTCTTCGCCCGATTCGCCGCCCAGCCCGACCTCGGCACGGCCAGTGGAAAAACATGCATCGAGCACAAGGGCCGATGGATCCCCGAACGCTTCGGCGACGAATTCTCCTTCGGCGGCGCCAAGCTCTATCGCCGCGAATGCTTCGAAGCCATCGGCGGGTTCGTGCCCGAGGTCATGTGGGACGGCATCGACTGCCACCGCTGCCGAATGCTCGGCTGGCAGGCCCGCAGCATCGACGACCCCGAACTTACCCTCTACCACCTCCGGCAGATGGGCTCGTCGCACCGGAGCATCTTCCATGGCCGGCTCCGCTGGGGGCGCGGCCAATGGTTCATGGGTTCGCACCCCCTCTACATTCTGGCCAGCGCCGTCTACCGTATGGCCGATCCGCCTTACCTGCTCGGTGGATTCTGCCTGGGGCTAGGCTACTTCCTCGCCTGTTTGCGCCGCACACCGCGCTACCCCGACCTCGAATTCCGCAAGCACCTTCGCCGTTGGCAGCTTGCCAGGCTCCGAGCCCTGGTCTTCAAACCACGCGCCTAACAGTCATCCGCCGAACCCCGGCGCACTCAGTGATCGGCTCTTGGGAGCCTGCTTGCCTCCGGAAGCCTCATAGCCATGTACGTCATCAGCATCGGCGTGCCGTTCCTGCCTGACGGTCCGAATCGCGCACTGGTTAAAACCGACTGGGCGCAGTCGCTCCGCCTTCTGCGCGATTCCTTCGATGGACGATTCGGCACAATCGTCGTCGCTGCTCCGCAGTACGCGCCGAATGACACCTTCGCCGACCAGTCCCCCGAAACGCTCCACGCCGACGAGGATATCCGCTTTGTCGCCGTCGGCCGATTCGACTGGCGATTGCGTCGTTACTGGCTAAACGATCGTCGCGTCCGCGCCGCATACGACCAGGCGGTCCGGGGCGCCGACATCGTCCACGCCAGTGTCAACGATATCCTCCGTCCGTTCGGTCTCAGAGGCTTTCAGGCTGCCCTCCGCCACGCCATACCCGCCGTCTGGGTCGAGGATACCGACATCATCCTCCAGAACCGCCAGTTGCTTGGCAGCGGCGGCCTCCGATCTCGCCTCGAAATGTACGTCCGAAACGACTGCCTGCATCGTCAAACCGTCCGCGCCGTCGCCGCCGCCGACCTGACGCTGCTCAAAGGACAGGCCCTCATGCAGCGTTACGCCGGCTTCGGCCGAAACGTCCGCGAGTTCATGAATGTGTCCATACGGAACGACTGGATCGTCTCTGCCGATCGACTCGCCGCTCGCCAGGCCGCCGGCGCCACCCGTCGCCCCCTCCGCTGCCTTTCCGTCGGACGTCTCATCCCCCGCAAAGGGGTCGATCACTCCATACGCGCCGTCCATCACGCCCGCCAACGCGGCGCCGACCTGCAACTTGACGTCATCGGCAGTGGCCAACAACAGCCGCAGCTCGAGCAACTTACTCGACAGCTTGATCTCGAATCACGCGTCCGTTTCCTCGGCCCGCGAAACTATGGCCCCCCGTTGATCGACGAAATGGCGACCTACGACGCCTTTCTCTTCACGCCGTTGTGCGAGGACACGCCCCGTAGCATCTTCGACGCCATGGCCGCCGCACTCCCCATTGCTGCCTACGACATCCCCTATACCCGCCAACTCGTCGATGCCAACGCCTGTGGACTGCTCGTCCCCTTGCTCGACCACGAGCAACTAGCCCAACGATTGCAGCAGATCGCCGCCCACCCCGATACGCTTGGCTCGATGGCACGCGCGTCACGAGAGGCCGCCCTGGCCAACACCGCCGAAACCTGGTACCGCCGCCGTGCCGAGTGGACCGTCGAAGCCTGGCGCCAGGCGCGTTCGCGGTAGCGGCTTCTACACTTCTGAATCCCCCGTCGATCCCCCCGCAGAATCAGTAACGGTGCACCCTCACCCCTCGCGGCAGTGCCGCAATCTCCCCTCTTCTCCTGCTACCGGTCTCGTGTTTTCCTACTGGCGCTCGCACGCGCCCACGTCGACACCACTGCCCACCGGGCGCGGCAGACAGTCATAATCCACAAACACCCCGGCCACGTCCGTGCCCGCATCGACGGCCGGCGAGCTGCTCTCCAGCCGGAAATCGCCCGACGACGCGTCCGCAAAGCCCGGCGCGCTCGTCAGCAGGTTGTGATCCGCCACCAAACCCGCCCCCGCCCCCACGATAAGCCATCGATCGCTCGTCTGCGGCGCCGACGCCAGGTTGTTCCGCACCACCGTATCCTGTGCGCTGCTGTCGATCGAGCACAGGCGAAACTCGCTTGCCCACCCGCCCTGGTAGGCCGTGTTGTTGCAAATCTTGATGTCGTGCAGCGCCGACCCCACACCGTCCGACAGATACACAGCCGTAAGCCACCCAGGTCCCCCCGTGCCGTCAAAGATGTTGTTGCGAATCGTCACGTCGTCCGCACTCACGTAAACGCCCACAACCATCTGATCGTCGGGCGTGATCACATTGCGCTCCACCACCACGTGCCGTATCGGCTCGTCCGATTGGGCGTTCTCCGGCGCGATCGCCACCGTGTACGTGCTGCCCCGAAAACTGTTGTTCGACACCACCACGTACTCGGTCGCCGGTCCTTGCCCCAGGTCGTAACCGTGAAGCTTCAACGCCTGGCGCGTCGGTCCCGGATAGTGGCACATATTCTCGCTGAACACCGCCTTCTCGGCGTGCCACACCCGCAACGAGTGCGACTCGACCATGTCCGTAATCCGTGTGCCCAGCACCGCCAGACGGCTGCCGGCCAGATAGGCGCCGATTCCCATGATGTCGTGCACGTTACACTCAGCTATCATGTTCTCGATAAACGAAGTGCCCGAATCCGTGCAGCCGATGCCCACGTCGAAACCGTCTATCTCCACGCGCAACAGAAGCCATCGAACCGCACCTGCCCATCCCAGATCCAGACCCCACCCTATCGTCCAATCCGCCGCCGAAAAATGCAGGTCCATGATCCGCCAGTCCGACGCCCACGGACCGTTACACCCAAGACCCGAACCGTCGCCCGTGATCACGATGTGCGGCTTCGGACGCGACCGGTCGTCACTCCCGTCGCTGCGGTAGTACGCCCCGATAATACCGGGCCCCTCCCAGCCGATCGGTTCGCCGCCCCATGTCGTCCACGTGTCGCCCCGCTTGAACAGAATCCGACGATTGGTGCCCACCTTCGACATCGCCGCGCCAAAGCTCGCCAGCGGCGCCGTCGGCGACAAACCACTGTTGCCGTCGGAACCCGACGAACTGCTCACGTAGTACGTCGTGCCGCCAAACGCCGCGACCGTGATCTGCTGATGGTACGCGTGTGTCTCGCCCTGTGTGTCGGTGACCGACAACGTCGCCATGTACGTGCCAGGCTGTTCGTACACGTGCGCCGCCACGTATCCCATCGCCGTATTCCGGCTGTTGCCGTTGGTCGACCAAGTGCCCGAATCCGCGTCACCGAAATCCCATTCGTAGCCCAGGCTTGCGTAATCGCCGTCCGTCGGCTGAAACACGCCACTCCCCGGGTCCACCGTGTCGAAGAACACCGCCAACGGCGCCACCCCGCTCGTCCGCGCCGCCGTCCACATCGAACCTCCCAGAACCCTTGGTTCGGCGGGGGTCGTCGCGCTCGATTCGTCAGCCTGGTCCTGACCGTCCGGCCAATCGGAACCGGGCAGAAAGTCCGCGCCGCAGCCACCTGGCAACACGGCAAGGCCGCACACCATCACGAAAGTCACTACAGCAGTACTGCCGGTACGCATGCACTTTCCTCCACACTCCCGCAGCCAAGCCATCCGTAATGCATGAGCGTGGTTACAGTAGCACTACAGGTGCTGGTCACCCCGGCTCCAAGCAAGGTCCTCAACGACCCCGGGCACGCCGCGCCGACATGCTCCGGTTTGTTGTCCCAGCCCGTGGCTGTTCGCTACATCTCCACCGAGCCCCCGGCCGCTCTACAACTCCGCGGCGCGTCTCGGTGAGCGAAACACCCACGTCTCGGATTGGCGCCGGCGATATTATCGGTCACTCGGCCTGATTGAGCAACCCGTCAACCAGCATTTGCCCGTGACAATGACCCACCTGTCCCCGACGTTGTCAGGACGGCTCCTCGAAATGGGACCGAATTGATCCGGTAAGGTGCTGCCCGCCGTTGGCAGTCTGCGAGCCACAGAACGCAGCGTGCGTTAGGCCCACTTGTTCGGGCGGCGCCCCCTCCGTGGCGACGTGGCACGGCTCAAACGGTCCTGTTCGGCACGTTGCTGGACGGCTCGGCAACGTACCGCCCAAGGCAGGTCCGGCAACACGCAAACGCTTCAGCGCCACGTCGTGGCTTGGCAGGGCGAGGTGAACGCCACACCCAGCTCACCCAAGGGCCCCTCGAAGATAACGCCCCCGATACTCACTCGCATTGGGATCGAGAAGCTGCCACGCTGCCCATTCGTACAGGCCGACGCGCGACACAGACCGCTCGATCTCTAGTACTCGTAGGCGCCCAGGTCGTACGTCGCGCCCCGGGGACGCAGATGGCCCAGCCAATCCTCGAAGACCTGGGGCACGGCCAGACCCGCGTCGATGGCCGGTGAGCCGCTTCCCAGCCGAAAATCGCCCGCCGCCGCGTTCACAAAGCCCGGCACGCTGGTCAGCAGGTTGTGATCCGCCACCAGGCCCGAGCCCGACCCCACAATTAGTTGGCGATCGCTCGTATGGGGCGCCGACGCCAGGTTATTCCGAACCGTCGTGTTCTCGGCCATGCCGCCGATGGTGCACAAGCGAAATTCGTTGCCCCATCCGCCCATGTAGGCGGTGTTGTTACAGATGACGTTTCGACGTGGCGCGCGACCCGAGTCGTCCGTAACCGCTACGGCAATAAACCATGTCGTCACGCCGCCCGCGTCGAAGATGTTGTTGCGAACCGTGATGTCGCTGGCGTTCAGGTAGACGCCCGCCACCGTGTCGTTGTCACCTGTAACCACATTTCGTTCGAAAACCACGTTCTGCACGGGCTCGTTCGACTCGGCGTTCTCCGGTGCGATGGCCACCACGTACGTGCTGCCGCGAAAGCTGTTGTCGGAGACGATGACATGTTCCGTCGGTGGTCCGTAGCCCACGTCGTATCCATGCAGCTTCAACGCCTGCCGCCCCAGGCCCGGGTTGTGGCAGACGTTATCGCTGATGACCACCTTTTGGGCATGCCACATCCGCAGAACGTGCGACTCCATCGCATCCGTGATCCAGTTGCCCAATAAGGCCGTCTTCTGGCCCGCCAGATATACATTGATGCCCACGTGGTCGTGGATGTTGCAGTCGGCCACCACGTTCTGCGCGAACTCTTCCCCGTCACTCGTGCAGCCGATCCCCACGTCGAACCCGTCCGTCTCCACACGCAGTACGAGCCACCGATAGGCCCCGTCCCAACCCAGATCCACGCCCCAGGACGTGGTGTAACCGTCAGCCGACACACGCACATCCATGATGCGCCAATCCGACGCCCCCACCCAGCTACAGGTAATTCCCGAGCCGCCGCCCGTAATCACGATGTGCGGCTTCGTCTGCGACAAATCGTCGCTGCCGTCGCTGTTGGCATAAGCGCCGATGATCCCCGGGCCGGGGCCGCCGATCCAGATCCCGCTCGCCACGCGCCACGTGTCCCCTCGCTTCAGCAGGATTCGACGGTTGGCTCCCAACTGCGCGATCGCTGCGTCCAGGGTCCGTAGCGGCCTCGACGCCGACCGACCGTCGTTCCCGTCCGAGCCTGAAGAACTCGACACGTAGTAGGTCGTGCCGCCGAAAGGCTGTACCTGAATCTGCTGTTCGTATTGATAGGTGGCGCCGGCCGATTCGGTGACCGTGAGTGTCACGATGTATGTGCCGGGCTGCTCGTACACGTGTGCCGCCACGTAGCCCGTAGCCTCGTTTCGGCTCCTGCCGGTGGTCGACCACGTGCCGCTGTCGGGATCGCCGAAGTTCCACCTATAGTAGACGTTGGCGTGGTTCCCGTCGGGCGACTGAACCACCCCGCTGGCCGGGTCGACCGCATCGAAAAACACCGCCAGGGGGGCCACGCCGCTGGTCCGATTCGCCGTCGCCATCGTCTGAGCCGATCCGGAATTGATCCACAACGACACCGCGCGGGTCGTGTCGCCGCTACCGCTGGTCACGTTGACGAACTGGATGCTCGCGCCGTAGCCGCCAACCGGCATGCTGTTTGCCTGGGCGTTCACGCTTACGACGACCGTATCGCTGCCGCCGGGGCTCAGCGTGCCTCCTGTCCGCGACAAGTCCAGCCAATCGCTCGCGGTCGACACGCTCCAGTCGATCGACGCCGTCCCCGGATTGCCCACCGTGTACGTCTTACGATCGGGACTGAACGGGCCGCCCTCCGGCCCGGCAGCCACAAGCCCGTCTCCCGGCGTAACCGACAGCGCCCCCGGCGACTCGACGGTCAGTTGCACCGACCGCCCCGTGTTGCCCGCGCCGTTGCTTACGTTCGTGAACGTGACAGTAGCTTCGTACGAGCCCGGACCGAGGTCGGCCGCCTGCCCGTTGATGCTGACCACCACAGCCTGACTGGCCCCCGCCACCAGTGTCCCCCCCGTCGCAGACAGGCTCACCCATTCGCTGGCTTCAGTCGCTGCCCAACTCAGAGTCGCCGTACCCGTGTTCTCCACGATGTACGTCTGGCTTGATGGGTCGAACGGTCCGTCCTGACTGCCCGAGCTCACCAGCCCGCCGCCCGGCGAGACCGACATCTGCGCCGCCGCCGCCTCGACCCTGATCGACGCCGAACTCGTCCCCGCCGCACCCTTGTCGTCGGTGACCGTCAGTGACGGCCAATACTGGCCCGCACCGTCGTACGTATGGTGCAGCACTTGGCCGCTGCCGAACTGACCGTCGTCGAAATCCCACTGGTAGTCGACGATGGCATCGCCGTCCGGGTCGAGGCTGAAGCTCGCATCAAAACGTACCGTAAGCGGGGCCGTCCCCTCGGTGTGGTCGGCGTCGATTGCCGCTACCGGCGGGTGATTCACGCCCGCCGGAGGTGCCTCGACACTGACCAGTACCTCCGCCGTGTTGATCCCGCCCTCGTCGTCGGTGACCGTCAACGTCGCGATGTAGTCGCCTTCTTGTGCGTACACGTGCTCGGCCAGCGGGTTGGCGACCGACTGCCCGTCGCCGAAGCGCCAGTGGTACGCCACCACCTCGCCGTCCGAATCGAAGCTGTCGCCGCCGTACAGAAGCACCGTCAGCGGAGCCCGGCCGCCGGCCGGATCGACATCGGCCACCGCATGCGGCGGCTGGTTGTAACCACTGGCGACAAACGCCTGCAACGTGGCGGTCCGCGACCAGCCCGTATCGGTAACCACCGTCAAGCCGATCGGGTAGTCCCCTGGCGCAGTGTAGGTATGATCGAAGGCGTCGTCGTCCTCGACCACCCGTCCGTCACCCAGCTCCCACCGATACCGAACGACCTGCTGCTCCCACGGCAGCCGCACGTCCGCCTCGAGCTGTACGGTCATCGGCGCCCGGCCCTGCGGCACCTCCGGAATCGTCTCGATCTCGACCGCGAACTGGCACAGCGGAATGAGTAGACTTACGTTGTAGGGAGTGTCCGAACCGGCCGGCACGATCCGGGCCTGTACCTGGTACTCGCCGTCGCGTGCGTACGTATGCAGTGCCGGACACCCGCTGCCCGTCGTGCCGTCACCGAAAATCCAGGTGATCTGCTCGAGGTCGAGCGGGCTACCGTCCGCCCGGTCGAGGTCGAGCCGCACAGCCAGCGCATCCTCCGGATCGTACAGCTCGGCGACGATGAGCACGTCATCCGAAGGAACGCTCTGACCCTGAACCTCGGAATCGGTCGGCCAGGTCGGAACGAGCGGCCGATAGCTCACGCCCGAGCCGCAGCCACTCGCTTCAACCAGCAGCCCCACCCCACACAGCACAGCCGCCATCGCCACAGCGATAGAGCGCATGCCTCGGCCTGGTATGTGCCCACCGCGAAGGCCCGGCTGCCGACGGTGGATTCGCCACAGCCCTGTCGATCGATAACTCGACAACACGACTCGACCTCGGTGATTCCGGGCACCATGTAGCGATCTGCCCGGGTAGCCCATTTCGTGGGGCGGCTGGCAGCCCTGCCTTGGCTCGTCGCCGACGTCGCTCTCGATGGCAAGGCGCACCCAGCCGCTAGGGTGGTTGGCGCCGCATTCTATTATGACGCAGCCGTTCACGCGATGCAATGCCTGCCGTCCAGCCCTGCCCGCCATGCCGGACCGAAACGGTGCCCCAATGGCTGCCGGCTTTCGCCCGACGCGAATTCCTCAGCCGCATCGGCTGACTCGTGTGTTCCCCATGGGCGTTGTCGATCTTCGCATCCGTCCATCATAGCCATCTGGACATCGCCATACGGTGTTTCAAAGCATGTTCTTCCCACGGTGACTTCCTGCCTGGACGACATGCTAGAGCACGGCAGCGCGTCGCGGTCACGCTGGCGCTCCGGCCCATTCCCCAATCGCCGGATGGTTCCTACATAGCGCCAAGCTCGACGGTGCCGGCCGACCGCGATACACTCGCCGCGCACAGCGGACGACAGGTGAACTCGCCGCTTCGAGGGGCAACAGGCATGTCAGGTGCTGTCCCGACTGATGAACGCGTCCTCCGGCGCCGTCCGGACCCCCGCGCTACGCGCGTGCTGCTCATCGCCGAGGAATGCAACCCGGAATGGACCTCCGTGCCGCTGGTCGGCTACAACTTCTACCGGGCCCTCCGCGACGAAGTGCGCGTTACACTTGTCACCCAGGTCCGCAACCGCGAGGCCCTCTCGCGCACTGACCATCCCGCCGACGAAGTCGTCTACATCGACTCCGAGGCCTTGGCTGCACCGCTTAGCCGCATCGGCCACCTCCTCACGCTCGGCAGGGGACTGGGCTGGACTACGAAGCAGGCCCTCATGTTGGCCCCGTACCTCTACTTCGAATACCTCGTCTTCCAGCGTTTCGGCCGTGCCCTCCAGCGAGGCGACTACGACGTCATCCACCGCCTGACCCCGCTGACACCCACCTACCCCAGCCCCCTGGCTTCCTGGACATCTGTGCCCTTCGTACTCGGCCCGCTCAACGGCGGCCTGCCCTGGCCCCGCGGAACAACACGAACTCGATTGGCTGAAATGGAGTGGCTCAGTTACGTCCGACGGGCGTACCTGCTCCTTCCCTACCTCCGCAGCACATACAGCAGCGCCGCGCTGGTCATCGGCGGAAGCACCTATACCCTCGGCGCCCTGCCGCGCACCGTCCGCCAACGCGCCGTCTACATGCCCGAAAACGGCATCGAT
>Ga0272441_10015362_pt1 | contig 10720 bp, 9 predicted proteins | sample SSMProp6N_FD_193582 | JGI IMG/M metagenome (GOLD analysis project Ga0272441, IMG submission 193582) | Marine sediment archaeal communities from Little Sippewissett salt marsh, Falmouth, MA, United States - SSM-Prop-6N | ecosystem: Environmental > Aquatic > Marine > Wetlands > Sediment ...
GAGGCCGTCGACGAGGCCGGCCGAGGCGCGGCCGGTGCGCACGCCGCGGAGGGCGTCCTGCAGCACCTCCGTCGCCCCCATCATCCTGAGCTCTGCATCCTCGAGAACGTCGTCGAGAGCCATGTCGCCCCCCTCACATGCTCCGCCCCCCCCCGGCGAAGGGGCGGCGAAACTACTCCTTGCCCACGGTCGTGCCGATCGGCTCCCCGCAGACGGCGCGGACGATGTTCCCCTCCGTCTCCATGCTGATGACGATGATGGGCAGCTTGTTCTCCATGCAGTGGCTGACCGCGGTCGAGTCCATGACCCGCAGGCGGCTGTTCAGGACCTCCATGTAGGATAGCGTCTCGAAGCGCTTCGCCTCGGGGTTCTTCTCGGGGTCGGCATCGTAGATGCCGTCGACCTTGGTCGCTTTCATCAGCACGTCGCAGTCGAGCTCCATTGCCCTGACGGCGGCGGTCGTGTCGGTCGTCTGATAGGGGTTGCCGGTGCCGCCGGCGAGGATGACGATGCGGCCCTTCTCTATATGCCTGAGGGCCCTCCGCCGGATGTACGGCTCGGCCACCTCCTCGGCCTTGAGGGCCGAGCAGAGCCGGGTCTCGGCCCCCCCGCGCTCGAGGCAGTCCTGCAGGGCCAGGCCGTTGATGACCGTCGCCAGCATCCCCATGTAGTCGGCGGTGGCGCGGCTGATGCCCGTCTTCTGCGAGGCCTGCGCGCCGCGGAGGAAGTTCCCCCCGCCGATCACGACGGCGAGATCGACGCCGATATCCCTGACATCCATCATCTGCCGGCTGATGCTCTCGACGCGGGCGGGATCGATTCCGAACTCGCGGGAGCCCCGCATGGCGTCGCCGGAGAGCTTGAGCAGTACCCTCTTGTAGATAGGGTGGCAGCTCCCGGCCTCGGGCATTGCGTCACTCCTCCCCGAGCTGCAGCCGCGTGAACCGGCGGATCTTGCAGTTTTCGCCGGTCTTCGCGATGAGGGCGTTCAGTACATCGGCGACGCTCTTCTTGTCGTCCTTGACGAAGGGCTGGTCGAGCAGGCAGTGCTGAGCGTAGAAGCCCTTGACGAGCTTCCCCTCCATCGCCTTCTCCCGCGCCTGCTCGGGGACCTTCTTGAGCTCCTCGACGAGTATGGCCTTCTCCTTCGCGAGGAGTTCCGGATCGATCTCATCGCGGCCGATGCAGTCGGGCGAGGTCGAGGCGATGTGCATCGCCACGTCCTGGACGAACTCCTTGAAGTCGTCGGAGCGCGCGACGAAGTCCGACTCGCAGTTGACCTCGACGATCACCCCGAGCTTGCCGTTGAAGTGCACGTAGGCGCCTATGGTCCCCTCGCCGGTCGACCGCCCGGCGCGCTTCTCCGCGGCCTTCAGGCCTTTCTTGCGAAGGATATCCTTGGCCTTCTCCTTGTCGCCGCCCGCCTCGGTGAGAGCCTTCTTGCAGTCCATCATCCCGAGGCCGGTCTCTTCTCTCAGTTCCTTCACCTGCTGTGCGCTGATCGCCATCTCTCTACCTCATCTCTGCTGAGCACTGAATGATCACGCGGCTACTTCTCTTCGGACTTCGCCTCGGTCCCGGGCGCCTCGCCTTCGGGCGCGTCGGGCTTGGCCTCAGGCGCGTCGGGCTTGGCCTCGGGCGCGTCGGGCTTGGCCTCCGCAGGGCTCTCCTCGGCCGCCTTCGGAGCTGTGCGCCTCGCCCCGCGGCTGCCGGGGGTCCGCGGAGCGCCCCGACGACGGTTGACGCCCGTGAGCTCGGGTTCCTTCTTCTCGCGCCGTGGCGCCTTGTCCTTGGGAGAGGCGCTCCTTGGCAGGCCGGCCGCCCCTCCGGCAGGCTTCTCGACGTCGCCGTCGAGCATGTCGCTCGAGAACGAAACCGCCCCCTTCTTGACCGGCACGCCGCCGCCCCCGGCCGTGTGGGAGCCCCGCCCCTCGAGCGCCGCGTCCGCGAGGCGCGAGACTATGAGCTTGATGCCCTGGATGGCGTCGTCGTTGCACGGGATCGGGATGTCGATCGGATCGGGGTCGGCGTCGGTGTCGATGAGCGCGATGACGGGTATGCCCAGCTTGCGGGCCTCCTCCACCGCGATGTGCTCGCGGCCGGGATCGATAACGACCAGCGCCGCCGGCAGGCGGTTCATCTCGCGGATGCCGTCGAGGTTCCGGGTGATGCGCCGCTTCTCGCGCCGGAAGCGGCTGAGCTCCTTCTTGGTGAAGTTGTTGACCGTGCCGTCCTCCTCGGCCTTCTCCAACGACTTGAGACGCTCGATCTGCTTGCGGATCGTATCGAGGTTGGTGAGCGTGCCGCCCAGCCAGCGCTCGGTGACGTGGTACATCCCGCACCGCGCGGCCTCTCCGAGGACGATGCTTTTCGACTGGCGCTTGGTCCCGACGAAGAGCACCCGCTTCCCCTCGCCCGCCACCCTCTTCAAAAAGTGGTAGGCGTCGATGAAGCCCTTGATCGTTTCGCGCAGGTCGATGATGTGGACCCGGTTGCGCTTGGTGAAGATGTAGCGCGACATCTTCGGGTTCCACCGGCTGATGCGATGACCGAAGTGCGCGCCGGTCTTCAACAGGTTCTTGGCGCTGATAAGCGGTTCCATTTGGAGTGAGTTCCTTCCGTGCATTGCGCTGCGCCCCGGTCTTCACCCGGCGACGCCAAAGCGCATCCCGTTCATGAACGCGCGAGCGCACTCGCGCTCGCAATCCGAGAGAATCATAGCGGGCGCGCGGGAGGCGTCAAGTCGAATTCGCGCGTCAGAGCAAAACGTCCGCCGCGTCATCGCCTCCGCGAGATCATGTAGAGCAGCGTGAGGAGGACCTGGAGCAGCGCGGCGATGTACGTCAGCGCCGCCGCCGTGAGCACCTTCCTCGCGCCGGGGAGCTCGTCCTCCGCCAGCGCCCCCGACGACGCGAGCGCCCTCAGCGCCCGGCGGCTGGCGTCGAACTCCACGGGCAGCGTGACGAGCTGGAAGACCGCCACGCCCGCGAAGAGGAATATCCCGAAGAGCTGGAGCGCCTGGAAATGGAAGATGAGCCCGACGAAGAAGAGAGGCATCGCGGCGCCGCTCCCGAGGCTCGCCACGGGCACGATGGCCGAGCGGATAGCCGCGGGGATGTACCCCGCGTCGTGCTGCAGGGCGTGCCCCGCCTCGTGAGCCGCTATCCCCAACGCGGCGATGGAGTCCGCATCGTATACGGGCTCCGAGAGCCTGATGATCTTGCTGCGCGGGTCGAAGTGATCGGTGAGGCTTCCCGGGATCGGCTCGACACGCACGTCCGTCAGCTCGCCCGAGCGGAGCACCGTCCGCGCCGCGTCGCGGCCGGTGAAGCCGCTCCGGGCACGTATCTTCGAGTACTTGGCGAAGCTCGACTTGACGTAAGCCTGTGCCCAGAGGCCGAGCAGGAGCCCCGGCACGGCGAATAGCAGGTACATCGGATCTATGAGGAGCCACATATCATTCCTCCCGGCCTGTCCGGCTCTCCATGACCGCTATACATGAACTACTACTCAGCAAGCGGCGTTCCATTCACCCGGGCCCTTCCAGGGCGCGGTACGGCCGCAAGCTGGCTCGATCGAGCGGGCAATAGCGACACGGCCTGTCATTCTGACACGGACGCGCACGGCGCCCTACAGCACGCCCTTGGTGCTCGGCACGCCCTCCTGGCGGATGTCGATCTCCACCGCCTGCCTGAGCGCCCTCGCGGTCGCCTTGAAGACGGCCTCGATGGTGTGGTGGCCGTTGCCGGCTGCGCGGATGGCGACGTGCACGTTCGCTCCGAGGTTGCTGGCGAACCCCTGCAGGAACTCGGGCACGAGCTCGGTGTCGAAACCGCCGACCTTTTCCGAGTCGATCTCGCCGTCGAAGACGAAGTAAGCCCGGCCGGAGATGTCGATGGTCGCTTCGGCCCTAGCCTCGTCCATCGGCACCGAGGCGAAGCCGAACCGGTTGATGCCGACCTTGTCGCCGAGCGCCTCCGCCACGGCCTGGCCCAGGACGATGCCGATATCCTCGGTGGTGTGGTGGTCGTCGACCTCGGTGTCGCCGGTGGCCCTCACGACCAGGTCGATCATCGCGTGCTTGCCGAGGAGATCGAGCATGTGATTGAGAAAGCCCACCCCCGTGTCGATGGAGTTCTTACCAGTGCCGTCGAGGTCGATGGAGACGTAGACGGTCGTCTCCTTCGTCTTGCGTTCGGCCGACGCGGTCCTTCCGGCCATGATGACCTCCCTACCCCAGTATCGACGCGAGCTCCTTGAGGAGCTCGTCTATCTCTTCGTCAGTTCCGACCGTTATCCTGAGCGAATCGCGCAGCCCGTCCTCATCGAAGTATCGTACGAGAATGCCGCGCTCCTGCAGCCTGGCCTTGAGAGCGGCCGCCGGCGGCTCGGCGACCGACGCCAGGACGAAGTTCGACTCCGACGGCTCGACTGTGAAGCCCAGGCCCGCGAGCGCTTCCGTCAGCCGCGCGCGCGTGTCGCGGATCTTCGCGGCGTTGCTCTCCATCCAGGCCATGTCGCGGAGGGCGGCGACGGCCGCCGCCTGCGCGACGCGGTCGAGGTTGTACGAGTCCTTTACCTTGACGAGGCCCTCGATGACGCGCGCGGACGCGAAGGCCAGGCCGACCCTCAGCCCCGCGAGCGAGAACGACTTCGAGAACGTCCGAAGGACGACCACGTTCTCGAGCTCGCGCGCGAGCTGCAGCGCGTTCGTCCGCGAGAAGTCGACGTACGCCTCGTCGATCACCAGCGGGCACTCGAGGCGTGAGGCGAGCTCGCGGAGCGCGTCCACCTCGCACGGGGCGCCGGTGGGCGCGTTCGGGTTCGCCACGAAGACGAGATCGGGGCCGCTCGAGACGAGCGCCTCGACCGGCAGCGAGCGGCCCTCGCCAAGCAATATCTCATCGCACGAGGCGCCCTGGATCTCGGCCAGCACGCGGTAGAGCGTATAGGTCGGCCGGGTCGTCGCGACCTTGCCGCCCTCGGCCACGAAGGCGCGGACGAGCATCGTGAGGAGGTCGTCCGAGCCGTTCCCGGCGAGTACCTGCGAGACGTCCAACCCGTAGACCTCCGCCGCCTTCTGGCGGAGTGCCGTGGACATCGGGTCCGGGTAGAGGCGGAGCGTCTCGGCGGCGGCCGCCCTGACGGCTTCCATAACCTTCGGCGACGGCGGGTACGGGTTCTCGTTCGTGTTGAGCTTGATGAGCTTCACTCCCTGCGGCTGCTCGCCCGGGGTGTAGCCCACCATGGCCTCTATGTTGTCGCGGAAGCGCGGCTTCATCGCGCGAGCCTCCTCCTCACCGAGACCGCGTGCGCGTCGAGCTCCTCAGCGGCAGCGAGCCGCACGATCTTGGGGCCCTCGGCGCTCAACCACTTGGCCGAGGCCCGGACGAGCGACGTGCGCTTCACGAAGTCGGCGGCGGACAGGCCGCTGAAGAAGCGCGCTGTGCCCCCGGTCGGGAGCGTGTGGCTGGGCCCGGCGAGGTAGTCGCCGACGGCCTCGGGGGTCGAGTCTCCCATGAAGATGGCGCCGGCGTGGCGGATCAACGGCAGCAGGGCCTCTGGCTCGGCCACCATCAGCTCGAGGTGTTCCGGGGCGATCGAGTTCGCCACCTCGCAACACTCATCGAGCGACGCGCAGACGACGCCGAGGCCGTATTCGTCGACGGAGTGCCTCGCAATCTCGCGCCGCTCGAGGCCCCCCAGCTGCTTCTCGATCTCCTCACGGACCTTGGCAGCCAGGTCGCCCGAGGTTGTCACCAGCACCGCGCTAGCCAGGGGGTCGTGCTCGGCCTGGCTGAGCATGTCGGCGGCGACGAGCCCCGGATCGGCCGTCTCGTCGGCGATCACGAGGATCTCGGACGGCCCGGCGAAGAGGTCGATGTCGACCGCCCCGTAGACCTCTCGCTTGGCCAGCGTGACGAAGATGCTGCCGGGGCCGGCGATCTTGTCGACCTTCGGGACCGACTCCGTGCCGTATGCGAGGGCGGCCACCGCCTGAGCGCCGCCGACCCGGTAGACCTCGGTGAGGCCGATCGCCGCGGCGGCGGCGAGCGTGGTCGCATCGACCGAGCCGTCCGGCCCAGGGGGCGTGGCGACGGCGATCTCCTTCACTCCCGCCACCTGCGCCGGCACCGCGCACATGAGCAGCGACGAAGGCAGCGGCACGCTTCCGGCCGGCACCAGCACCCCTGCTCGCTCGACGGGCGTGTACCTGGCGCCCGTTTCGAGGCCGCCGTCGCCTTCCAGCACGAGATCCGCCGGCAGCACGCGGGCCTGGTAGCTCCGGATGTTCTCTGCGGCGGCGCGTATGGCCTCCATGAGGTCGTCATCGACCGAACGCGCGGCCGATGCGATCTCCTCCTCGCTCACGCGGACGCTCTCCGCACTGAGCGCGACGCCGTCGAGCTTGAGCGCGTAGTCGAAGAGCGCCTTGTCGCCGGTCTCGCGGAGGTCCGAGACGATGCGGCGGACGACCTCCAGCGGGGGCAGCTCCTCGCCGAAGGTGGCGGCCGTCTTCTTGCGCGCCGCGGGGCCGCCCGGCGAGCGTGCCATCTCCTCGAAGCGGCCCTTCAGCCGCTCGATGCGGGCATCGGCCCGCGGGTCCGATCTCTCGAATATCTCAAGCATCGCCGTCTCTCATGCGATTCCGAAGCGGGCAGCCTAACCCCGTATGGGTCGCAATTCAAGGGAAATCGTCACGCCTGGCGCGGCGGAGGGGGCTCCCGTGACCTACTGCCTACGGCGCCAGCGGATCGCTCTGGTCCGATGCCTTCGGATCGGGAAGAGACTCCTCGTGGTGGCGGCAGAAGCTCTCGTAGATGGGTTTCGGAAGGTAGGGGCGGACGAGCTCCTGCCAGCCCTCGGGGCCGACGAGCCCCTTAACGAAGCTGGACGAGACCTCCGAGATCTCCCGCGGAGGCATGAGGAACACGGTTGTCACCTCCGGGGCGATGTCGGCGTTTACGTGGCGCATCTGCCGCTCGAAGGAGTAGTCGTGCTCGTTGCGGATCCCACGCAGGATGAAGTTGGCCCCGAGCTCGCGCGCGTAGTTCATCAGGAAGCGGTTGGCGAAGTGCGCGACCTTGACGTTCTCTATCCCCTCGACTGCGGCCTCGACGAACGCGCGCCGCTCCTCGAGCGTGAAGGTGTACTTCTTGTAGGCGTTCATACCGACGGCGATGACGAAATCGTCGAAGAGCCTCGCCCCCTCGCGGACCATGTACATGTGGCCCTCTGTGATGGGGTCGAAGGACCCCGCGTAGACGCCCTTCCGCGGCCTCACGCTGCTCACTCTCTCCTCCTCCGCCCCGTGGCCCGGCCCGTCAGGCCCCCGCCTGCCTGGCCCGGCCGCGCTTCTGGGGGCGCCTCCGGCTGAGTACCCTCTTCAGGTACCGCCCCGTGTAGGATCCCTTCTTGCCCGACACCTCTTCCGGGGTGCCCGTCGCCACGACGCGCCCACCGGCATCGCCGCCCTCGGGCCCCAGGTCGATAATATAATCGGCAGTTTTGATCACGTCCATGTTGTGTTCTATTACGATTACCGTGTTGCCCATCTCGACGAGGCGGTCGAGGACGTCGAGAAGCCGCGATATGTCGGCGAAGTGGAGCCCCGTCGTCGGCTCGTCGAGCACGTACATCGTCGAGCCCGTCGACGTCCGGCCGAGCTCCGAGGCCAGCTTGACGCGCTGCGACTCGCCCCCCGAAAGCGTCGTCGACGACTGCCCCAGGTGCATGTAGCCCAGGCCCACGTCGCAGAGCGTCGTCAGCTTCTGCTTGACCGCCGGGATGTTCCGGAAGAACTTCACCGCCTCCGAACAGGTCATGTCGAGCACGTCGGCGACGGATTTCCCCTTGTACTTCACCTCGAGCGTCTCGCGGTTGTAGCGTCGCCCCTTGCACGCCTCGCAGGTGACATAGACGTCGGGCAGGAAGTGCATCTCGATCATGATCTGCCCCTGCCCCTGGCACGACTCGCACCGCCCGCCCTTCACGTTGAAGCTGAAGCGGCCCGGAGCGTAGCCGCGCAGGCGGGCCTCGGAGGTCTTCGCGAAGAGCTTGCGGATGTCGTCGAAGACGCCCGTGTAGGTGGCGGGGTTCGAGCGCGGCGTGCGCCCGATGGGCGACTGGTCGATCTCGATCACCTTGTCGATGTTGCTGGTGCCGGTGATCTTGTCGTAGGGCTGGGGCTTGGTCCGCGCGCGGTGGAGTATCTTGGCCAGCGCGCGGTAAAGCGTCTCCGTCACGAGCGTCGACTTCCCCGAGCCGGAGACCCCGGTCACGCAGATGAAGACCCCGGTCGGGAACTCGACCGCTATCTCCTTCAGGTTGTTCCCTTCAGCCCCGCGGAGCTTGATGCACCGGCCCTTCCTGAAGGTCCGTCGCTTTTCGGGCACTTCTATCGCCGCGGCGCCCGAGAGGAACTGCCCCGTCAGCGACTCTTCGGATCGCTCGACCTCGCCCGGCGTCCCCTGCGCGACGATGCGCCCCCCGCGGAGGCCGGCGCCCGGTCCCAGGTCGATGACGTGGTCGGCCGAGCGGATCACCTCCTCGTCGTGCTCGACGACGAGGACCGAGTTGTCGAGGTCGCGCAGCTTGATGAGCGTCCCCAGGAGCCGCTCGTTGTCGCGCTGGTGGAGGCCGATCGTGGGCTCGTCCAGCACGTAGCAGACGCCGGCGAGCTTCGAGCCCAGCTGCGAGGCGAGCTTGATCCTCTGCGACTCGCCCCCCGAGAGCGACCCCGCCGTGCGGTCGAGGGTCAGGTACCCGAGGCCCACCTCGTCGAGGAAGCTGACCCGCTCGCGGATCTCCTTCATCACCTGCGCGGCGATGTGGGCCTTCTCCTTCTCGAAGGCCAGCCCGTCGAAGAACGCCCGCGAGCGCTCGACCGTCAGCTCTGTCACCTCGCGGATGTTCAGCCCGGCAATCCGCACCGCCAGCGACTCCGGCCGCAGGCGCGCCCCGGCGCAGTCGGGGCAGGGCAGGGCCGACATGTACTCGTGGATGCGCCGCTTCACGAACTCGGAGTCGGTCTTCTTGAAGCGGCGCTCGAGGTTCGGCAAGGCGCCCTCGAAGCTCGATCCGAAGAACTTCTCGTCGCTGTCGCTGGTGCCGTACATGAGTATGCGGCGCTCGCGCTTGGAGAGTTTCTTGAACGGCGCGTGGGTGTCGGCGCCGAAGTTCCGACCGAAGCGCCGGATGACGCGCTTGTAGTAGATGTTCATCCGCCGGCCGCCGCGGCGCCAGGCCTCGACGGCCCCATCCATGAGCGACAGGTTCTTGTCGGGTACGATGAGGTCGGGGTCGAGCTCCATCTTGGTGCCCAGCCCCTCGCAGGCGGGGCACGCCCCGTAGGGCGAGTTGAAGGAGAACATCCGGGGCGCTAGCTCCTCGAAGGAGATGCCGCACCGCGGGCACGCGTACAGCTCGCTGTAGAGCTCGTCCCGCCACGCCGTCTCGTCGGGCGCCTGAGACGACGCGATCATCACGCCCTCGCCGAGCCCCAGCGCCAGCTCCACCGAGTCGGTCACGCGGCTGCGGATGCCCTCCTTCATGACCAGCCGGTCGACGACGGCCTCGATCTCGTGCTTGCGGTTCTTCTCGAGCGCCGAGACGTTACGCGCGTCGGTGGTCTCGCCGTCGATGCGCACGCGCACGTAGCCCTCGCGCTTGACGCGGGCGAGGACGTCGCGATGCTCGCCCTTGCGCCCGCGCACCAGCACGGCGAGCACCTGCACCCGCGTGCCCTCCTGGAGCTCGAGCAGCCGGTTGACGATCTCCTCGGCCGACTGGCTCACGACGGGGCGCCCGCAGCTCGGGCAGTGGGGTTCGCCCACGCGGGCGTAGAGCAGCCGCAGGTAGTCGTATATCTCTGTGGTCGTCGCGACCGTCGAGCGCGGGTTCGACGACCCCCTCCGCTGCTCGATCGCGATGGTCGGCGCGAGGCCTTCGATCAGCTCGACGTCGGGCTTCTGCATCTGCTCGAGGAACTGCCTGGCGTACGCCGAGAGCGACTCCACGTAGCGGCGCTGCCCCTCGGCGTAGATGGTGTCGAGGGCCAGCGAAGACTTCCCCGAGCCCGAGACGCCCGTGATGACGACGAGCTGATTCCTGGGAATATCGAGGTCGAGCCCGCGCAGGTTGTGCTCGCGCGCGCCGCGGATCTTGATCACAGCTTCGGCCTTCTTCGCCATAGCCGCTCCGGAGCGAGGCATAAAGACCACCTCATTCTGCATCATACTACGCCGGGGCCGGGGTGTCAATAGGGGGCTTCCGGGCCGCCGGCCGGCGTTGCAGAGAAGGCGGCCGATTGTAATTGCGCGGGCGGCCCCGCACGTGCAATGCTTCTAGTGAGAGGAGGACCTGATGTACACGCTTGCAGTGGCCGCCGCCCCATCCGAGGAAGCCATCGCTACCTTCGGCCTGGCGGTGGTGATGCTGATCCTCGCGGTGACGGCGGTGGGGCTGATACTCCACGCGCTCGTCGTCCTCGCGGCGAGCGCGATCGCCGGCATAAGCACGACCTTCCCGAGGTGCTTCGCGGTGGCGGCGCTCGACATGGTGAGCTTCTGGGGAGTGTCGGGCTGTCTGCATGTCGCGGGCGCCAGGCTGCCGGGCTACGGCGCCGGCGTCCTGCTGCCTTTGTTTGTGCTCTCTGTCTGGATAAAGGCCCTGCACCAGACGACGTACGCGAAGGCACTGCTGGCGGCGGCGCTGAGCG
>Ga0272441_10015364_pt1 | contig 10719 bp, 9 predicted proteins | sample SSMProp6N_FD_193582 | JGI IMG/M metagenome (GOLD analysis project Ga0272441, IMG submission 193582) | Marine sediment archaeal communities from Little Sippewissett salt marsh, Falmouth, MA, United States - SSM-Prop-6N | ecosystem: Environmental > Aquatic > Marine > Wetlands > Sediment ...
AGATGACCAAAGTAATCCTGAAAAGAGCATGGGTTCTGTCGATCAATTGATATCCCAAGAAAAGGTCTGTGCAGTAATGGGCTCAATCAGTTCAACGGTTACTGCAACCGCTTCACAGGCAGCTGAGCGTTTAGGTGTACCCTTTTTGAGTCATACTTCCTCTTCGCCGGGGCTTACTGAAAGAGGCTTCAAGTGGTTTTTCCGCTGCTGCCCTGATGATGATTTGTTTACCAAGAATTTCTTTCAATTCATGGAAGATGCGAAAAAAGAAAAAAGCATAGAATTGGGAAAGACAATTGCCATGTTATACGAAAACACCCTGTGGGGTTCTGATGTTGCTAAAGCTATCCGTAAATATGCTCCGCAATTTGGTTATGAAATTATTGCCGACCTTCCCTACACTTCCAGATCAGCCAGTTTAACCAGTGAAATTCAAAGATTAAAATCAGCTAACGCAGATATCGCTATGTTGGCCAGTTATGTTTCAGATGCAATTCTGATTCAGACAACCATGAAAGATATGAATTATATCCCACCAATAATGCTGGCTATGGATTCCGGTCATAATGATCCAAACTTTATTAAGACTGTGGGTGATTTGGCAAATTACATCGTTAGTAGAGAAGTATTCACCTCTACTTTATTAGGCGACCCAACAGTGGCTAAGATTAATGAAATGATAATCGAAAAAACCGGATTTCCTCTTGTACAAGTGACAGCGCAAGGCTTTATGGGGGTGCTAGTACTGGCAGATGCCCTTTCCCGGGCTGAATCGCTGGAACCGGAAGCTATTAGAGTTGCCTTAGTGGAAACCGATATCCCTCAAGAAAAAGTGATTTTCCCTTGGCCTGGCATTAAATTTAATGAGAAAGGTCAGGTTTCAACAGGTCGTGGAATAATGGTTCAAATCCAAGAAGAAAAATACAAACCAATATGGCCTTTTGAAATTGCTAATGTAGAACCGATATTACCTATCCCTGATTGGGATGAAAGATAAAATTTGTCAGGTAGAATTACCCCGGACGTTTATAAAAAAATGGCCGGGGTAATTAAACAGAAAACAGGGAGAGAATGGAAAACATGATTATACTTCAAGTAATTTTAAGTGGTATCACCGCAGGTCTCGTTTATGGACTTATTTCCATCGGGCTAAGTTTAATCTGGGGTATTATGGATATGGTAAATTTTGCTCACGCAGACTTTATGATGTTGTCCATGTATTTTACATATGTAGCATGGAGCAAATTTGCTTTAGATCCAATGTATTCATTACCAATAATAATAATCTTAATGTTTGTTATCGGGATAGTTGTTTATAGAAATATAGTTAGAAAAACAGTCGGAGGTGAAATTGTTACTCAAATTTTAGCTACATTTGGTATTGTTGTATTTCTTCAGAATATGGCTCAGTTTATATGGTCAGCAAATTATCAAATGATTAGAAATCCAATAGTTTCCGGAAGTTTTGAGCTGGGTGATTTATTTCTGCATAAAGCACAAGTTGTTTCAGGTGCGGCCTCTTTAATCACAGCATGGCTTATTTGGATTTTTATCCATAAAACAAAATTGGGATGGGCTTTACAGGCGACAGCCCAGAATAGAGGAGCAGCACCCCTTATTGGTATAAATGTCAATAATATGTTTTCTCTAGCTTGGGGAATTGGTTTGGCAAGTGTTGGTGTTGCCGGAGTTTTGTTAGCAAATTATTATTATATATTCCCTCAAGTAGGTGCAACTTTTCAATTATTAGCCTTAGTTGCGGTAGCTTTAGGAGGATTTGGAAGTATTCCGGGAGCGCTACTGGCCGGATTAACAGTTGGAATAGTTGAAGCTTTAAGTGGCTTTTTTATTGAGCCCGCATATAAATATGTGGTTGTTTTTAGCCTTTATATAATTGTAGTACTAATTCGTCCACAAGGCCTATTTGGAACACACCATTAATAGATATTCTGTAAAAAATAAAACCTTACTGCCAATAAGGAACCAGGAGAAAGAGGAGAAAGTTTATGCAGAAGAGAATTTTCATAGGTTGGATCATATTTATTGGATTATTATTAATTTTTCCAGTTTTTGTTAAAGCACCCTATATTTTGCATATTGCAATAATGATATTTATCTATACAACCTTGGGAGTATCATGGAACATATTAAGTGGTTTTGCTGGTCAAATAAGCTTGGGACAATCTGTTTTTTTGGGAGTTGGCGGATATACAACCGCAATTTTACTTGTAAAATTTGGCATTAATCCTTGGATTGGTATGTTTGCAGGTATTACCGCTAGTATTGCCTTAAGCTGGATTATTGGTGTTCCTTGTTTCCGATTGCAAGGCAGATATTTTGCGATTGCCACGATGGCTGTTGTTCAAATAGTCTACTTGGTTATTGCACGCTGGGAATTTGCCGGTGGTGCCCGAGGCATTTATTATCCTTTAAGGAATTGGGGAATAAAGGCATTTACATTTCGGGAAAAGATGCCTTATTATTTTATTGCAATGGCCATGATGTTGATTGCAATGGGTGTAATTTATTATATTGAGTATTCTCATATTGGTTATTATTTAAAAACCATACGTGAAAATACAGATGCGGCTGCTGCCATGGGAATCAATGTCCCTAAATATAAAATGATTGCCATGATGTTTAGTGCTTTTTTAGCAGCAATAAGTGGAACGCTTTATGGCCAATATTTATTGTTTATAGACCCTGATACGATGTTTCTGTTGTCTGTACCGATAATGTTAGTAACTATTATAGGTGGGATTGGTTCTGTTTTTGGACCATTAATTGGTGCTGGTGTGTTAATTCCCGTTCAAGAGATAGCACGAATATACTTAAGCGGTAGCGGAAGAGCTATTGATCAACTTCTCTACGGAAGTTTAATAGTCATTGTCGTGATTTTTCAACCTAGAGGAATAATGGGAATGGTTGATTTACTAATCTACAAATTTAAAAAAAGAAAAAAAGATTCCAGAGGAAAAATTAAATCAAATGTGTTACTAATGTGAATTAAGAGGGAGCTTTAATGAAATTATTAGAAGTGAAAAGTGTTACAAAGAGATTTGGAGGTTTAACTGCAGTTAATTCTGTTAATATGAGTATTGAAAAAGGCAATATTGTAGGATTAATTGGTCCTAATGGTGCCGGAAAGACCACTCTTTTTAATTGCATTGCTGGATATTATCAGCCCGATTCTGGGGAAATCTGGTTTGACGGAATTAGAATTGACGGGATGAAACCTCATGAGATTTGCACAAAAAAACTAGCGAGAACTTTTCAGATAGTAAAAATACTAAATAAACTAACAGTCCTGGATAATGTAATGGTTGGTGCATTTTTAAATAGCAAAAATGTCAATTTAGCCAAAAATAAAGCCAGAGAAATTTTAGATTTTTGTAATCTGACTAATGTTTCTGATGTAAAAGGTTCTGATTTGACTATTGGTGATAAAAAAAGGGTTGAAGTGGCTAGAACTATTGCAACTAATCCAAAATTGATACTTTTTGACGAGGTAATGGCAGGATTAAATCCCAAGGAAGGACAAGAAGCCATTCAGCTTATTTATAAGGTGCGAGATTTAGGAATTACAATTTTAATGGTTGAGCATGTCATGGAAATTATAATGCCGATATCTGATCGAATCGTAGTATTGGATTTAGGAAGGAAAATAATGGAAGGTACAGCAGCTGAAGTTTCAAAAAATGAGAAAGTAATTAATGCGTATTTGGGGGTAAAGTCCTGATGTTATTGGAATTAAACAATATATCGTCTGGGTATTCAGGGGCAGTAGTGCTTTTCGATATTAATTTGAAAATAAATAAAGGCGAATTTATATCTATAGTAGGATCGAATGGAGCAGGAAAGTCTACCCTTCTACGAACGATTTCCGGTGTTATCAAACCTATTGCCGGAGAAATTAAGTTCAATAATGTAAGGATTGACAATAAAGAACCTTCTCGAATATCTGCTGAACATAAAATTGCCCATATACCTGAAGGCAGAATGCTTTTTCCTAGAATGACCGTTTTGCAAAACTTAGAGTTAGGAGCATATACTATTAAGGAAAAATCAAGAAGAGAAGAAATATTAGAGAGAATATTTGGATTATTTCCAAGAATGCATGAACGGCGTTCACAGCTAGCCGGAACTCTTTCAGGTGGTGAACAGCAGATGTTAGCGATTAGCAGAGGGTTAATGTTAGATCCGGTTTTGCTTATGCTGGACGAACCTTCTTTGGGAGTACAGCCAAACATTGTCACACGGATTTATGAAACAATCAAATTGATTAATAAACAAGGAACAACTGTGTTATTAGTAGAACAAAATGTCCAGGATTCTCTTAAAATGTCTGACCGGGCTTACGTTATTCAGACGGGTAAAATTATCATAGAGGGTAAAGGAAAAGAATTGCTTGGTTCTGATCTCGTTTTGAAAGCTTATTTAGGAATATAATAGTAGCATAAAATTTTTTAAAAGTAATAAATAAGTTAATAATGAAATATATTTAAATTCAAAAACATGAATTGATGAACCGAAAAATACATCTTTTTAAAATTGTAACTATAAACAATAAGCCTTTAAACAAACTTTCCATATAAAAAACTACAATATTAATAAGTGATGAAGAGAATAAAAAACAATTCCTAAAAATGGAGGTATGATATTGAATATAAAGAATCCTAAAAAATTTCGAACAATGATTAGGAATAAGGAGTGGACAAGCCAGACTGCTGGGATGATGCCAGGCTTTATTCAAGCTAATCTTGTTATTTTACCTCAAGATTATGCTATTGATTTTGCAGCATTTTGTGTTCGAAATCCTAAATCATGTCCACTTCTTGATATTGCTTCACCGGGTGGATATGATACTATTTTTGCGAAAGGAGCAGACCTGAGAACTGATTTGCCAAAATATCATATTTACAAGGAAGGAAATCTTGATCAAGTAGTTACAGATTTAAAGACTATTTGGAGAGATGATTTTGTATCTTTCTTGCTTGGATGTAGCCATACTTTTGAACCCATTCTCTATTCCGCAGGTATACCTATACGTTATCAAGAACAAGGTCTAAAATTATGTTTATATGAAACAAATATACCAACGTTTTCAGTTGGACCGTTTAAGGGTAATGTGCTTGTGAGCATGCGCCCTATCCCAGCAGAAATGGTTACAAAGGCTGCGGTTATTTCAGCGAGGTATCCAAGGGTGCATGGAGGTCCTCTTCATATAGGGGAACCCTCATTAATCGGCGTAGATATTAATTCACCTTATATTGGTGATAAGGTAAAATTTTTACCCGGGGATATTCCTGTTTTTTGGGGATGTGGGGTTACTCCTCAGCATATCGCCCTTAACGCAAAAATACCATATATGATAACACATGCCCCCGGGCACATGTTTGTTACAGATTTTTTAATAGAAGATTTAGGGTAATCTAAAATATTAGTAATATTTTAGCGATTGGTTTTGTTTATTGGCAGGTCTTATTGGGAATAGGAGGATATAACGTATGGCGATTAATAAGGAAATGGTTGGAAAAGTGCAAACAGTATTAGGTTTAGTATCACCTGAATCACTTGGAATTACTCTTCCTCACGAACATCTTATGATTGATTTTCGAGTAGTATTTAAGGAACCTAAGTATGCAAGCGATCGGTTTAAGGCGAACCTACCGGTTTCTATAAATAATTTGGAATGGTTAAGGCATAATCGCCTAAGCTGTTTAGATAATCTACTTTTAGGCAATGAAGAAGAAGCCATAACGGAAGCATTGTTGTTTAAAAATGAGGGAGGAGGAACCATTACAGAAGTTTCGAACAGAAGCTTTGCTCGAGATCCAAATGCTTTGGTAAGAATATCGCATGCAACCGGTCTAAATATAATTATGGGTGCAGGTTATTTAATTTCCGAGAACTCTAGTAAAATGTTCCAATTATCCGAAAAAAATCTTGAAAATGAATTTATTACAGAAATCCTTGAGGGTGTTGACAATACAGGAATACGAGTGGGAGTTATTGGTGAACTTGTTTGTTCTCACCCCTTAAAAGAAGCAGAAAAAAAAGTGTTATCTGCCGCAGCTCGAACTCAAAAAATTACTGGAGTACCCATTTCAGTTCACCCAGGTCAGCATCCTGATACTCCCTTTGAAATTCTTGACATCTTGGTTTCTGAAGGTGGGCAACCGGATCATATTATAATGTGTCATTTAGAAAGAACATTGCTTGATTATCAACATATGGAGAAATTCGCAAAAACAGGATGTTATCTAGAATTTGATGCATTTGGAAAAGAAGGGTATTTTTCAGCTGCTGTAAAATCAGATCTTTCTGTAGATATCCCCAATGATCACTACAGAATTAATATGATTATTCGGTTGATGAAGGGCGGTTATGGAGATCAGATACTTGTATCTCAAGATATTTGCACAAAAGACATGATGACTCTTTATGGCGGTTATGGTTACGCACACATACTTAAACGTGCTGTTCCTATTATGCGCATTAAGGGAATATCTGAAAATGATATTAAGAAAATAATCAGTGATAATCCGCAAAGAGCATTTACGATATTTTAAAATTATTTGGAGGAATCAAAATAAAAATGATGGATAAAACAAAACAACTAATATTGAGTCATATAGACAAAAATGAAACAATAAAGCTTTTACAAGAATATATAAAAATTCCTAGCGTAAGCGGAGAAGAGCAAGAGTTGGCTAAGGCTATCCAAAAAACATGTGACAATTTAGGGATGGAATCAATTATTGATAGGCATGGAAATGTTATTTCAACCTATAAATGGGAAAAATCAGGGCCCAAACTTGCATGTAATGCGCATATGGATACTGTAGGAATTGGTGAAGGTTGGACATTTGATCCTTTAGGTGGAGAAATATCAGATGGAAAAATTTATGGGCGGGGAGCAATCGATGATAAAGGTCAAATAGTACCTCAAATAATTGCTGCAAAAGCAATTATTGAATCAAAAGTGGAGTTATCTGGAGAACTTATATTATGTCATGTTGTAGAGGAAGAAGTACAGAATGTATCAAGGAAGGGTACTGTGAAAATGCTTCAAGATGGTTTTAAAGCTGATATGGCTATAAACGGAGAAGCAAGCGAACTATTTATTCAACTTGTGTGTGGAGGTATGCTGGAAATACAAATAACGACTTTAGGGAAAAGGGCACATGGGAGTAATCCCGAATATGGAATAAATGCAATTAAAAATATGTGTAAGGTAATTAGTGAATTGGATAAGCTTCAACCCGGTTATAACAAATATACGGGTTATGGTTCTATCGTTCCAGGAGTCATAACGGGAGGAGAACGCTCTAGCGTTGTACCCGATGTGTGTGAGTTAAAAGTATCACGTTTTACTGTTCCTGGAGAGACAGGAACCATGTTTTACAGTCAAGTCTTAGGGATTATTGAACGACTAAAATCAGAAAATCCCAATTTTAATGCAAAAGCTGAATTATTGTATGATTCCAACCCATCGATTGTTTCAGAAAATGCCAAAATAGTTCAAAAAATGTCTTGTGCCTTAAAAGATATTTTTGGTTCAAATCATCCAATAGTATTTAAGGGAACGCCGCAGCATGATGATGCTGATTTTTTAACTAATATGGCAGGGATTCCCACTTTGGTCTTTGGTGCAGGGAGAAACAGTGTAGCGCATATGCCTGATGAATATATCCCAATTGATGATTTAATTAATGCTACAAAGGTATATGCGATGGCGTATTATAACGTTCTCAGTTAATGAAGGAAAACTCTATGATTAAAATAGGAATCTTTAAAACTGTTCAAAATGAGTTTTCTTTTTAGGCATGTAATATCTCTATTTGGTGAAGTTAGTGTAAAAATATTGCCTTTAATTACCGAAGATAAATATGATAGAATTACATTTTTGGAAAGAATTAAATATTAATCAGCATTAATTTATGCTGATTTTGGATTATGTTTGTAATTTACTTAAAATTAAATCGGTCATGCATATAGTTCTTTTCTATAGAACATTAACAAGTAAAAATTGGCACAACTAAAATGAATACTACGAGAAAATAAAAAATTGAAATCAAAACAAAAAACTGAACTAATAAACCAATTTTAACTGAATATTTATCATTCTCTTATAGTTCAAGGAGAATTTAAATGACTTATGGGTGGACGGGAAATATCCTGTTTATTAATTTAACAAACAATACAACCAGCTTGGAAAAAACAAACAAATATTTTTCTTTTATTGGCGGAAGAGGCATTAATCAACGAATACTATTTGATATTTTAGATAAAGATTCAGATCCACTCGATCCTAAAAATGTGATCATTTTGGGTGCTGGTCCTCTTGTTGGAACATTAGTACCTGGAGCCGATAGGTTGGCGGTAGATTTTAAAAATGTGATTACGGGAGGAGTAGGTTCAGGAAATAGCGGCGGACAGGTTGCTGCTGAAATGAAATTTGCCGGTTATGATCATATTGTTATTTCAGGTAAAGCGGAAAAACCATTATACTTGTATATTTGCAATAATAGAATCTATTTTAGAGACGCTGTTGATTTATGGGGCAAGGACACATGGGAAACGGAAAATATAATCAAGCACAAGGAAAAAGATAGGGGAATAAAGACATTAACTATTGGTCAAGCCGGAGAAAATCTGGTAAAGTTTTCTTGCATTATTGGTGATCGTGGCCGGGCGGTTGGTTATGGCGGAGGTGGAGCTATTTTTGGAAGTAAAAATTTAAAGGCCATAGCCATACGCGGAATGCTATCTGTAAAGATTGCACATCCTGATAAATTTATTAAAAATTTAAAACATTTTAATAAAAACATTATAGAAAAGAGTAAGACTGTTAATTTTTATCGTAGGGGAGGTACACTTCTTCCTTATTTAACTCCCGGAGAGAAAAAGCCTCATGGTGTAAAAAATATGAGTGAAGAGTTTTGGAGTAATGAGGCTATATCCTGTGTAACAAGAGAGAAATTTGATAAGTACTTAAAGAGAAGACATTCCTGTTTTAACTGTCCATCATATTGTAGTGGCATTTATGAGATGCAGGGATTTAGGTGTGAGGGAGTTCAAGCAAATACTCTTAGAGCTATGGGCTCCAATCTTGACCTCAGATCACCTAAAAAAATTCTCCATGCAAATGCATTAGTTAATATGTATGGCATGGATACAGATCAGACATCTGCGGTTATTGGTTGGGCTATTGAGTGTTTCGAAAATGGTTTAATAAACAAAGATGATACTGACGGAATTGAGCTGAGATGGGGACAAGGTGATAGTATAATTAAACTTATCGAAAATATAGCTTATCGGAAAGGTTTTGGGAATATTCTTGCAGATGGAGTATATGAAGCATGCAGAGCTGTAGGAAGGGAGTCTGAAAAATATGCCGTTTTGGTGAAAAAAAACAGCCTAATGGAAGCTGGCATGCGCTCTCATAAGGGCTGGGCCCTGGGAATTGTCACGAGCACCAAAGGTGGAGGGCATTTGAGAGGAGCTCCGGGACAGGAGATGCAAAAAATATCTCCGGAAGTAAGCATGAGATTATTTGGTATAGATGATATTTTTGATCCTACTTCTTATAAAAATAAGGCAGAATTGGTAGTGTGGCAGGAAAATTATAAAGGTGTGATTGACATGATGGGATTATGTATTTCAAACAGTATGTGGATGGATATTACTTTGTTTACCCCGGAAGATGTTGCAGAATTTTTTAATGATGTAACTGGTGAAAAGGTAATTGGCAAACATTTACTGCAGGCAGGGCTAAAGCTTCAAAACCTTGAAAGAGTTTTTAATTATTTACATGCCGGATTTGACCGAAAAGATGATTACCCGCCTGAAAAACTTGTAAAAATTCCAGTTCATGATGGTCCATATAAGGGAGAAAAGTTAGACATGTCTAAATGGAACAAAATGCTTGACGAGTATTATACTTGCCACGGCTGGAACGTGATCTCTGGCTTGCCAATGAGTAAAAGTTTAATAAAAATGGGATTGAATGATGTCGTTAAAAAGCTGGAAAAGAATGGAATTAATTTAGAGTAAAATAGAGGAATAAAATTGGGTCTTGTTGTTAATAAAGAAAAATGTGTAGGTTGTCGGACATGTGAACTTGCTTGCTCATTCTATCATGTGGGAGAATTTTGTCCCGAAAATTCAAATATTAGAATATTTTTTACTGATGATGGTGATATTGAGATTGATATATCTAGCAATTGTAATTTTTCAATCAAAGATGCAGAACCACCCTGCGTTGAATTCTGTCCAACACAAGCACTTAAATACTTAGATGCCTAAAATACATATGGATTAAAGAGTTTGCAGCATGTAAAGATTTAATGTGAGGCTGACTTAAAAATTATATTTTATTTTCTACAAAGTGGTGTTGATTTATTGATATAGGTATAATATAATAAATGTCGACAATGTATTTTACATCATGAAAAATGCACTATTTCCAGATTTTATTTTAAAGGGAGGTAGCAATGTTTAGCAAATTGAAACTTGGGAATTATGAGCTATTAAATCAGAAAGCTTATCATGCTTTAAAGCGAGCGATTGTTCGAGGAGATTTACCGCCAAATTCAAAGTTGATATTGACTGAAATTGCCAAATCCTTGGGAATAAGCAATACACCCATCAGAGAAGCGATAAATAAACTGGCTAGCGAAGGTTTGGTAAAAATAATTCCCAATAGAGGAATCT
>Ga0272441_10015365_pt1 | contig 10719 bp, 8 predicted proteins | sample SSMProp6N_FD_193582 | JGI IMG/M metagenome (GOLD analysis project Ga0272441, IMG submission 193582) | Marine sediment archaeal communities from Little Sippewissett salt marsh, Falmouth, MA, United States - SSM-Prop-6N | ecosystem: Environmental > Aquatic > Marine > Wetlands > Sediment ...
TCGATCTTCTTTCCGTCAACGGCGACAATCACGTCTTCGACCTTGAGGCCTCCCTTGTCGGCGGGGCTGTTCTCGTAGACCTCCGTGACGAGCGCGCCCTTTTCGTCTTTGATGCCGTAGTAGTCTCTCAGTTCCTTTGTCAGATCCTGGATGCCCACGCCCAGCCAGGCACGTGTGACCTCGCCTTTGTTTTTCAACTGTTCAACGATGCCCTGGGCGAGATTGATGGGGATGGCGAATCCGATCCCCTGTCCCCCGGCGACGATTGCCGTATTGATGCCGACGACCTCTCCCTTCATGTTGATGAGAGGCCCGCCGCTGTTTCCCGGGTTGATGGAGGCGTCCGTCTGGATGAAATCATCGTACGGTCCCGCGCCGATGACGCGCCCCTTCGCGCTGACGATGCCGGCCGTTACCGTCTGCTCCAGACCGAAGGGGCTGCCGATCGCGACAACCCACTCGCCGACCGAGAGGGCGTCCGAATCACCCAGGGCGAGCGGTGTGAGATCACGGGGATGGTCGATCTTCAGGAGGGCCAGATCCGTTTTGGGGTCCCTCCCGATCAGCTTCGCGTCATATTCCTTTTTGTCGCTGGACGTGACGACGATGGTATCGGCCCCGTCAACGACGTGATTATTCGTCACGATATACCCGCTGCGGTCTATGACAAATCCCGAGCCCAGGCCGTGCTGTTTGGGGGCGGGACGCCTCTCTCCGCGGGGAAACGGGCCGAAAAAGTCCTCAAAGGGATTTCTTCCCCCGAAGGGGTTCCCCTGGAAAAAATGCGATATCTCTTCAGGTCCCTTTACGGTCTTTTCGACGCGGATATTGACCACGCCGTTCTTCACCTGCTGGGCGAGGGCGCTGAAATTAGCCGGGACCAGGTGGCTCCCCGGATCCTGAGAGGCGGCCGGAAGTTGGGTGATCGCACCGGCACAGATCCCTATCGAGAGAACCGCCGCAACAACGATTATTTTTTTCACTAATGGCTTCATATCGTTACCTCCCTGTGTATCTCGTATTCTAAGCCGTATGAAAGATTTCTTTCGTCTTCAGCCGTACGATACACATGGAAGGTAACGACAAGATGACCCGAACATTACCGATTAGTAATGTGGGAGATGCCGGTAAAGATGAAATGAGAGCTTTGCACAAATGCGGCAACTTGTCATTTCGACCATAGGGAGAAATCTTAAGAGATCTGATTCGTTAAGATTTCTCGTTGCTACGCTCCTCGAAATGACATTATGCAAAGCTCTCGAAATGATACCGTTACAGGGTGACGGTAAAGATGCTGCCTTTTCCGGGTTCGCTTTCAACGGTGATGTCGCCGCCGTGAGCCCTGGCGATGGCCCTGGCGAGACTGAGTCCCAGCCCCGCTCCTTCCGTGGACCTGCTCTCATCCCCCCGATAAAAGCGTTCGAAGATATGAGCAATCTCCTCTTGTGCGATACCCGGACCGGTGTCCGCTGCCGTCAGGACCGTTCCGCACTCTTCCCGTTTTTCCAGGGCGATGGTCACCTGTCCGCCGGGAGGGGTGTACTTGATGGTGTTATCCAGGAGGTTCGAGATCAACCGCTGGAGCATCCCCGCATCGCCGGTATACTCCAGGGCTTCGGGGGTGCGGCAATCGATCGAGAGGTTCTTGTCTTCTGCAAGGGGGCGGAAGAGTTCGCAGGCATCCCTGACGATCCCGGCGAGGTCGATGGGTTCCTTCTTCAGGTCGCCCACGCCCGCCTCGAACCGGGAGATGACGAGCATCGTGCTGATCATGTCGAGGAGGCGGTCGCACTCCTCGATGATGCTTGCCGTCATGGTCTCATATTCCGCCTGGCCGGTCTCCGTCGTGAGGGTGATTTCGGCGATGCCCCGGACCCTGGTGATCGGGGTCTTCAGATCGTGGGCGATGCTGTCGCTCATCTCTTTCATGCCGGCGACGAGCTGTTCGATGCGGTCGAGCATTTCGTTGAAGGTGCTCGCCAGCTCGTCGATCTCGTCCCCCCGGGGTTTGACGGGAACGCGCATATCCAGGACGTCCCTCGATATCATCTGGGCCGTCCTCGTGACCGCCTCGACGCCGGAGAGGGCGTGCTTCGCCATAAACCACCCCACGACGGCGGTCAGGAACATGAGAAAGATCAGCGCCCCGATGAATATCCTCTTGAAGACGGAGATGATCCTGCCGTATTCCTCCATCGACTGGCCGACCTGGAGGATGACGCCCGGGCCGATGGCGCCGTACAGGACCCGTATCTCGTGATCGCGTTCGGGGAGGGCGATCGTATCGAAGACCGGGGTATCTCCCTGAATCACGCGCCGCATGATCCCGGAGTCGATCCTGATGTCCTGCCAGTATTCCATGTTCGACGACAGAAAGACCTGCCCGTTGCTGCGGAGGAAACGGAAGAAGACCTTCTTGACCCCTCCCGCCTGGGATTCGATGATGGCGAGACGCTGTCCCGCGTCGGCGCCCTGGGCGGCTATCAGTGACGAGAATTTTCTCATTTGGTTCAGGAGCTCTTCGTCGACCTGGTCCCGGATGACATTCGTGGCGAGGACGTAAAAAAGGGAGATCGTCAGGAAGACAATGACGGCGGACACACCCGCGTACCAGAGGGTCAGGCGGAAGGCCAGGGTATGGCGGAGCTTACTCTTTCGTTTTGAGGACATAACCGACCCCGCGTATGGTGTGAATCAGCTTTTCGGGAAAGTCCCGGTCCACCTTGTCCCGCAGGCGGCTTATGCGGGCCTCCACCACATTGGTCATGGGATCGAAGTTGTAATCCCAGACGTGTTCCATGATCATGGTCTTCGAGACCACCCTCCCGGCACTGCGCATCAGATACTCCAGGAGCGAAAATTCGAGGGGCTGAAGCTCTATCTTCCGCCCGCCCCGCTCGACCTCTCTCGTAATCAGATTCATGGAAAGGTCTCTGAAGACGAGCCTGGTCGGTTCCGTCGCCCCTCCCGCCCGCCTGATGAGGGCCTGGATCCGGGCGAGGAGTTCGGAGAAGGCGAAGGGTTTCGTCAGATAGTCGTCGCTTCCCTTCTGGAGGCCCCTGATCCGGTCGTCCACGGAACTGCGCGCGCTCAGGATGATAACGGGGGTGGCTACCCGTGCATCCCGCATCTTCTCTATGAGGGCGAGGCCGTCCAGTTTCGGGAGCATGACATCGACGATGGCGGCGTCGTACGGTTCCGAGAGCGCCAGGTGCAGCCCTTCCTCGCCGTCCGCGGCGTGGTCGACGGCATATCCCTCTGCCTCGAGACCCTTTATGACGAAGGAGGCTATCTTGATGTCGTCTTCAACGAGAAGCAGCCGCATGAATTCCCCCGTAAGGCGAACGGCGCGAACCGGCGCACCGCGCCCTGCTTTTCACGTGGTACCACAACCGGTGCGTAAATTACTATATCGGTTGCCCTATATACAAGAAGATATTTGCGTGGCTGGCATGCTATAAATCACGTATTTCCTGAAATTTCTTGACAATTTCTGTAAAAATCGTATTATCCACCTGTTGTGTTCATTTATATGGGACGTATGCCGAGGTTACTTCTTTCAACAGCCCAGAGAGGATAGGGTGAGCGGATGATCCCACAACCCCATCTCCTGCATGGAGGTGGGGCTGTGTTTTGGAGGGAAGCGACATGATCCGAATGTTGGTTGAAAAAGGAGGAGCGTATGCCGATCACGTATGATGTTCTCAATGACGGGCACTATATTCACGCCGTTGCCACCCCCCCGGTCACAAGCGAAGAGTTTGTCGAGTATGAGATCGCTCATGCGATTGACGATCGTATCAAGCCACCGGTCTCCGAACTGTTTGAGGTCAAGCATGGTGCCTGCGACAATATCACCATTGCCGACATGACGGAGGTCCTCCGTGTACGGAAAGAGGTCGAAAAGCCCCCCACACCTCACCGCTGTGCCATTGTTGTGTCTCCTCATGACGCCCACGCGTGGGATCTCGCTAAATTCTACCGGGGTATGGTCATGCTGCACGCGGAAGAAAATGTCATCGTCTTCGCGACGGCCGACATTGCACGGATATGGCTGGGGATCAAGGGCTAGACACCGGCAGCGATCCCAACCCACCGCTGCACAGGTCAAAAGGAGACCGTCATGTCACCTGAGAAAGAGGTTAAGCTGTATACGCTCAGTACCTGCAGTCACTGCAAGGCCACAAAGAAATTTCTGGGCGACTGTAACGTACGATACGAGTTTATCGATGTGGATCTCCTGGATGTGGAAGAACGGATGGCGATCCTTAAAGATGTCAGGCGACTCAATCCACAGTGTTCCTTTCCCACGATCGTCATCGGCGACACGGTTATCGTGGGTTTCAAGGAAGAAAAGATACGGGAGGCCCTGGGATTATGACGGACAAGGAAAAGCTCTACGAGATGCTGAAGAAGGCCCAGGAACCGAAGGGATATTATTTCAGCAGCGACACGGAGCGGGTCGACGATCTGATCGAGGCCCTCATCACCAACAAGGACCGGTACGGGTACATGTCCTGTCCCTGCCGGCTCGCCTCCGGCGACCGGGAGCACGACGGGGACATTATCTGCCCCTGCGTCTACCGGGCCCCGGATGTTGAGGAATACGGCAGCTGCTACTGCAACCTCTACGTCTCCAAAGAATGGCTCGAAGGGAAGATCCCCCGCACCTATGTCCCCGAACGGCGTCCCCCGGAAAAGATCATATAAAATGCATCACCTCAGATTTGGCTTGACGGACAATGCCAGGGCAAAGGTTGATTGGGTTGACAGGTACACCTACTTATCAACATTCTTGACTGTAACAAGAGATTACTGATTATTTATTGAAATAGAGATTTTGGGTGAAAGCTTTTGTATAACAGCTTTCTGATGGTAATGCGCAGGGGTTATCTCAGAAAAGCGGACGTCCCGCAGGTCCAGTTATTTCCCGTTGATGGTGACCATGATTTCCTTGAAGCTTCCTACGGCTGATTCGAGATTTTCGATGATGTCGTTGGCCAATACATCCGGGTCGGGTAGATTGTCGAGATCGGCAAGGCTTTTATCTTTGAGCCAGGTGATATCCAGACTGGTCTTGTCACGACCGACAATTTCATCGTAGGTAAATTTACGCCAGCGCCCTTCGGTATTTTTCTCGGGGTGCCAGGTTTCTTCGCGTTTATGCCTGTTGGCCGGGTTGTAGAACACGATAAATTCCTTCAGGTCTTCAAACTTCAGAGGTGATTTTTTCAGGGTATGATGAATGTTGGTACGATAATCATATATCCACACCTCGCTTGTCCACGGATCTTTACTGGCCGGTTTATTATCAAAAAATAAAACATTGGCCTTGACGCCCTGCGCGTAGAATATGCCGGTCGGCAGTCGCAAGATCGTGTGCAGGTCGGTTGTCTCCAGTAATTTTTTCCGGACCGTCTCTCCCGCCCCGCCTTCGAACAACACATTATCGGGCAAGACAACCGCCGCTTTGCCGCTTGTCTTCAGCATCGTGCGGATGTGCTGGACAAAGTTGAGTTGCTTATTGCTTGTCGTCGCCCAGAAATCCTGCCTGTTGTATGTGAGGTCTTCTTTCTCCTGTTCTCCTTCTTCATTGGTGAAGGTCATGCTGCTCTTCTTCCCGAAGGGCGGATTAGTGAGCACATAATCCACCCGCAAACCAGTGTCGGCAACAAGCGAATCGGTCGGGAGGATAAATGTATCCGAATCAATATCGCCGATGTTGTGCAGGAACATATTCATGAGCGCAAGCCTTCGCGCGCCTGCTACAATCTCGTTGCCGTAAAATGACTTGTTTTTCAAAAACTCTTTTTGCTCTTTCGTCAGCGTGAAGTTCTTCGGATTGGAAATATAGTCGTAAGCCGCCAGAAAGAAACCGCCCGTTCCGCAGGCTGGGTCGGCAATAGACTTCATCGGCTGCGGCTGCACACAGGCAACCATAGCCCTGATCAAGGCGCGCGGTGTGAAGTACTGTCCCGCGCCGCTTTTGGTATCCTCGGCGTTTTTCTCCAGCAGGCCTTCATAAATCTTGCCTTTGACGTCCGTTCCCATCACGGTCCACTGCTCTTTGTCGATCATGTCGATCAGCTTGAAGAGCTTGGCCGGGTCTTGAATCTTGTTTTGGCTTTTAATGAATATCTGCCCCAAAATAGCTTTGGAATGAGACAGTTCGCGCAGCAAAGCCGTGTAATGTGTTTCCAGTTCCGCGCCGCTTTTTGAGGTGAGGCTTTCCCAGTTGTATTCCCTGGGGATGGGCAATTCCCTGTTGTGCGGCGGTTTGCTGAACTCGTCGGCCATCTTCAAAAATAGCAGATAGGTGAGCTGCTCCAAATAATCACCGTAGCCGACGCCATCATCACGCAGCGTATTGCAATAACTCCATACCTTACTGATTATTCCTGATGTATTATTGGTCTTGTTGGTCAAGATTTTTTGCTCCTGTTTAAAATACTCATGATGATTCTTTTTACAGTTTCCATCTCGCCGGGTTTGCTTTCAGCAATCATCAGCGTGATCGCTGCCAGCGTGTTCCCATCGATCAACATGGTTTTGTCCCGGCGATATAATATTCCGTTCACATTGAGGAAATAGAGAAATATTGCTGCTGCGATCCGCTTGTTTCCGTCTATGAAAGAATGATTCTTAACGATTAGATAAAGGAGAATAGCAGCTTTTTCTTCGATGGAGGGATAGAGTTCGCTGCCGTCGAAAGTCTGATAGATCTGTCCAATAGAGCCTTGGAAACTGTGATCCTTTTCCTTGCCGAACAAAGCGGAGTTGAACTCGTCTTTTATCTGACCGATAATGCGTTTGCACTCTTTGTAGGAAATAACAACCGCCTCTTTTTCAGTAAGCCCCCTCACGTCCAATCTTTCGTTATCATAGTCATCCAGGATTTCCAGCCCATCGGAAAAATCGGCGATGATATTTACCAGCGTTTTTGCCTGATCTAATTGATCCGCCTGCCTGATGATGCTGCGCTCCAAAAGGTGAATGCTTGTTTTCAGCGTATCCAGTTCGGCTTCCCGATCACTGAGAAGTTTTTCATTGAGGGCATAGCCTTTTTTCAAGTATTCTTTTAAGACATTGCTCGCCCAGATGCGAAACTGAGTGCCGCGCTTCGAGTTGACACGGTAACCGACAGAGAGAACGGCATCGAGATTATACAACCGCACCTTGCGGCGGACCTGTCGATTCCCTTCCTTCTGAACCACCGAGGAATCCTCGGTAGTTGCCGATTCCTCAAGTTCACCCTCTTTGTATATATTGCGGAGATGAAGCCCGATCGTGTCGGTATCTTTATCGAAGAGCAATGACATTTGCTTTTGACTCAGCCAAAGGCTGTCCCGATCAAGGCGGACATTGAGCTCGACCGTGCCATCCGGCGCCTTGTAGAGGACGATTTCCCCTCGCGATTCTTCTCGGCGGTTCGTCATCTCTTTGCTCCACTCCTCGTCATTGTGCCCTTTTCGTTTTTGCCCGTCCCGGCCGACGCCGTGGAGGATTCAGGATTTTGTTATTTTGCCTTTCCGCTTTGATACGATCAAGCAATTTTGACGCAGGTTCATCCGATGGGTCCTGGGGGACAAGCCTGCCTTCAAAGGCTTTCTTCAGAATGCTTTGCCGCAGGGCTTCGGCCTGCTTGAGGCTTTGCTCAATGCTCTCTTCAATTTTATCGCAGACGGAGAGGCGGGATTCTATTTCGGCAACTATGGCGTGTTGTTCGGGGAGAGGTGGAAATGGCACCATAACCGATTTAATTGTCCTCTGACTAACAGTGTTTTGTCCGGCAGATGACACCATGTTCTCGTGAACATATTTTCTAACGATAGAAAGCTGAAAATAAAAGAAATAGAATCTTGCATAAGCAGTCTTTGAGTCTAAAGCAAACCTTATAAAATGGTCACAAAAGGCCCAATCGTTCTGATCATCTTTCTCTTTTACAAGAATTAATCTCCCAACAAGGTCTTTACTGCCATTGACGCGTATACAAACAAGGTCACCCTCGTGTAGCCTGTATTTATCAACTTCATTTTCTGATAGTCGAATGTAACGCGGTGACTTGTAGTTGATATTAAGAAGTGCAATATCTGACAATCTTAGCACTTTATAATCTCTACCATCTTTGCTACTTCGCTTTGATATGCCATTTTGAGAGCCACTAACGAACTCTGAAAACGGTACCCACTTCCACCCTTCAGGCAATTCCCCTTTCACCACATTAATATTCGTCAGCTTGCCTTCAAACGCCCATTTCAAGACCGCCTGCCGATAGACTTTGAGTTGCTGCTGCGCGGTTTTGAGGCCTTCGATGCCTTTATCCAGACTGCTGAGCAGCTCTTCTATCTTGGCGACAATCCGGTGCTGCTCGGGAAGAGGCGGGAGGGGTACTGGCAGTTTAGAATAATGAGAAATCCAATATCTTTTATGCGTATCAGCATTAATGCGTAGTGTTTGCATATAACAAAACACATACTTGATATTTATTAATTTACATACAGGTGACAAAATCTTCATTGCGGAAGATTTAACCTTGAAGGGGAAATTGACAAATTTAGTTGCCGTAGTGAAATCATCAAATATTATTACTGGAATCTCATTAAATATATCACTAGATTCATTGGTCTTCCCAAGGATAAATGACTTGCCTGCTGTTAATACAGGTGTTTCGTATTTGTCATCGTATTCAGTTGACTCTACAATGAATTTTGTTGGTTGGATGTAATCCAGCAAGTCTTCAAAAATGGCCTTTGTCCAGCCATTCGGCATTTTTTGATACTCACTCATCCTACGCCGCCAATGCTTCATTCAGTTCGTTGATGATCTTTTCCGTCTCATTACCGAAGAGCTGCCACATCTTACCCTTGCCGCCCTGGGCGTCAAAAGGAGTTAAGGCCAGGTCATCGACATCAAGGTGTACCGAATTAGCAATCACGTCTTTGAGCATCCGCAGCCACCGCATTTGTTCTTCGGTGAATTTTAATGTGCCTGCCTGTTTTTTAAAGACCCAGTTCTGGAAATTTTTGTCCACCGTTTTGTCGTACGCGGTAAGCGCTGCGTCAATTCCCGCCACTTTGCGGATAAGGGAAACGAGCGCCACCAGTTCATTCTTCGGCTGGCCGCTCACGCTTTCCAGCACCTCATAGGCACGCCACACACTCAAGGGGGCAAGCACAGGTTTATCGGCAACGATGGTATCGACCAGTTCCTTAATCATCTTGTAAGTCAGTTCGCGCCGCCGGTAAGGCTGGCTGTAAAAGATTTGCAGGGCGGTGATTTCATCTTTATGCCGGGCTATCCAGTCGGTAAATGTTTTTATCAATTCCTGGGCTTTGTCTTTGTTGTCTTTGTCCCAGCCCGCAGCAGTTACCTTGTCCGGGTTGATGAGGTCGATGATTTGCTCGTGGGCCTTGCGAACGTTTTCGATATAGTCATTGAGTTCGCCGTTGAAGGTGCTTGCCGCCTGATCTTGCAGGGCGGCGGTAAGCGTTTTGATTTTTCCTTCTTTTTCCACAGGTGCCACATGGGGACTTTCCTTCTCAACTTTGAGGCGGATGTCTTCCAGTGCATCAGGGTTGTAGGCGTTCAGCAGTTCCTTGACCACTTGCGGAATGGTTTTGTTTTTGGCCTTTCCGGCAAAGATCGTCTTTTCTTTATCGGTAAGCTGCTTTTCCAGACGGGCAAGACGATTGGCCAGCGTCGTGAAAAGGTCTTCGTCTCTTGCGCCCACGGTAATGGCCGCCAGCAAATCTTTGAGCGGGACCCCGGGCTTCTTCTCCAGAGGGCGGCTGTCTGTTTTCAGGCTTTTGGTGACGCCCACGGCATCGACGATCACATAATGGTCTTTGGTGTATTTGGCAGTTGGCGTTACTCTTCTGAGGTCATCAAGAGTAATGGTGCGCGTGCCACGGCCTTTCATCTGTTCAAAGTAGTTGCGGCTTTTCACATCTCGCATGAATAGCAGGCATTCCAGTGGTTTCACGTCCGTGCCGGTGGCGATCATATCCACGGTGACGGCAATGCGGGGATGATAATCATTGCGAAACTGAGCCAGCGTGCTTTTGGGGTCGTCACTGTTATAGGTGATCTTTTTACAGAAGCGGTTTTCTTCGCCAAATTCTTCTCGCACGATTTGAATAATGTCGTCGGCGTGGCTGTCGGTTTTGGCGAATATCAGTGTTTTGGGAACTTCAAATTCGCCCTTCTCGTTTATGCGTTTGGGAAACATGTCCGGCAAATGTTCTTTAAAGGTGCGAATGACGGTCCGAATCTGGTTGGGGTTGACGACCTTGTCATCAAGCTGCGTTTGCGAATAAATAACATCCTCATCCAACTGCGCCCATCGTTTCTTGCGGGTGAGCTTTTCGCGGTGATCCACATACTGGCCTTTCCATATCGAGCTCCCCTTTCTGGTGATTTCCGTTTCGATCAGATACACGTCGCTGCCCACATTGACGCCGTCGGTCACTGCTTCCTCGTGAGTATATTCGCTGACGATGTTCTGGTTGAAGAAGCCAAAGGTGCGGTTGTCGGGTGTGGCGGTGAGGCCTATCAAAAAGGCATCAAAATAGTCCAGCACCTGTTTCCAGAGGTTATAGATGCTGCGGTGACATTCGTCGATCACTACATAGTCAAAAAACTCGATAGGCAGTTTGGCATTGTATACCACCGGAACCGGCTGGCGTCCTTCCCATTTGATTTCAGCGGGATTTGTCTCTT
>Ga0272441_10015366_pt1 | contig 10719 bp, 13 predicted proteins | sample SSMProp6N_FD_193582 | JGI IMG/M metagenome (GOLD analysis project Ga0272441, IMG submission 193582) | Marine sediment archaeal communities from Little Sippewissett salt marsh, Falmouth, MA, United States - SSM-Prop-6N | ecosystem: Environmental > Aquatic > Marine > Wetlands > Sediment ...
TCCGTCTACCAGTCTTCCGAAGTCATCAGGCAGGTCTTGATTTCCGTTATGCTCCAAAGTCCAGTCTTCTTCACCTGCTGCGACATCGTCACCTACTACAGTTAATTCTGCGTCACTGTCTCTTGACGTTATAGAATATTCTGTTCCATCAATCGTTAGAGTTCCATGTGTTGCTGCCCATGAAGGCCATGTTCCTGTTGTAATTGTACATGTTCCCGCAGATACTTCAAGTGTTCCTGTATCATAGGTTGTTATTGTATCTATTGTGGTTGTCGGATGCAGGAATGTCCATGTATACCCTAATGGTACACCTTCAGTTGCAGGAGGATATATAAACTGCCTATATCCTGTTTGGATCACAGCGTCAACTACTACGTCTTGAGCAGCAGTTAAATCTCCGGGGTCTTTACCATATAAAAAATATGCAACTGCAATCTCTAGTTCATCATAACCAAATGATAGTGTGGACTCGGCCATATATTACCTCTTAAACAAATGCCTGTTTAATTTCTTCTTCTTCTGTTAATTCTTCTGCTAATGGCGGCCGTGCTTCGCTTTCCGCCTGTTCTTTTGTCGCCTTTTCTACCTCCTGTGCAGTTTTGTGGCATACACCACATACCATGCACAGCAATACAAGCTCCTTCGGAGTTACAGAGCCGGCACATAGAATATCGTTCATTTTCTTATATTCCTTGTAGGCCACAAGAACATTCTCTGGAACTATCTCAGTTTTAGTCAATCCTAACGCCGTTTTTAGATTGTCAATAACACTTTTAGGGATGTCCATTTTTTATTCCTTACACAAAAATAGGGTATGGGGCAGGAACACCCTGCCCCATAGTCCCTGTAAAAATACTAGCCTTCTGTAGCGTTAGTGTGAGATGTACGCCACACGGTTCTCCAATCAAAGTAACAATAATCGGCTAAGCCGTCCATTGCAGTTACTTCAGCAAGTGCTCCGCCGGCCATTGTAAAGCCGTTAGTGGCAAGGTCAACTGTAGTCTCGCTGCCGTTATGAGCGTTCCTGAGAAAGAACCCGCAATGCTGGTTGAAAAAAGTACCCTGTGCAAACGTAAAGTCGTTGTCAGCAGCAAGGTCAGTACCTTGAACGTAATTCTTCCCGTAAGGATTATACGTTGTGGTTGCTCCGCCAGCATTGGCAGGACTTGCGTAATAAACACCACCAGACTCTTCACCGTCTTCAAGGTAAGCGAGACATGTAGCATTCCCACCGTCAATTATTACATACGAACAAGTGAGTGTAGCACCCGGAGCTGCTGTAACAGCAGACGAGGTGAGTACAATTGTTGTATCGTCCGTAATAGTGAAATCATAAAGACCGGGAACTACTGCGCCCGTTCCGTTGTTTTCACCTGACAGGATGAGACATTTGTCCACGCCAGCTTCGTAATCAGAAGAGTCAGTTACAGTCAGCGTCAGACCGTCTGCTGCCAGATTGTCTGAGTCGTAAGCTGCTGCTCTGTTGTCTTCTAGAAGAGCTGTGACGGTTTCAAGCGGTACCATTGAACCACGACCAGAAAAACCAAGGTCTGTAAAGCGTGAGGTGTTATTCCCGCCACCGACCAGATAAGTAAGCTTACCTGTGTCAATAACAGTGTCTTCACCGACTGCAACTTCACATACAGAACCCGGCTCGTTAATGGTTATCCATGCCCCACCTGTGGAGTCAAGAGTAACGGGCTGGTCCAGCACACCAGCGAACCGGTGAGCATTAGTGAGAGAGGGTACTTCTACCCTGTTATCTCTCGAACCGTCTTTTGCGTCCGCTGTACCGTAGTCTCTGTTGTAGCATACACTGATACCGACATCAAAAGATGCATCGGGTGTGCCTACAAAATAGACTCTTTTCTGGTTCTTGTAAGCCTGCGAAATATGTTTTGCATACTTCATAATAAAAACTCCTTTTCTATTGGCCTTCAGGCCATTTAATAAAAATCACTAGTTAAACAAACTTAACTAGCGTCATAAAATACTGCCTGTCTGCGAAGGTCGTCACATACGATATTCCAGACCATACTTGTAACAACGCCGAAACAGTGCGGCTGATGTGCAAGCTGAGTAACTTTAAGTTCTTTCATGAACCAGTTCCTGAGGAACACAGCGTAGAAATGATTAAAGTCAATCATGTAAAGAGGATTATCTGTCTTCGCATCAAAATAAGGTACGTACTGAATCGCAGCACCTCTAAATACAGGAGTCTGTGTACTGAGGTCAAAACCAAGGCTGTCGTTGTTGCTCTTTGCAACATTCTTCAGCGCATATTTTGTGCTCCAGTTACAGAAGATACCACGACTGTAGCCGCTTCTGCCCATACCCGGTTCCGGTGCAGGAGCTATCCAGCGAGTCTGGTCTGCTGCCTGTTCCATCTGAGCCACAAGACCTGTGTCAACTGTGTCGTCAACAGTCGTGTATGCTCCAGTAAAGTTGGCATGACGGTCATAGTCATCTGTTGAGATTCCAGCGCGACCAGCTGCAAAACCGGCAGGGTCTCCACCATTGAATCCCAGAGTTGCGTTCTTTACAATCCAGTATTCTACACCAAAAGGTGTATCATTGTCTGCTGATGTATCAGGTTTTCCCCATACATCTACCTCTGAAAGCTCAAGTACAGAAGTAATCATCCGTGAACGTTCCATTTTTACAACGTCTACGATCTGTTCTGCACCTGCGTTCATGTCAGGCTCACGTTCATCAAAGACCATATTACCATCGGTATATGTCCAAGGAACGGTACCTTCTACCAGCGCATCGTCACGGTTGAATTCGGTTGTCCCGAACAGTCCAACGTGCTCTGCACTACCATTGTGGTCCATCACGTATCTAAGTGTGATACCACGACCGGAATTCTGTTTTTCTTTTTTGTTCTTTACTATCTGATTAAAACCCACATATTCCTGTAGGTCAGTCATTTCGCCTATCCATTTATTCTTGTTCAACTTATTTAAAGTTGCAATAACGGCATCAGGCATGTTTTCAGGTGTTAATACAACGCCCATAATCTAACCTTTCATATATTCGTAAAAGGCTAAGCTCTGCTGTCTATAATTTCCTGTACAGCTTTTATCGCATCATCGGTGCGGTCTTCCTCAGTGCCGTGGTCATCATACATTTTATTAGAACCGAACCGACCATCTGTCGTTCTCGGCCTGTTTATTGCTCTTTCAGACCTCGCCTTTGAAGATACCGACCTTTTTTTGCCTTTTACTTTGTTTACCAAGTCACCAAAAGCACTCTTCAGGGCTCTGTCAAATGCTTCATCCTGAGATAAGGTTTCTCCGTCAAGCTTTGCATCTTCCTCCACAAGGCTTATATGCCTCTGGAGCTTTGCTCTTGCAGCCTTCTCTTTAGCCTTGGTAAGATTAACAGTCTTACCCTTGCCGAACACATTCTCAAAACCTTTGTCAAGTGCTGCTATTTTGGTGTCTAAAAAACTTTGTTCAGAAGATACAATATTCTTCTGAAGCCCACTAATCTTTGACTGCTGGTCTACTACCGTTGTCTGTAACCCGCTGATTACATCTTTGAGACTGTCAAACATCGCTATCAAGTTCTCATCATACTCATCGGAGTCAAGCTTTGGCAATTTCTCCAGTAAGTCATCTATCTGGCTGGTTGCTTCCTCGGAGACTTCGTCTTCCTTTTCGGCTTCAGCCTCGGCACTCTTTTTAGCAATAGCTATCATATCCTCTAAGAACTCTTCGCTTGGAGCCTCTTTAGCTCGCCTCATAGGAATGCCTGCAAGGACAGCGCGTTCTATGAGGTCTTCGTCGATGGAGTCACTCTCATCTTCGACACCTACAAATTCCTCGCTGTCTTCTTCTGTGTCCTCCGAACTTTCTTCTGAAGGACTTTCTTCTTCTTTTACTTCATCTTTAGGTTCTTCCTCTTTTTTCTCCTCTTTGTCGTCTTCGACTATATCCTTAATCGCATTATTGTCTGAGCTGTTATCAACTGCATCTTCAATTTCCTGAATAAAGTCAGCATCCAGTTTTCCGTCATCCATTACTTCTTCCGCCGATTTAGTGTCGTCTGCCATTTAAAACTCCTTTTTATCAGTAGCATCGCCATATCCACCATCATAATCTACAGCGCCATGCAACTCACAGTGCGCCTTGCGGTGTTTCTGGCTTCTATATATTGGTTTTCCCATTCTGTCATATTCTGTAGGTACTCCATGCTCTGCATCAAACTTTGCGAACTCGTCCCGTTGAGAAGGATGTACAGCAAGTGCGTGTGATTTCATTGGCCAGCAGGTAGGTCTCATACCACCCTGCCCTGCTATTTCAGCAGGCAGACAGCGTTCACATACTGTCCCGTCATCAAGTACATAATATTCAGGAATACTATCCATAGGGAATACTTCCTCTATAATTTCAGCTGTCTTTGGATTTAAGTAGCAATATGTGGGCATTAACTTACACTCCTATTTATAGCCGCTGCTTCGCTTGCTTGAACCTTATTACCCATTAAATTCTGTATTAGAGCCGCTTCCTTACCTACTCGAGTTGCTCCTGCTCTGTTAGTCCTTACGTAGTTCCTTGTCGTCTCCGCGGGCTTACCAACTGGATTAGGATTGCCCTTTGGCATCTGCTGCTGCTGAGCGTTCGGGTCCATAGATACAATTATTCCCTCAAGTTCCGGTACATTGCTGTAATCAGCTATCATAGTGAACAGCTTCTTCATATCTATTGTAAGTCCCTGCTGCTGCATGAGTTCCATATATGGTGCAACAACCTGATTCATTATTGTCTGTATCTTGTTTATCTTCACGCCTGGTGCGTCATCACGCATTGACTGAGGAATTATCTTGAAGTTAAAGTCAAGAAAGTCACCCTGCCTTGTTTCCGGGCTCCATTCTATAGGTATCGCTATTTCAGTTCCACGGATTTTCTTCTGAAGTATCCGTGTGCGTACTGGGTCAGTCCATTCATACCACGCTATCTGGCGGAATACGCTCTGTGCGAATACTGTCATTGCGTCCTGCATGTCTGCCAATTGTGCGCTGGCTGATTGAGACAAAAGCTCATCCTGCTTTGCGGTTTCTGACATCGGGGACAGCCCGCCAAGGCTATCAAGGTTTCCGCCCGCCCATGAGAATACGTCCTTAACCTGAAGGAACAATGCAAGCGTAGGCTGGTCTATACCGCCCGTTTCTATCATTTCTGGTTTCTGCCCGTCCCAGAATATTGCGTTGCCATCTATGGCTGCATTAAATCTCTGTGCAGATTCATCACTTGAGAATCCCGGTACGCTCTTTCTTTTCTGCGCCTGAGATGCAAGCCTGCGGAACAGACTGTTCGCCAAATTATGTATATTCTTCAACAAGCTGAACGGAGGTAACGGCATTGCGTTATCAGGTACGTCTGTAAACCATAGAGAACGGTATGGACCTTCTTCTACTGTGTCGTATTTAAGTACACGCAACGGTTTGTCGCCGGGCTTTGAGGTGAGATATGTTATAAGCAGTCTTTCATCCTTAAGCCATATATCCTGTAATTCTACTTTACCGCCAAGTTCCTCGTCCCCCGCAAACGGTGCATGGGAAATATTTTCTGTTCTATCTATGCCGTTCTCATCCTGCATACCCATGTCCTGAGCGGTTACGTCTTTTGCATTTTTTGGGAATCTCTTTATGAATTCTTCTTTTGTTATAAAATATCTATCACCTTCGTATGCTGGGTCATAAGCGCTCCGTGCGCTCATATCCCTTACATAGTCATCAAAGCTTACCAGCTTTACGAAGGGGTCTGTGAGGTCTACTTCTTCATCGCCTTCCTGAGCCGTACCTACAAGCTCTATACCGAGCTTTACGCAAGCCAGCGGGGAGAACAGCGCTTCCATTGCCGCCCTTCTGAGCACTAAGCCGAGTTCGGTTTCCTGAGCTGCGTCTTGGCAGGCAAGCGTTAAGTTAGCTGCGAGCGGTCTGAGTTCATCGAATGCTGTAGTTACTTTTGCTGTTGGTGCACGCACTGCCAGTTGCCGTACATAGATATTCGCTGCGAGAGCGAACAGGTCTAGGTATGTCTTTTTCGCTTCTGCGTTGTCGCTGTATTCACTACCCACGAACATGCTTATAAGGTCGCTTCTGTTCTCGCGGAACACTCCGAGTTTTCTACGGCTTTCGAGTACCGCATTTACGAGTAGTTTGAACTCTTTTGGATTTTCTGGGTTCATAATTTACCTCGGTAATTCCTTTGTCTTCTGGTAGTCGAGTGCAGCGAAGCCTGCGGATTTGGCTGTGTTGTGGAGTCGTATGTCATCTATTTGTCCTGTGAAATAAACAACGTTTCCTCCCCCGTTATAATTCAAACAACCAATACGGCCATTGTCTATATTGGTACATGTTGAAATCCATTTTGTTTTATCTGTTGACACAGAAAAAGTCTGAGCAGGCGCTACACCATTAACATACAATACAGGCTCAGTGCCATTTTGTATTATCCCTATACGTTTCCATGTGTTGTCAACAAAAACAGCATTATCAGTTGCAAAATCCCATTGTTTTGTTCCTGCCTTTTTCAATATGGATCGCAATGTCCCATTTGCGTCAATAGCTATATGCATATATTCGTCTGCGCTTGTATCGCCAAAACTAAGAAATACTTGAATCGTCAATGGAGTCGCATCAGTAGGCTTCACCCACGCAAACCAAGACCCAACCGTAGTAGCTGCAAGCGTGGATACGACTGAGTCTATACCTCTATAACTCGACCCATCAAACTTCATCCCCCTGCCAATAACAACCCCGCTGTTTGTCAGGGTGTGCTTGTAGCGTGAGAGGTCTTTATCGCAATTGCCCTGAATTTGAAGAATTAAACTCATATCTAGCCCTCCGGGACGGCTCGCTTATAGTTATATGCAAAATGGCTTAACGGTTTCTCTGCTGAATACACATTTAAACAGGCAATTTGACCGTTGAAAAAATAATCCTGCGCACCGTCCTTTGAACGGCATCCAACAGTAATACTGTCACGGTCTGCTGCATCTGCGAACCAATGCCCGTTATTGTGACCTGAATTTATCGTAAGTTCTTCTGCTTCTCCGTTTACATAAATCTTGTATTCGGTTCCGCTACTTGTAACTGCAACGTAATACCATACGCCTGCTACAAGAATAGTATCACCGTAAATATTATTGTGACCCCCACCTCCTGATTCAGATTGCACTCCAATAACGCCCGTGGTTCTTACCCAGAAAAGCAATTTGTTTACATCATCACCCTCATCACATGAACCAAAAATGGTACGCTGAGAGCCTATAGCATCAAGCTTTATCCATGCTTCTATTGTGCCTGCTTCATCCGTTGACCTGAATCCTGCAACTGCATCTCTCAAATACCCCGTAGTTCCGTTAAACTTACCACGTCCGTCTGCAAGCGGAGTAACGGTTCCGTTAATATCCATATCATACCCGTTAGTCGAGTAGTCTTTGCCAAGCGGTACCTTGTGGTTTAGTACGGATAACTGAAGCGTGTCATCCGCAAGGTCTGGCAAAATCGGAATCGGCTGACTGAGGTACTGGCTCATTACAATCCCCTTTTAATCATTTTTTATAGTCCTCGTTTTACCATGCGGTATAACGCTAAATGCTCATCGTATGTCATTTCCATGCCTTTGAAAAGTTTTACACTGCCTATGCCGCCGTCAAATATTCTCGATAAACCTGAGTTACCTCCTATTGTAAAATCAGCAGCATAACTTGATGCGGTTCCTACCGGTGTAGTATCTTCTGTTAGCGCTGGCATTTTATCATTAACGTATATTATTGGATCATTGCCAACTGCACCCCTATCATATACAAAAGTAACAAGCGTAGGTTCTCCGATATTTACACATGTCGCAGTTGATGCCCACCCACCATTCGTATCGCTGAAATAATGCGTAAATGCAATTTTTACCTTTCCTGATGCCTCGCTGACAACTCTTAAATTATATTCACTGTCCCTCTGGAATATCCTCCCCTGATCTCCTTCGCCGTCACTGTCTGCTATAATCAAAGCCGACACACTTGCTCCGTTATCAAATAAATCAGCAGTTATGGAATTATCAGTAACCGTAAACAGTGAATCCGCCCCGTCAAAGTCGCCCATTTGCTTGCCGTAGGCGTTAGACCTGTACGCCTCTGTGCCTGTAGCCCAAGTCCCATCATGCCCATACCCCGATGTATCGAGGCAATGGCTGTTGAGGCTGTATGAGGCTTTTAAAAATTTAGGTGATGTTAAGCGCCAGCTCATTTTAAATCCTTCCTGTTCTGCAAAGGTGTTCGAGGTCAATTAACTGTGTTTTTGTAAGTGCAATATTAAATATCATAATGTAATCCAACACCCCTTGATACCATTGTCCAGCTATAAGATTACCTATATTTAAATCATTAGTATTTGTCGTTATAGTCCCGGCTACAGTTTTGCTTGCGATTTCATCACCGTTTATAAATATCTTTTTATTATCACTTGCTATATTTGTATCGAATGTCCCGGCAATACAGTTCCAAGCATCTACTGTAACTGTTCCTGCTCCCGAATTTAAAACATCACCACTTACGCATTCCCACCTTACGTCTGTTTCATCGTTATTTTGCTGACCAATTAAATATGCATTGCTACGACAAAAATATCTCCCATAGGCGGCTGAAGTAGCTCCCGGTTTAACAAACGCAAAACATGTAATGGCATCTGAAATGTTCATATTTGCATGATAAGCAACCGCCAATCTCTGGTTACCACCATTAAATTCGATTCCCTTTCCACCACCTATCCCATTAACGATATCTGTACTTGCCACAAGATTAGAATTTGTAACAGTGCTCATAATACCATATGTATTTGGCGCAAGATTAGGCAACGACAAACTACTACAATCGGCAAAATAAACCAAATTTTTATTCATATACCCCATTACTTAACCTCCTCCCCGTCAACATAAATACGCACTTCGCCCGGCTTGTTCAGCAGACCAGCGCCCCGCCATTCAGTGTATTTCTTGCCGTTAATCACAAGCTCTCCTTTTTTTGTTACTTTTATGGTTATTGGGAGTTCCATTAGTAGGCTCTTAAGTGTGCGAAATTATATATTTCCGAATCCGAGAGCTGACCGTTGAAAATCATTGGCAAAGCAATACCGCCATAGAAAGGACTGTCTTCCGTGCCTCGTATAGCTAGCTGGAGGTCTGTGTTCGACACTTTAGGCTCTAATGACCTCAACACATCTGTTGTTTCATTACTTCCATTAGTAAACATCTCACCAAGACAATTATTCATATCAGCCGTGTCAACCGTAAACGTACATGCCACATGGCTCCAAGCGTTAAGAGGCAGTTCATCAGTGTTAAAAAAGCTCACTGCATTCAGCTCTTCTGACTTCAGTGTCAAGTATGCACAATGGTCTGTCTTACTGATGTAAAACACCCATCCGTTTTTCTCATCTGCATCTGTCCGAGAAAGCACCATAACTGAAATGGCGGCGGGGATGTATGTCGGATACACCCATGCCATAACAGTAAGGTAATTCGAAGTTGCGTTATATACCGGGTACTCAGCTGTATGTTCTCTTGTCAGGTAATCAGGAGTAGCGCCTGCAAACGATAGCGTTTTCCCGAAAGGACTTTCAATCACACCCGGCTCACCGGATACAACCCAATCCGTTTGCGCTACTTCTGTCGGAGACGAAAGCGTTTCAGACATTAAGCATCGGCTGTCCTGCCATATACGTCTTAACTTCATTTAACTATTTCCTCTACCACAGCTGATACCGTAAACTTAGCCTTGAGGTCTGCCCAATTTTCTACTTCGTTCTCCAGCTTTATTCCCGCTAACCACTTAGCAGGGTCAGCAATATCAGCCGCTTCTGTAAGTTTATCTGTATACTCTGATTCAGTTTTACAATCAGCAATCGACACAGCCCTGAGAGCCTTCTGCTCTGCAATAACTTTGTCATACACCGCTGTCATTTTGTTTATGCAGTCTCTTCCTGCGAGCTGTTTGGATATGAGAGTTATCTTGTCATCTTCTCCTGCTTCCATCTGTGCAAGAATACCTGCGGCTTCTACGGCTTCATCTATTGACTCTTCTGCTTTTGGTTTTATTGGTGCTGTTGGATAAAACATTTTTAATTCTCCTTAATTTGAACCGCGATACTGAAAAGTTACCGTGGAATCTGTATCCCCATTTTCATCATCAAACACAGGTTTTATATTCTTGTATGCACCCTCAAAAGTCAAAAGATAAGTTCCGTCAGCTGAAATTGTTACAAGATTAGTTGCATAAGCTGCATTGGCAACTGCTGTTGAAGTGAGAGAGACTGTTCCATAAGTAGTGCCAAGCGTACCATCGACTCGTACTATTACATCTGTACACGAATTTAAAACTACCGTAACCGCAACAGTGTGTTTGCTGTAACCATCTGAAGACTCAACATTGCCGTCACCAGGAGCTGTAAGGGTTGTCTGTGCTGCGGGTTCAAAAGGCACACCGCTTAACGCGGTAGAATCTATCACGCTATCTGCGTTCTGTGTCAAGTCATAAGACGGGTTTATCTGCCTGCCGTAAATGTCATACCATTGGTATACACCTTCAGTGTCAGCTTCCGCCGTCGGTACTGTAGTTTCAGCTCTTCCACCTATTGCAACTACCGGTCCAGTAAATGCCGTTCCCACTGTTGCAATTGCAGTTGCGAGAATACTTGTATCCTCGTCAATAGTTCCA